>ERZ836877.1870-NODE-1870-length-30195-cov-9.650929_pt1 | contig 30195 bp, 24 predicted proteins | sample MGYA00519469_ERZ836877 | MGnify/ENA primary metagenome ERZ836877 (study PRJEB31850, sample SAMEA3708809) | human gut metagenome | biome: human gut; feature: human-associated habitat; material: faeces | place: China | collected 2014 ... | reverse complement strand
CTCAACTTGCGGAAACATCTCAAAAAATCCTCTTCGCGTGAATGGAAGTTAAATCTAAACATTCTCTAAGACAGGCTCTTACAGGCTCTTAAATTAATAATAGATGTTATGAAGATTAGACATTTTACTTACGCTGTTATGACATTGCTTATGTCGTTCATTCTATTGTCCTGCGGAGACGATTCTAAAAAAGATGAACCGGATGTTCCCGGGAATGGAACGTCAACGGCTGACTGGAGCTCGGTTTCCGGCAAATATCTTTCCCGCCATCTTTTGACCGAGGGTAATTATGGCATAAGTATACTGGAAGCCCAAGGGCTTGAAGTCAAGAAGAACATAGTATTTCACTATCCTTCGGTTTCCAACAGTAGGTACATCGTACCTGAGACCCCAATTGCATTTTCAGGATTTTCCGGCGGAGAAAGCACATGGAAATACAGTGCCACCGATTGGACAAGCTTTGGCGTAACACTCTCCGGAAGCCAACTACTTACAATGGATGACAATTGGAGTCCTACAGGAGGGCACGTCGATATCTCAAAGGAAGGTATTGAGTACAACGGCGTGATGTATTATCGGCCGGAGGTATTCAATGCAAACATAGACCGCTGGATATCGGAGCAGAAACGTTAAACGTTAAATATCAAATCATGAAACAGCAATTTGCAGCGCTCGCATTGATTCTTTTCTGTCAGACCGCATCGACGGCACTGGCCTTAGAATCCGATTCTATCCAACAGGCGGAGTCTGATTCCATCAAGATCAATGAACTCAGCGAACTGGTGGTACAGGGTCGCACTCAACGCGTGGTGAAATTCGGAGTGGAATACATACCTGACAAGAAAACGAAGAAAACATCGATTGACGCTACAAATCTGCTGTTGCAAATGCAGATACCACAACTTGACGTTGCACCCGGATCTTCAACTGTAAAAACAGCAGCGGGGCAGGATGTTAAAATGTTTATAGATTTCGTACCAGCTACCAATCAAGACATTGAAGGATTGCGACCAGAAGACGTTCTGCGTGTTGAGATATTGAATTATCCGGACGACCCTCGCTTCGAAAGCGCACCACATGTAGTGAATTTCATCATGATACACTACGAATGGGGAGGTTATACAAAGATTTCGGCCACAGGGCAAACTCTTGCCGAAAACATGATCAGTGGCAACGTGTACTCTAAGTTTGTATATAAGAATTGGACATTTGATGCAAGTGCCAACGCATCATGGACCCACGAAGACCGTTCCCGTTCTACTCAGGAACAGATTTTCAGAGATATCCGATATTCCGGCAGACATTACGATGAAGTGACACGCCATTCGATAAACGGCACCGGCCGTCTGGAACGCGACAACAATCAATGGGCGTCAATAAGAGCAACATACAGAAATGATGCCTGTTACATACAGCATACCGCTTCGTTCAGTCGCTTTGGCACACCGGTAAGCAGAAACGGTTCATTGGTATCATTTTCAGAATCAATACTCCCTGATACCCCGGCTTCCGACTTCTATTCTTACCAATCGTTGTCTCCCAAAATCGGAGGTTACTATCAATTCAAATTGCCGATGGGCAATTCGATTGTGGCATCGTGGGATTTTGCGTATGGCTCCAACAAGCGGAATTCATCGTATCGACTGGGAGAACTGGCCCCCATAATAAATGACAACAAGGAAGAAGCATACTCTCCGATTATTCATGTGAGTTATTCAAAAAAATTCTCACGCAACAACACATTCAGAACGGCTCTAATGTCGTACAACACATTATATGACACCAGATACCTCGGATCATATACAGGCAGGCAAAAGCTATTGTCGTCGGAAAACATGCTGTTTCTTGAATACATGCAGAACTGGCAGTTCGGTCTAAGTCTGTATTCGCGTGTAGGTGCATCTTACGTAATCGGTCGCGTGAATGGCACTAATGTACTTGAGCAATGGAATCCACGTCTCGGATTTCAGCTTGAATATAAGATCAACGACAAGAACTCTACAAGCATTGAGGGTTGGTGGGGCAATTCGCATCCAAGCCCATCGACAGCAAATGAGGCTCTTGTACAGAACAATGAACTGCTTTGGCTGCAAGGTAATCCTGATTTAAGGAACACGCTTTTCGCTTCCGCCTCAGCATCTTACACTTACATACCCTCCAACAAGCTGTCATTATCGGCTACACTTTCCTATGAAGGGAACCCCAACAAACAGGCATATGAATTCTATACCATCCCCGGCTTGGACGGACTTGTGAGAAAATCAATCAACAGTGGAGACGCTCATGCCTACTCCGCATGGATATCGGCTAATCTCAGACTGTTTGACAATTCCCTCACATTTCGTGTCAACGGACAAGCTCAAAGAGTAGTATTGACCGGATGCGACAAACAGTCGATGAACCTGCTTTTCGGAAGCATATATGCCCAATATGCCCGTGGCAGCTGGTCGGCTATGCTTTATTACCAGAGTCCGCAGAAAAACCTTACGGCATGGACCAATGGCATACAATCAAGATACGATAATACTTATGGTGCTGTATTCAACTATGCTTTAGGCGATTTCAAGGCATCCCTCACATTCCGCAACTGGTTCTGCAGAGACAGTTACATCAGAACGACATTCCACTCGCCAAGATTCGACGAGTGGAGCGATTCTTGGAATGCAAGCCTTTCAAGAAATCTCACTCTGACACTCGTCTATACCATTCCTTATGGCAAGAAAGTAAGCCGAGGTGGAGAACTGCAGAACTCAGGTGGAGTAGGTTCAGCAATATTGCAATAAACAGCATTACAAAATCTGATTGTTTTATAATGATTGTTTTATAAATAGTTGCGAAGAATAAATGCACATATTATCATTTATTCTTCGCAACTACTTATGATATCCGCTCAAAACAAGGTATCTTGTCAGCACATATATAGCGGCAGACAAAGCTATACACCCCCCTACGTAGGGGATAAAAGCAAGATTGCCGCTCCGCACCACATAACCGCCTACAAACGCACCCCCACCGATGCCAAGATTGAAAATACCCGAATATATGCTCATAGCCACGGCTGAATTGCCGGATGAATAAGCTATGATTTCACTCTGAAACGCTATGTTGTAAATTGTGATTGCAAGGCCCCATAATGAACACAATACCGCGAGAGCAATTACACCGAGCCGTGCGCCCGGCATCAGCAAAAGCATGACAAGTGGTAATCCGAGACAAGTAGCGCCAATAATAGAACGACGATAACGAGGGAAATAGCGGCTCATCAACATACTCCCTGCCAATCCGGCCACACCGAAAAGAGACAAAGTCAATGTTATTGCCTGTGACTCTATGTGAAGCACGCTGTCCATAAGCGGCTCTATATAACTGTAGCCGGTATAATGACCTGTAATCATTACTGCCGTTATAAGATATATCATCAGCAACGGTTTGCTGTGGATTATATCTTTCAGGATATGTCCGCGCGATTCATCGCTCTCTTGCTTAGGTATGGCAGGAAAAGAAATATAGAACAATACGAGAACCAAAAATGCAAGAAGACCCAACACTCCGAATGTGGCTCTCCAACCGGCCAACAACCCCAGCACTCTACCCAACGGAAGGCCCGCAACCAAAGCCACGCCGCCACCGGCGACAAGCGCGCTGAGCGCGGTGGAGCGTTTCCCGTCGGGACTTACCGAGACCGCCATAGCAGGCGCTATAGACCAGAATATGGAATGAGCCAACGCCACTCCGATACGCGAAACCATAAGGGTCATGAATCCGGTTGCCAAGACTGAGCCCAAATGGCTTATACAGAACACGGCAATGACAACCATCATAAGTTTTCTGAAATCCATGTGGGCGCACCACAACATAAGCGGCAACGAACAAAGCGCCACTACCCATGCATATATGGTGATCATCATACCGGCCGCCGCCTCCGAAATATTGAAGTCTGAGGCAATATCACTTAAAAGACCGATTGGAGTCAGTTCGGATGTGTTGAATGTGAACCCGGCAACTGTAAGTAGTATCAGTGGGAAATACCTTTTCATAGACTGACACGAAAGATTTTTCCCACAAAATTACAGAATATAATCCCTACTCCAAAATCCATATGGATTGTAAGCTCAATATTTCTTCCACATGATGCGCATGGAGTTGAGCACCGCCAGAAGGGCCACACCTACATCTGCGAAAACAGCGGCCCACAGAGATGCATAACCGGCCGCTCCAAGAACGAGTATTATCGCCTTTATTCCTATGGCCCCGATAATATTCTCAGTCACGATAGTATGAGTTGTCCTTCCTATTTTAATGGCTGTTATCAGTCTCGACGGCTGATCGGTCTGTATAACCACATCGGCGCTCTCAATCGCAGCGTCAGAACCAAGGCCTCCCATAGCGACACCGATATTGCTGAGCGCAAGGACAGGGGCATCATTCATTCCGTCGCCGACGAACGCTATCTCACATCCCGGAGTCAACGAGGATTTCTCGATATATTCCGCCTTGTCTTGGGGAAGCAGATCGCCGTGAGCCTCGTCAATACCAAGTTTCAGTGCATATTCATCAACAATCTCTTTCTTATCCCCCGATAACATAACCAGCTTCTTTATGCCGATTTGTTTCAATCCTTCTATGGTGTCGACCGCATCCGGTTTCAATGTATCTCCAAGTATGACATACCCGGCATATTTGCCGTTTATGGCGCAGGCTATTATGGTGTCTGCCAACTTATCAAGATTATCAGGATATTTGACATTCCTGGATTGCAATAATTTCAGATTTCCTGCCATTACCTTTCTCCCGTCTACAATGGCTTCGGTACCATACCCGGGTTTCTCAATCATGGATTCAACCTTAGGTATATGGATACCTCTACCCTTGACATAATTCACAAGAGCCTTGGCTAATGGATGGGTGCTTCCTGTCTCGGCAGCGGCCATCATAGACAGCAACTCATCGTCATTAGAATCCGCGCAACATACTTTCCCTACACTGAATCTGCCGGTTGTCAAAGTACCTGTCTTATCGAACGCAACGGTATTTATCTTGGTAATCGCCTCAAGATAATTTCCACCCTTGAACAGTATTCCCATTCTTGATGCCGCTCCGATGCCTGCGAAATAGCCGAGCGGAACGCTTATTACAAGAGCGCACGGACAGGATATCACCAGGAAAACAAGCGAACGGTAAAGCCATTCGGAGAAATAATAATGAAATTCTGAATTAAACAATGAAATCAACCAGGGCACCGCCACTACAAGAATCGCGAGAGATATTACAACAGGTGTATATATACGTGCGAACTTGCGGATGAACAATTCGGCATGTGCCTTACGTGCCGAAGCATTCCTGACCATATCAAGGATTCTCGACAGAGCGCTGTCCTCATAAACCCTTGTCACTTTTATCCTTATTTTTCTTTGCGTCGAAATCATACCGGCCAGCACTTCCTCGCCTTCACCTATATTTCGAGGCATACTCTCTCCTGTCAGAGCGGAGGTATCGAATAATCCGTTTCCGTTAAGCACTATTCCATCCAATGGAACCCTTTCACCCGGTTTTACAACAATTACTTCCCCGATTCCAATCTTACGTGGATCTGCGCTCTCCTCTTTACCATCTTTAAGTATCGTGGCATGCTCTCCCCTTACGTCAAGCAATTTTGATATGTTTCGCGTCGCCTTGTCGACGGCCCTATCCTGAAGCGTTTCTCCGATAGAATAAAACAGCATCACACCAACGGCTTCAGGCAATTCCCAGATACAGAATGCTCCGATACATGCTATCACCATCAGCGTGAACTCATTAAAGTAATCATGAGCGGCAATCCCTTCTATCGCCTCCTTGATTACAGGCAAACCGACTGGAAGGAAAGCTATGACGTACCATACAAGCTGCGCCCAGCGGTTGTCGGCAAATAGCAAAAATCCAAAATGATTCATCAGCATACCGGCTATCAGCATTAAAAATGAAAAAGCCGGTGCCCAAAAAGTCTTGATACCATTGGGGTGATTGTGCGTATGTGGGTGATTGTGCGTATGTGGGTGATTGTGCGAGTGGTGATGTTCCATATCAGTGTATCTTTTTATAATATTCAAACCATAAGTTTATGTGTTTATCCACTATCTTCCATGAAGTTGTTTGAATTCATCTTAAACACAGATAGTTTTTAAACACAGATTGTATTTGCGCATTTATACCTGCTGTCATAACCGTCGGTAGAGGAGAGGTGCCCTCTCCGAGGGTACCTCGGGATGCGTAGTCTGGAATGCACCTTTACTTTGTAGATGAACTATAATAAATAGATTCTACAATGCAAAGGTATAAAGTTAGGGATGCAACCCGGTGTCAAAATGAGAACAGACAGTTTCAGCAATAGTGTTTTTTATTACATTTGTGGTAAGAAACAATAGCACGGAATAGAATGAATACAGATCCGATATATCTTATCGAACGCGTCGGTTTGAAACCGACATCAAACCGACTGATAATATTACGCACTCTACTGCAATCCAATTCCCCTCTCAGCCTGATAGAAATAGAATCATTGACCGGTTCTCTCGAGAGGTCAAGCATATTGCGGGTACTTAACCTTTTTCATAAATATGACATTGTGCATACCCTGGAAGATGGAAGAGGAATAACGAAGTATGAGGTATGCCATGGGGAGCACTGTTGTTCGGTCGATGACATGCACCCTCATTTCTACTGCGAGGTGTGCAATAAAGTATACTGCTTTGAGAATCTACATGTTCCCGACATTGACATACCGGAGACATTCAAGGTAAAATCAGTGAATTTCATGCTGAAAGGAATCTGTCCGAATTGCAACAGAGCATCCCATGACCTGTAACAATCTCAGCATGACTACTGAATATTTTGTGTTATAACTCTGAGTTTATTGACGGTTTCGCCCAATCCATTATCAGCAGGACTCCAAACGATAATTTTTAGATTGAAAAGTGAAGCTATATCCGAAGTGGGGAATTTGATTTCAAGTATACCGTTCTCATCGGTCATTACCCCTGCATTCCATATAAGGGTATTGCGATTGTCCTCCATTCCAAACTCCCAATCTTCCTGACTGGGAATCATAAACTCGTGTGTCGGGTAGAATCCCTTGCTTTTCCACAAGCCATTCATACGAAGAAGTTCTTCATCAGAATATCGAGGTCCTGTGTATTCAATTATTTTTATGTCAACCAAATGATCCACATGATATATTCCACCGGTATATTTGACTACTGTATAACTTTTCCCTTTGACCGGAAGCGACCTTTTTACAGGTTGATAACTCTCGTCTCCGGGATGATGCGTGTATCCGGGGATATAATCATTCAGGAAAGTGGTACCATGACCAGCCGGACAACCGCATACCCACGCATTACCGTATAACGATGAGATACTGTCAAGATACCCCATAAGTTTATTCCTTTTGGGATATCTTCCCGCATGACCATTGACAACCACCTCATCTAACCTGACAATTCTTCTCCCTGAGAAATCAACAGAATCCAAATTGGATGATACGGAATCTTTTAAATGAATGTCCGGGAAATAACGGTCTTTCGATTGTTTCCGAACTTTGTCTATTGAAACAAAAGAATCTTCAAAAACAAGTTCCGGTTTCATTTTCTGTCCCGATACAGGCTTCAGTAATAATTCCCAGCCAAGTGTCGCGGCCATGTCTGAAGGAACCTCAAAGCTGCCGTTTTCTCCCGTTTCCACAATATTTAGAGCACCTGTTGTATTGGAAAAATCAAATACATTTATGAACTGACCTTTCAGTAAACGTCCCTTTTGCTTCTTTGCTCGCAGTCTACCTGATATTGGCCCATCGGAAAGAAATATGTTTTCTGAATCAATATCTCTTTGAACAGTATTGTTTTTCCATCCGTAACAATGGGATAAAAGTCCAGGATTACATGATGGATAATCATATAGGCGATCATAGACAGTGAGCGCAACCTTGGCTTGAACCGGATTGCCATTGAAATCCGTAACCGATAATTTTGCCTTGACCATGCTGCGGGTATGATATTCCGCACTATCCAACTCCACTGTTACATTAAGAGGCTTAATCTGTCTGAAAGCTGTATCGGAATCCAATCCGGCGGACTGTCCGGGCCTTGTTGAGACAAACTTTTGAGCCTCCGGCAATTCCTTGACTATCAACAATCGTAAGGGATACATTATGGAATCAGATACTCCGAGTGTATTCCGAGTGTTGACATACATTCTATATTCACCTGTATTCCAATCGTCGCCTATATATATTTGGCCGTCACACTCGCCGTTTACTACAGGATATTTTTCTTTCCACACTACACTGTCATTCGGATTGACAATCTCAACAAACGCAGTGTGTGCTTTGTCAGACAACCGAAAGGTCGAGTCTTCAAGTACAAGACACTTAAACCATAAATCCTCACATGTCTCATATACTCCCTTGCTTGTGAAGATATGGACAAAATCACGAGCGGTCGCGGACATTGAAACAATAATCGCGCAAGCTATTATATAAAGAATTTTTTTTGAAGCCATCACATTTTAGTCAGTTTATCCTCATATAGATTGATTCCTAATCTGAACTGACACCCGCAAAATTAGCGATTATTCATAAGAATACAATCATAGATAACTTATTTCGCTATTGTCTTGTTTTCCGTGGCTTGCAGATTGGCAAATTGATTGGAAGATGTTTCTCAGCTTTTGGAGCCTGCTGATTTACCACCGGCTTTGATAACTATTATGGACAATTCATAAAGCAGATATATCGGTACCGATACCAGCATCAACGTGAATACGTCGGATGTAGGCGTTATCACCGCGGCTATTATCAGTATCGCTACAATAGCATGTTTCCGATAACGGCCCAATAACCCGGAATCTATTACTCCCGCACGCGAGAGCAACCATGCTACCACCGGCAGTTCGAACATGATTCCAAGCCATATACTCATAACCGCGAGAGTGCTCATATAGGATTCAAGGCTTATCAGGTTGGAAACCTCTCCGGCCACCTGATACGTACCGAGGAATCGGAACGTCAACGGGAATATTACAAAGTAATTCAGTAATATCCCCATAAAAAACATTATATACCCGGCCCAGACCACTCGCAGTCCATATTTCCGTTCATTCCTATACAATGCCGGAGCAACAAAAGCGAACAACTCATAAAGGATATAGGGTGAAACGGCAATGATTCCCACACAGAATGCTGTTTTCATGTGTATTATGAATTGTTGCGCGAGACCGGTGTTTATGAGCTGGACATTGAATTTATCAAACCCTGTTCCTCCCCAAAGAGATGAAATACGTTCCAGTACCCTATATGTAACGAAGTCCTGACTCTTGGGAGCCAGGACTATGGAAAAGACTTCCTCCTTAAACAGGAAGGCTACGATTCCGCACAGTACCGACACCAGGGATATGCGTATCAGTACCGTGCGTAATTCGTCAAGATGCCACCAGAAAGTATGTCTATCCTCTTCAGGATTCATCTTTCGGGTAGTCTGTTTTTTTAATTTCGCTTTCTACTTCGTTAAGGCCGTTCTTAAATGAACGCACACCTTTTCCCAATCCTTTCATGAGTTCAGGTATTTTCTTTCCTCCGAAAAAGAGTAGAATAACCAAAGCTATGAGCAATATCTCGCTCATGCCAAGTCCACCTATAAATGACAGCATCCGAATTATCTTATAGTCTGTTTAATATTTTTCTGATTACTACATAACCACCGGCAATCTGAAGTATCATACCCGGAATGCCGATTCTGAAATCCTGAACGGCCTTCGACAAATCGCCGGTTATAAGCCATTCTGCAAAAGAACCGGGAATCTGATAACCCAGTACTACAACCAGGAGTATGAGGAGCGTTACCTTTTTGTTCTTACTTGCCACCAATCCGGCAACCACAGCCAAAAGCACGGATTTAATTTCAATAACCGGAAGATTTCCAACTACGGGCATACCGAAAAGAAGACTGTTCACTATCGGAGACGCGACAGCCGTCAGAAGTCCGACTTTCCATCCATAGGTATATGCCCCGACCAGAGTGAAGAAATATATAGGCAGCCATGTTATTCCTCCCTGAGGTATCAGATGACAGATCTGGGGAAGTATTATATTTCCGACAACGAAGATCAGAGCCGCGATGTAGGTACTTATCTCACGGAAGCCCGCTCTGACATCAGTCGGGATTCCTGATTCAATTCTTTCCATATGTATTTACAAATTCAATTATTTCTGTTAGACAATCAGCAGGAGTAACACATTGCATGCAAAGTCGCTCTACGGGACAGATTCCGGTTCCGCTACGGTTTATAATATTCGGAACCAGCTTCCCGTATCCCGTTACAATGCCATGCTCCTCAAGCAAATCCAGGGCCGGACGGCTTATGACATCAGTATACAGTTCCTTTATACCACCTATAACCATAAGTGCCGCGGCACCTTTCCCCACCACTTTATCAGCTATCACCGCATCTTTAAGTATAACGGGATCATTCCGCAGAATATTTAACAGGTCGGCGACTCCTCTCTTATGATAGCAACTCAATGTATCTCCCTTACATATCACAAGAGAACATTTCTCGCTATGCAGTTTTGCGATCGCATCGGTAATATTCATGCCAGAGTTCCTTGTTTAAGCGCCTCGACATAATGGTCTATCCTTTGCATTTCATGAGGAATGTCGATAGACTGCGGACAGTGCGGCGCACATTTCCCGCACCCTATGCAATGGCTCGCCTGTCTCAGTTTAGGCACCGAGCGGTCATATCCCACAAGAAACGCACGCCTCGCCTCCGCATAGTTTTCCGATTGCGTGCTCTCCGCCACGTTGCCCTGGTTCACGCATTTATTATAATGCAGCAATATTGCCGGTATATCCAGACCATACGGACATGGCATGCAATACTTGCAGTCGTTGCACGCAACGGTCGGGTATTGTACCATAAGGTCGGCCGTATCATAAAGGAACTGCATCTCCTCGTCTGTAAGAGGCACCAACGGGCAATATGTGCGCAGGTTATCTTCAAGATGCTCCATATACGTCATACCGCTCAATACCGTAAGCACTCCGGTATGGGTTCCCGCATAACGGAATGCCCACGAAGCGACGCTACTCTCGGGGCTTCTCTCTTTCAGACGTACTGCTATATGATCGGGTACATTCGAGAGTCTTCCTCCAAGCAACGGCTCCATGATTATAGCCGGAATACCACGTTTTTCAAGTTCGCCGTAAAGATACTCGCCATCGGTGTTACGGGGGTTAAGATCCTTAGCATGTTTCCAATCCAGATAATTCAGCTGAATCTGTACGAAATCCCATTTATACTTGTCGTGGTTTGCAAGCGCCCAGTCGAACACGGTAATATCGCCATGATACGAGAACCCGAGATTCCGTATACGACCGGCCTCTCTCTCCTTTACAAGAAAATCGAGAATGCCGTTGTCGATATAACGGGCTTTGAATTCCTCCATTCCGTCGCCAACTCCTATGGCATGCAGCAACATATAGTCGATATGGTCGGTCTGAAGTTCCTTGAACGAATTGCGGTAAATAGCCAGCGAAGCGTCTCGGCTCCACGTCTGCGGAGCGAAATTAGACATCTTTGTGGCTACATAGTATGAATCACGAGGATGACGTGCCAACGCTATGCCCGTCGCATGTTCCGACATACCCTTGCAATAGGCCGGAGATGTATCGAAATAATTCACGCCATGAGCTATGGCCGTATCCACAAGACGATTTACCATCTCCTGATCTATCACCTCTTCCTCTCCATCCTTGTCGGCGGGTTTGGTGGGCCAGCGCATGCATCCGTACCCGAGTATCGACACCTTCTCACCGCTCTTGGGATTGGTACGATAGGTCATTTTATCAGTAGGGATATCTCTTAACGGCGACGCTTTCGCATTTGTCTTATCAGAAACTTTTCCGCATCCGGCAATAGTCAGTCCGGCAACACCGGCTCCGACACCGAGTCGCTTGAGGAAATCGCGTCTCGATATATTGTTTTCCTTTTTCATGTTGTCAGATGATTCTATGGTTTTCATGCCCCTCGACATATATAGCGCTAAACGGACGGGAAGGACATAGGTTTTCACACGCTCCGCAACCGATACATTTCTCTGTGTTGACTACCGGGATTTTAGGCGACGACTCATCTCCGGGAACGGAGTAAACCATCGTTATGGCTCCCACGGGACAATGGCGCGCGCAGTTGCCACAGGATACACCTTCGGTGAGAGGCAAACAATTCTCTTTAATCCATACCGCATGGCCAATCTGCACCGAAGACTTGTCGGCACGCGAAATAGGCCGGATCGCACCGGTAGGACAAACATTGGAACACCTCGTACACTCCGGTCTGCAGTATCCCCTTTCATAAGAAGATTCAGGCTGCATAAGCGAATCAAGTTCAACCGACGGTCTCAACACTCCGTTCGGACAAGCCGATACACAAAGCTGGCATGCCGTGCAATGATTCTCGAGATTTGAAATACTCAATGCCCCGGGAGGTACGATCTTTGTCTTGCGTACTGGACGCTTCTTTTCCACTATAGCGGCAAGACCTCCGTCTACGGTCTTTTCCTGGGCATGAACCGCAGCCGTAGCGGCCACTGTTGCCGTTACCGCAAGAAATCCTCGCCTCGATTTGTCTACGTCTTGATTCTCTATCTCTTTTTCAGAGCCATTTCCCTGCTTGCTGAATCCGACATACCTGTAGCTTATTGCCCCCTTATGACATTTGTCAATACAATCAAAACAAGTCACACAGCGGCCATAATCGATGGTATGATTCTTGCTGTTTATACAAGCTGACTTGCAGTTTCGTGCACAAAGACCGCATCCGTTGCATTTGCTCGTATCTATAACCGGTTTCAGTATAGAGAAACGGGATAAATAACCCAACACAGTGCCTACCGGGCAAATAGTGTTGCAATATGTGCGTCCGTTGCGCCAGGCAAGAATCCCGAGTGCTGTCAGTGTAACGATTGCCACACAGAACGTTATCCAGCCGGTATTCCGGAATTCCACTGAATAGAAAGCATAGCTGTCGCGAGCCTCAGCCCACGAAGCAAACAGATTATTTATCCATATCCATACAGGAGAAAGAAGAGTCTGGGCTATTCGGCCATATGAGCTGTAAGGGGCAAACAGGGCCACTGCTACTCCAAAACCGGTTATTATGGAAATAACCATGAGCAGAAGCATCACTACGCGCAATATGGTCTTGGCCTTTGAATAGGAATATCTGTTTTTTTTGCTTTTCCGTCCCAACCAGCCGAAACCGTCCTGCATAATGCCGAGGGGGCATATCACGGAACAGTACAGGCGTCCGAAAACCAAAGTAAGGATAATCAAAGTGATTATTACCGCAAAGTTCAGGGCAAGCAATGCCGGAAGAAACTGAATTTTAGCCAACCATCCGAACATGCGGGCGGATGTCCCGGTAAAATCTACAAATAACAATGTTATCAGAATGATACTGATAAGTGCGATTATCCTTCTGATGTTTTTAAGCATAAGAGAATAGAGATGTTAATCTGAAAGTCGATTGCATTACCGTAAAAAGTGTAAGGCAAAGGAGCTATCGTTTTAAGTTAGAGAGTATTATTTTCGCAAATATAAGAATTAATCAACGTATATTTTAATACCCGAATGTTAAAATACCTGACAATATACAAAAGTAATTTAACCTTTAATGTTTTTAGGATATATGAATCTTGCGAGACCGAAGAGATATCTGCGGAATCCGAGGTTATAGGCAAGAAGACGGTCGAACCAACCTAAATGTGGAGATACCAATCTTACCACGAACCCGACATAGAACATCGCGAACAGAGTGCCGGGGCCTACAACGTTCCAAAGCCAACAGCCGAAAAAGCAATAACCCGAAAGCACGGCCAAAACCACAAGAACAGTGTCGACGATTATCTTCACTTTCGGGAAGGGAAGACCGGAAACACGACTGATCGCGACCTGAATACCCTCACCGGGCATGGTAACGGAACCACATCTGACTTCTGCCGCAACAGCGGTTCCGAGAATCGTAGCTCCAGCAAATTGCTCCGCTATCTGCCATAAGTGTCCATTGAAACTAAAATATGAAGTAAGATACATGTTCAGATCGAGCATCCAGCCGAAGAAGAAACCCACTACAAGCTGAAACAGTTGGACTCTCTCGAATTTTCTCCTCAATACGAGTAACTGAGCTATGACGAGAATTACATTCATTATATTTGTATAGCCACCGATGGATAATCCAGGTGCCAGACCATTTTCTCCGGCCAACGCAAAAGCCATAGGAATTGCCGATATCACACCGCTACCCAAGTTTGACCGTACGCACAAGGCCACACCGAGAGTCATGAAATACATAGATATCATCAGCAATATATGCTGCCATATGAAACCAGCTATTCCCCTATGCTCTGATATTACAACTTCTGAATCTCCTATTCTTTCAGATCTTTCCATATTTTCAAAGAACACTCCGTATCGGCAACCCCGTCATTTGAATTGAATCCGACATGTCATCAGGTTCCGACAAAAAAAACAATACAAAGTTACAATTTTTATGCATTTTCACAAAATCACGCAACTACGCGAAAAGAGCATCATCCGACCTGGATGATGCTCTTTCTCTATAAGTAATGTATTCTACCTGAGATTATTTCCTTCTTCTATCAGCTATTTTGCGGAATTTGCGCTCAGCCTTCTTGATAAGTTTATGTTCCGGCGCATTGACATTGGTGGCATCTATAACGCTACCCGTATATTCACCTGTAATAGCATTACCGGCATCGTCTTTGACATCGAAAACGAACTTACGCTGACCGTCAGCAACTGTACTTATGGTTACTGTACCGGAAGCTATCGGTCCGATCTTTGTATTGTAACCTTCCGAATCAACCAATCCGAGGTCTCCATACCAGCAGAACAGCATCTGATTGCCAAAGTCTATGGCCCCGGGAATACCATGGCCTGCGGCAAGAGTAGAATCGATCGTAAAAGTTCCATCGGGCAAATCGTTGCCGTCTATAAACAAGTCGATAGATACATAATCACCGGTATCCATTTTCGGTACCGTAAACATCACCATAACAGTATTCGCATCGTCAATAATGGAGGGACCTTCGTTATACATGATGCAAACGGTATTGGGATCGAAATCCAATACTTCATTCTCGGTCAACAATGAATAAGGACGCGCAGGTGCCTTCTCATCATTGTCGCAATAATTCACTATATATGGAGTGCCGGTATAGGTACCCTTCACGCTTACCTCTTCCGAGGTCAAGAGGTCGAACACAAACTTCGAACCGTTGTCACTTACGGTAATAGTACCGCCGGTAATCATTCCCTGTTTGCGCTGGCCGGTTGAAGAAATGTAACTGAGGTTAGCGCCGGTAAGCACTGTCTGGCCAAAGAAGTCGACCATTTTGCCTGGTGTGAATCTGTAAGGGATATAGGTATATGCTATCGCTTGGCGAGTCTCCACAGTATATACTCCATCGGCTATGCGCTGATTGGGAGCCATACAATCGGATGGAATCGGTTCATAAAGCGGAAGGTCAAGTACATAACCATCTATAAGCACTCCATTGTCTATCGTACCTACTACGAACTGGGCAGTAAGGTCTGCGGCAAAAGGATAATACCAGTTTCCGTAGAAACGCCCCTGCCCGTGGGTAAATGTCAGATTTACAGGTTCGGTGAAATCGCCGAAGTCAGAGACTCCGGGAGGGAACGGAAGTTCACCTATGTAACGGAGTTCAGCAGATCCACCCATAGTGGTCAATTCCATCCTTATATCATATTCTCCGTCTTCATCCATTCTGACATCAACGGTACCATCCATAATCATCATGGGAGTAGTACCTTCAGGACCTTCTTCCACTCTAACCAGTATCGCGGAAAGTCTTACATCAAAAGTATACTCGTCCTTTCCCGTACCGAGTTTGTAATAACCTGCAGGAAGCACAGGTTCTTTCAAATTCTGTGAACGAGGACCTTTCATAAGAAGTGTAACCTGCAAATCCTGAAGTTCAAGAGGAAGACCGTCGGCATCCGGCTCAGATGTTCCCATCTCGATCAGATAATTGGCGAAACCATCGCCTGTCTCTTCATAACTTGTTCTCAACAAAGTAGTAAGGTCGCGATATTCAGGGGCTTCCTGGAATAATACGGCCTCGACTTTATCGGCCTCAAACATAGTTGATTTGCCTTCAAGGTCAGTCACCACGAGGTTCTTGACCGTCTGCGCACCTGCAACCGACATTGCGGCGAGTGCCATGACTGAGAAAATTGCTCTTTTCATCGTGGTTATGGTTTAGCGTATGAATTTAAACATGTGTTTCCCCCCCTTCACCAGAAATACACCCTGTCCGAGATCGGAAACTTTTATCGTGGCGCATCCGTCAGCATCAGCTTTTGCAGAAATACGCATTACGCCGCCTAAGTCGAAAATGGCTATCTCGGTTCCGGCTTCAAGTCCGGCAGCTTCAAGAATATCGCCTGAAAGACCGAACATGACATGATTGCCATCTGCAACTATACCCTCCACTCCTGAAACTTCCTTTTTAAAAGTAAGATTCTTAATTTCATTCATGGGGTAAAGCACTGATTCTCTTGTCATGAGCACCTCTATTTTGAGGTCATCACCTTCTATTGTAGCTACCGGAACATCTGCAAATCGATATTCTACGGTAGAGCCGTCTGTTTTATTAACCAGCAACGAATTGCTGTATTCAGTAGCCTGGACGCCGAATGCCGACGTAACAATTGCAGCCAATGCTATAATTATCTTTTTCATTTCATTTCAGTTTTGAGGTTGGTTACTCGAAAATTGGTGTACCGGTTATTTCGCCGTTGAAGGTTACGATATTCTCGATGCCATTATCCTGCAGAAGTGTCATTTCTATTGTATAGACGCCTCCGTTCTCAGATACGGTTACGGTGCTTCCCTCCTGTACGTAATATGTGGTGTTGGTCTCGACATAGCTCTTGGAGCTGAAAGTCCCGGGAGTGTTATCAGTAGAATACACATAGGTTCCGGCCGGAAGTACCTTGGCATCCTTATCGGTAAAGAAGTCGAGCGCTACAGCGCAGTTCCAATTGTCATCGTTGAATTTCACATAGATGTTGCCTGCCGGACGTGCATTGTCGTTATAGCTGGCGTTGGTTACAACATATGTTTGAATAGGAGATGCGGCGTTAAGAGTACCAGTATAGGTGCCCTTCACAACACGGTCATCGGAAAGGGTTACGTTTATGTCGAAAGTATAGACATTCCCTTCGCGTGTTACATTCATTTCTCCGGAAACCACACCGGTTATTTCCGTACCCTCTGCATAGAAAGTATATGCTATGCTATCGTCAATGCGGAAATCACCGAAAGTCCCTACAGTGTAGGTCCCTGTCTCGAGATAGTCAACTTTTCCGGGGCTGTAGCAGTCAAGAGACAGATTGATTTCATTGTTATTTGCAAAGAAATGCAATGTATTGTTACCGCCGGAGAAAGCATCTACAAAGATTGATTCGAACTTCAGTACGTCAGATACAGGCTCGAAAACCGGGGCCCCGCTTATTTCTCCATTGAAAGTTACGATAGCTTCGGTACCGTTATCCTTTAGAAGAGACATTTCTATCGTGTATACGCCATCTGCCTCAGATACGGTAACGGTGCTTCCTTCTCTAAGGTAATAGGTAGTATTGGTCTCGATATAGCTCTTGGAACTGAACGTTCCGGGAGTGTTCTCGGTAGAATAGACATACGTTCCGGCAGGAAGCGTCTTCGCGTTCTTATCGGTAAAGAAGTCGAGTGCAACTGCACATGTCCAGTCGTTATCACGTAATTTCACATACATGTTTCCGGCCGGACGTACATTGTCGTTATACTCGGCAACTGTCAGCTCATGAACCGTTATAGGTGAAAAGGCATCGAGGGTTCCGGTATATGTAGCCTTGATGTTACGTCCGTCCGCCAGATTAACATCTATATCGAATGTATATACGGCTCCATCGCGGGTTACATCCATTTTGCCAGAAGACAGACCTGTGTTTTCACCGTCTTCCGCAAGGAATGTGTACTGGATGTTGGGATCGATATATAAGCCGGTCGTTCCTACATTATAGATCCCTGTCTCGAAATACGCCGCGTCTGACGAGCCGTAACAATCCAAGGCAAGACATATGGCCTTGTCGCCTGTCATGTTGAATTCGAGATTCGAGTTTCCTCTTCCGTAATAATTGACATGAAGCTGGTCGAAAACCATCACCTCGGGTCCGGGATTATCAAACGATGGTGTGCCTGTGATTTCTCCTTTGTATGTGAAATCAGCCGTGCGTCCGTCATCCAGAACCAAATCCATCGTAATGGTATAATCGGAGCCTTCTTTTGCTACGGTGACTTTGCTGCCGCTCACAAGACGCATGTTGGCGTTCGGTCGGTATGCATCCACATAAGATGCCGGTGAGATCGTTCCGGGCGTGGCAGTTTCCGAATAATTGTAGATGCCTGGAGCAAGCTCGGTATCGGAAGGATTGCCTATGAATACGAGAGCCATTTCATATTTCCAATCAGGGTCACTGAACTTGACGTAGAAATTACCGGCAGGCTGCGGATTTTCGTTGTAAGAGGCTTTATCAAGTTCAGCTTTCAGCCACTGCACGTAAGTGTCGAGTTCACCTGTATACGTTCCCTTGAACTCCGTTCCATTGTCAAGAGTGAGATCTATTGCAAAAGAGAAGACATGTCCGTCGAGAGTTACATCGACCTGTCCTCCGGTAATTACATTTTTGCTCCCGGATGAGGTTACCGACGAGTATGCCGGATCCATGGTGTAGGCATCATTCGTGTTCGATACCGTGTAGACTCCTGTCTGCAGCCAGGTAGCGGTTTTGCTTCCGTACAGATCCGTTACACACTCGACGCTGCCGTCTGCATTTTTAAATGTCAACGTTACATTGCCATTACTGTAGGGCTCCACAACGATTGATTCGAACACTACGGTCTCGGGGCCTTGTGGAACATCCCGAAACGATATCTCGCTTAGATAGTCGGCATTGAATTTCTGGCTGGTGCCGTCTTTCATCACCACTGTAACATTCTGGGCCGACGCGCTTGCGGTTATCAGACCCAAAGCGAGAAGCATTGTAGATAAGTGCTTCATAATGTATTGGTTTTTGTATGGACTCCCTTAGCAGAATAAAAATGGGTCAGGCATCGGGAATCGTGTTGTATTGGTTTGTATATACACTAATAATTATTACAGAATACAAATATAATCAAAAAAAGTATAATTCCAAATCTACGATACAAAAACGATACCAAAACAAGTCATCCGAAAGACATCGAAAGATTCAGACGGGCAAATAAGACAAAACAACTCCCGGCTGCTCAGAATTCCTGACTGATACCGGGAGTTGCTTTAACCTGATTAATGAAAGAATTTCCTGATATTCTCTCAATATAAATTCGCGATATTCTGACAAACTCTTAGAGAATGTTTGGATTTAACTTCCATTCACCCGAAGAGGATTTTTTGAGATGTTTTCGCAAGTTGAGGAGGGCGCGGTGCGGGCACCGTAACCGACGAAATCTTGGCGGAAACAGCCAAAAAAGACCTTCGGGGGGATGGAAAGAATTTCCAAGTAATCTCTCAATTATAAATTCGTGTTAAATTCAAACATTCTCTTAATCGAGACGCTCCAGTTTTCCTGTTCGTGAGTCCATTATGTATCCTGCTATCCTTATGTCTTTCGCCATAAGAGGATGATTGCGTATAAGGTCTACGGTTTCAGATATTGCTTCCCGAGTGTCACTGAAACCATGAAGCCAACCGTCAAGGTCTATACCGCAATGTCTCATCAAGGATATATGCTCCTCATCAACCCCTCTTTCTCTCATCAATCGGAGCATTTCAGACGCATTCATGCCTTGCACACCGCAACCTGTGTGGCCTATTACCATTATCTCGTTCACTCCAAGTTCATAGACGGCAACCAACAACGATCTCATCGTTGAGTCAAAAGGATTGGTAATAGTGCCTCCGGCATTCTTTATCATTTTTACATCGCCGTTCTTAAGGCCCAGCGCGGCAGGCAAAAGCTTGACAAGACGGGTATCCATGCAGGTTACTATGGCGATTTTCTTATCAGGATACTTCGATGTCTCGTAATCCTTGTAACATCCCGAGGCAACAAATTCCTCGTTGAACTTCAGTATTTCATCTATCATAATTAGAGTGTTTTTAGAGCCTGTTTAATCAAAAAATATCAGCATTCAGGATAATTCAATTCAATTCACACTATCAAGATATTTGCGAAGTACCATCAACGATATCAGGTCTTCGCGCTTCTCATCTCTGAACTGGTCTACCCAAGCATGAGCATTCCGTATGATCGCCTCCGCCTCATCAGGATGAGTGAGATAATAATCGACCTTCTCTTCAAGGTCTGAAAAGTCCGGTTTAACCCTCACATAATGAAAATCCGGTTTAAGCATACCCTCCATGAACCAGGTTTCGCATGTGGGTTCAGGCATTACGGCCAGGGAGTTGGATGACATTATCCACTTAAGATTGGAAGCGACATCATTTCCTTCTATGGCCATTATGAATTTATATCGCAACTGTTCGTATATAGTAAGTTTACGACTATGCCATTCGGGTCTCTCCGGATTCCGACCGACATCGCCGGAATTGACAAGAGGATTGCCGAACCATCGGTACATGAATTCCCTGCGGCTCTCCTTACCCCCGACTTTGCCTCTGAACAGCACCATGGACTTTTTTTCTTCCCATCTGAGTTTGTCTTTGACAAAAATAAAATGTCTGACACGGTCAAGCTTCAATAATGTAGAACAGGCGACATCCGCTACAAGAGGTCTGCTTTTTACCACACATGGCGTTTCAGGCACATGAACTATATCTCCCGCAAGCAACTGCAATTTCAAATCGGGATTGAACCATCTGGTATATCTCATAGTATCATGGTAATACACCTTCGGCTTCTTGACTTTTAATTCAGAAAGGCATATTGCTTCGCTACCGGCACCCCTTTTCCCGGAAAGTCGGCAATAATAATCGCGCCTCCGCTTTATATATTCATAATCCGGACGGCGTTCAGCCTCAGCCAATCGCTGCGACAACCTGCTCCGCAGCAGTATTTTTGGCCAAGCTTCACGTATAGCCGACAGCAGATAGTACTTCCATTTGGGATTCTTACCGCTATTGAATATGAATCTGATTTTAGCAACCAATTTCATGTCAATCTATACCCTCGCCATCAATGTCTTCCTTCGCGCATGACCGGCAATCCTGATTCTACTATTCCGAAATTTATAAAGTCGTTCAGCCGTTTAATCTGCTCCAACTGAGGACGCAGTTTGCGTATGGCATCTTTGCTGTCAAAGAAAGAATCGGGAAGATTCATCTCAACACCAAAATCTTTCGGACGCACATAATCTATGTATTTCCAATCACGGTCGAATCCCTTGGGAGCCGTTTTCAATCTTTCCATGCCCACCACGGGAAAGTATTGTTTGAATTCGGGAGACTCTACAATGCCGATATATTCCTCGATGTTGTCTCGTATCTCACGACGCAATACTCCGAGCATCTTTGTCGGAAGACAATAGTTGCCGCCGCATATTATGGAGTTACCAGGCTCAAGATGTAGATAATAACCCGACAACAGACTTTTTTTCCCATATGGAGGACAAACGAAAATACCGATATGGGTCTTGTAAGGAGATTTATCGGCGGAAAAACGGGTATCGCGCATGAAACGATATGTAACATCACGGACACTCATACGGGCAGCCTGAGGCTCGATCAGTGATACTTCATCTATGAATTCCTCGGCCACACGGTCTCTAAGTTCTTTAACTTTTTGATACTCCGCGTCATGTGTTGAGAGCCATTCTCTGCTATTGTTACGTGCCAGCTCTCTTAAAAAACCGAATAGTTCTTTCATCGATATTTCCATTCCTTCATTAAGTGAGTGTTTAAATTTAATTTATGCTTTATGCGAGTTTATTTTTGAGGCGATTACGGTGCGGAGTGAAGAAGGATATAGGCATATCCGACTGAGCGACAATCCGTAAGCGGCCAAAAAGAAACCGCAGAAAGCATAAAAGATTTCTAAACACCTACCATCGGTTAAATTTGAACACTTACTTATAAATACAATATTGCAAATATAAGAAATATGTATAATATTTTTCTTCTTCAAACCACTCTTTGTAAATTTGTATCTGCAATTAACAATGAGCTGCATGACATATACATCGGACTCCAACAGACCTACGCATCTTGCATTCGGTAACGACATGTCGAGAATAGTACGCGGTATAGCTGTAACTCTTATGGTTACAGGGCACTCCTTACCGGGTAAGATAATTCCCTTCGCGGTGCCGCTGTTCTCTTTTCTTGTAGGATACGGCTATTTCTTCGCCCGCGAAAAGACATTGCGCCATGCCGCCAAACGTATCTGGCATCTTCTGAGCCATTTCTGGCTCATATTATTCGGGATATGCATTCCTGCCGCAATCATTTCATGGCCCGACTCCATAAAAATATCAGAAGTATTGCTTAACATGTTCGGGCTATGCGGACGTTTCAATTTCTATTGTTGGTATATATATTTCTATATAGCGGCCATGTGCATGATGCCACTGATATCCGGAATCATAAACCGGTATGGGCTTAAAGCCACACTTGGCATCTCGCTCTTTTTCGGTATGGCGTGCTTGGCAATTTATAACTGGCTTGGCAATTACCTCACCACCGGTTCGCCGAATATTGTATCTGTCGTATACCGCTGTTTCAGATATATGCCGATAGTTACTATGGGATATTGGCTGGCTCAGAGCAGCTTCTTCTCTCGCATCCCCATAAAGAAAGGATTGTGGAGCATTCTTTTCTGTTTTGTAGCGCTTGTGGCTATATATACCCTTCGCGGACTGCCATACATGCAATGGTTCGACCTTATATGGGCCCCTTTGGCTTCGGCTTTTATCGCAGCCATATTCAATCTGTATCCTCTGCCGATATTGCGAACCTTAATCACCGAACTTGGACTGAAATCAATGGGAATCTGGTTTCTACATGCGCTTTTCTTCTCCCATTCTACCAAAGGATTGTTTCTTCCGCTCATAAGTTGGATACCTATGGACAACTGGATGCCGGGCACGGAATGGATAGCTTTTGGAGTAGCGAGAATACCCTTAATCATAGTATTATCATATCTTATGGCCTATATCGTAGACATTGTTTATTCGCGGCTTAAACTCGTTCTGAATAAAGCGTTCTCTCGCATATCACCGGCTAATGCACTGCCTCTTATCGCATCGCTGCTGATACTGGGTTCCTGTGCTTCCGAGAAAAGTGACGACAGTTTCGGGGATGTCTTGTTCAAACCCGAGTATGCCTCCGGGTTTCTGATAAAGGGAGAGGATAACCGCAAAAGCGTGGCTGTCGAATCTGTAAATCCTTGGCAAGGAGCCACCGATATAAAGCGTTCTTTATTCATAGTCAGAGATGACGAATCTGTGCCTGACGGATGGGAAGGCCAGGTCATGAATGGCGATGCCAGGCGAATAATAGCTACATCTTCTACCCACGTGGCTTTCCTCGACGCTTTAGGCGAAGCATCGAGAGTGGTAGGAGTGTCAGGCAAACAATATTTATCCAATCCGCTGATTGTTTCCCGAGGAGATTCAGTACTTGACATAGGTTATGATTCCAACGTGGATTATGAGACAGTGTTGTCACTGAAACCGGATCTCGTCATGCTATATGGTGTGAACGGTGCTTCTCCAATGGAGAAACGGTTGCGGGAGTTCGGCATACCATTCATATATATAGGCGAATATACCGAAAACTCGCCAATCGCAAAAGCCGAATGGCTGGTAGCCATAGGCGAACTTGTAGGCAAAGGAGATCTGGCACGCGAGAGGTTCGCCCGGATTCCCGAACGCTACGATTCTCTATGCGACCTTGTACGCAACGCCAATCTGCCGAAACCGAAGATTGTGTTAAGCGTACCTCAGGGAGATTCCTGGCTGATGCCATCTACTTCAAGTTATCTCGCCCGGCTTGTGAAGGATGCTGGCGGTGAGTATCTGTACAAACGTGATACCGGCAACGCATCGAGACCGGTGGATCTGGAGGAAGCATATCAGATAGCGTCCAACGCCGATATGTGGATTGACACCAGTATAATACGCTCTATTGATCAACTGAAAGAGGCTTGTCCGAAATTTTCCGACATTCCTGCTGTAAAAAACGGCGAAGTCTACAATAACAATTTACGCGAGAACGCCGCCGGGGGGAACGACTATTACGAAAGCGGAGTTGTTAAACCTGATGTGATCCTACAAGATCTCATACATATCATGCACCCGGAACTGCTTCCGGACTATACCCCTTATTATTATCACAGACTGGAATGAGAATAAGTTCCGAATCCTCCGCAATATCCTCAGGCCGGAATCACAACTACCGGTTTGCCGTAATGATTACGACCGTGATATCGCTTTTTGCCATCGACATGGCGATAGGCTCTTCCGGCGTATCTCTTTCCGACATCTGGATTACACTCACCGGGCGTATGGAGGACCCTGTGAAGAAAACCGTAATAATAAATATACGCCTTGTAAAGAGCATTGTGGCTCTTCTTGCAGGAGCGGCGCTTTCGGTCAGCGGATTGCAGATGCAGACATTATTCCGCAATCCGCTTGCAGGACCATATGTCTTGGGTATAAGTGCCGGAGCTTCTCTCGGCGTGGCTATAGTGGTCCTGGCCGGCGTTGGTTCGGCATTCGGCATGGTAGGTGCGGCTTGGACAGGTGCGGCTTTGGTCCTCCTGCTGACGGCAGCGGTCGGACGCCGCATCAGGGACATTATGGTTATCCTTATTCTTGGTATGATGTTCTCTTCGGCCGCAACCGCAGTAATACAGGTACTGCAGTATCTAAGCCGCGATGAAAGCCTGAAAAGCTTCATAATTTGGTCCATGGGATCCCTTGGCGAGGTCACACTACCACAGCTGTGGATTATTCTTGTATCGGTTACCGTAGGCCTTATACTCGCTCTCGCAACTGTGAAGCCGCTTAATCTACTGCTGTTCGGAGAAGAGTATGCGGTCACTATGGGACTTGATCTGAAACGCTCGCGATTTCTCATCTTCCTCTCCACCACCCTGCTTGCAGGAAGCATAACCGCTTTCTGCGGCCCGATCGGTTTTATAGGCCTCGCTCTGCCACACGTAACCCGTTTTATGCTTCGCGACAGCGACCACCGGTTTTTAATACCGGCTACAATATTATGTGGTTCTTCAGCAATGTTGCTCTGCGACATTGTGGCCAAATCGTTGGCGCTTCCCATAAATGCCGTAACATCCCTGCTCGGTATCCCTATAGTGGTCTGGGTGGTGATACGCAGTAAATAGCTAAGTAGCTACGAAGAAACACAGTGTCTTCACCACAACAAAACAAGAGATGGAAAATATATTCAGCAATCTTAATCCACAGCAGGTAGAAGCTGTCAAAGCCACGGAAGGCCGTATCAAAGTGGTGGCCGGTGCCGGGTCGGGGAAAACCCGTGTGCTGGCTCACAGATATGCCCATCTGGTAAACAATCTCGGCATAGACCCGGCCAACATACTCTGCACCACTTTCACCAACAAGGCCGCACGCGAGATGCGCAACCGCATATCGCGTATGGTTACGGCCGGTAACGCAAACGATTTCGTATGCACTATCCACGGTTTCTGCGTTAAGATTCTACGGCGCGACATATATCGGCTCGGATGGCCGGCGACTTTCACTATTGTCGATGAGGATGATGCCGAACTGTTGGCGAAACAGGTCCTCGAACTTCACGGACTTGACCGTACGAAAAAAAGCGTAAGTCTGCTTTTAGAGTCGGTCTCGGAATTCAAACACACCGAAGGCAGAGATTACATAGACCGGTACATGATGCCCGATTCTCAGAAATTTAAGGAAACCGCCGATTTCGTGCCTGCTGAATCTTTCATACATTATCAGGCATTGAATTATTGCCTTGCGTTCGATGACATTCTCTTCTTCGCGATGTATCTGCTCGATAATTTCAAGGAGGTCAGGGAATATTGGCAAGATCAGCTGAACTATGTTATGGTCGACGAAGCTCAAGACTGCAATGCCTCCGACTGGACCATTATCGAGATGATGAGCGCCAAATATGGCAATCTTTTTGTGGTAGGAGATCCTGACCAGGCCATATATGAATGGCGTGGCGCGAGACCGGAGATGTTTGTAGAGTGGAAACATGACCGACAGATAATACTGGCCGAGAATTATCGCTCTACTCCGGATATTCTTGACGTAGCCAACTGCATCATCGCCAATAACAAAAGTAGAATTCCCAAGGACTTATTCACATCCCGCAGGTCTGTAGATAAGGTTCTGCACTTCCATGCCCGCAATGATGCTGAAGAAGCCGCGTGGATAGCTGACAGGATTGAACGTATGGTGGCCGACGGACATGAGTATTCCGATTTTGCCATTCTCTATCGCGCTTCTCATCAAAGCCGTTCGCTTGAACAGGAACTGCTCAGAAGAGAATTGCCTTATGTGATTTGGGGAGGAATCAGATTCTTCGAACGTCGCGAAGTCAAAGACGCATTGGCTTATCTCAGACTTGTGGCCAATGATTCCGACAATCTATCGTTTTCAAGGATTGTAAACGTGCCGTCGAGAAGTTTCGGAGCAACCTCTCTCAAGAAAATCCAGACATTGTCTGAACAGAGCGGGCGCTCTTGCCTTACTGAACTTCGCGACAACATTGAGTTATGGAAAGGTAAAAAAGCGTACAAGCCAATTAAAATGTTCCTGAAACTCATAGATGAATGTCGGGCCATAAAAGAACTTGGTTCTGTATCGGAGCTACTCAACTATATCCTAAAAGAATCCGGACTAACTCTGATGCTCCGCGAAGACCCTGAAACCGAGCGACTTGAAAATATAGATGAACTATTGGCATCAATACGTCTCTATGAACAACAGCACACCGATGATGAAATTACCCTTACACGATACCTGCAAGATATAGCCCTTTACACGAACGCCGATTACAAGGCCGACAACCAAAGCGTGAAACTTATGACGATTCACCAGTCGAAGGGATTGGAATTTCCATGTGTATTTATCATCGGACTTTCTGAAGGAGCGTTTCCGAGCCATAGATCGCTTAGGGAACGTAAAGCCAAAGCCCTTGAAGAGGAGCGCCGTCTCATGTACGTGGCGGTTACGAGAGCAGAGGAGTCTCTGTTTCTCACAGAGGCGGAGGGGTATAACGTGCAGACCCGCGCCGAAAAATTCCCATCACGCTTCATTATGGAGATTAACAATAAATTCCTTGTAAGGGAAGGCAAGATGGACAGTTCTATGTGGGAAGGTACCAAATCGATGGTCAAAGCTATAGATTGCGAGATAGCGCCGCCGGTTCATCAGGAAATAGGTTTGCAGCCGGGTATGCAGGTTATTCATGAATATCTTGGTATAGGTACAATAACGGAAATATCGGCCGATGGTGCGAAAATCAAGGTGCGGTTCGGTGCCGATGAAAGTTCTGACCGTTATCTTTCGGCCAATATAGTAAAACCACTCGCCAACTGATCGTTCACTTATGATAGAATTTAAAGATTTGACATTGGACTACGGACGTGGAGAACTTCTTAGCCATGTGAACGGATATATAAAGGATGGTGAAACTACCGCCCTTATAGGGCGCAACGGTTCCGGAAAGTCAACTCTGCTGAGAGCTATCGCCACGCTCAACAAACGATATAGTGGGACTATAACGGTGTCAGGAGTTGATATACGTTACATTAAACCGTGCCGTATGGCCCGTCTTCTCGCCTTTGTCAACACAGAAAGGATACGTATTCCGGACCTCACGTCGCTTCAGGTAACAGCCATGGGTCGCGCGCCGATGACAGACTGGCTCGGCCGACTCACCGATGAAGACCGCAACGCTGCATACGACGCTTTGAAGGCTGTAGGCATGGAGAGTTATGCCGACCGTGAAATGGGAACAATGAGCGATGGTGAATGTCAGCGTATTATGATCGCACGCGCCATTGCACAAGACACCCCAGCCATACTTCTTGACGAGCCAACCTCATTTCTCGACCTGCCTAACCGCTATGAGTTGGTAGCGTTGCTCAAAAATCTAGCTCACAACAAAGGCAAATGCATTATGTTCTCGACCCATGAACTTGATATAGCGCTTAAAACGTGCGACCGGATAGCGCTCATCGACAATGGTACCCTACACATACTCACACCGGCCGAACTTATTGAATCAAGATTACTGAACAACCTGTTCTCAACCTCTACAATCTCCATCTCCGAAATTTTAGGAATATAATTTAAGAACCTGTCCGGATTCAACTTCCATTATAAGGGGAAAATCATTAAATTTGCCGCTGCCAAATCATAAGTATGACAAATGAATAAAGCAACTTATATTATCACGACCTTATCAGCCGCATTCGCAATGATGCCGCACAATGCAAACTGCGCGTCGTCCGCGCCGTCTGACGATACTGCGCCCACAACACTTATAACCGAGGTACATCATAGCCAGCTTCCAGAGGTGGTATGGGGAGATTTACATCGCTACACAGCCCACTGCGAAGCTCTGGATGCTGATTTTACGGTAGATGTTCTTCTTCCGGAAGGGTATGACGAGAATAAAGAAGAGCGCTACCCGGTAATATATATGCATGACGGCCAAAATCTCTTTGATGCTAAAAGAAACTGGAATGGTCAGTCATGGGATATCGATGATGCTCTGGCTATGCTGACATCGAAAGATGTAGTGCGTCGTCCGATAATTGTCGGTGTTCACAACAGAGGAGAACTCCGCCCTTCAGACCTCATACCCGAGAAAGTGTGCAGGGAATATATAAATGCAGATGACAGGCTGGCATCCGGAATGTGGACGCTGACATCGTCTTGCTTCAATGGCGATGAATATGCCGAGTTCATCGCCAGAAAACTCAAGCCGGCTATCGATGAAATGTTTATGACTCTCAATGGTCCTCAGGATACTTTCGTCATGGGTTCAAGCATGGGTGGCCTGGCATCTATATATGCTATGTGTGAATATCCCGATGTGTATGGTGGCGCGGCGTGCCTGTCCACACATTGGATCGGTGATTTCAATTATTCCAACAAGATATTTCCAGAAGCAATGCTGGCATATATGGCAGACGTGTTGCCGGATGCCTCAGCACATAAACTGTATTTCGACAGAGGAACAAAAGATCTCGACTCGGCATACAGCGAATGGGAACCAAAGGCACACTCGACGGCAATGGCCAAAGGATACAGCAAGGAGACATCGACATTGATGACATATCTTGCTGATGGAGCTACCCATAATGAGACTTGCTGGTCGCAACGCGTCGATCGTCCGCTATATTTCCTGATTGGTAACGGCAACTATTATGATCCGGATGCTTCGGTCAATGACGCGTGTCACGTAGTGTTTCAGGATGCAAGGTATAACTGGACCAATCCACATGCGTTTACTTGGGCTGCGGGTACCACGGATTTGCAACTCGGCACATGGCCCGGCACGCCGATGACAGCGACTTCGTATAATGGAGAACCGGCATGGGAGATAACGTTTGATTCCAAGATAAAGCCGACTCACATCATATTCAATAACGGTCTCAAGTCGGGAACGGTACAGACTGGTGATTTGAAATTTGAAAACAATTCCGTCTACAATTTCAACGGTACGATTGCTTCTATTAGCATATCTCCGGAGTTGCGAATCGATAATTCAATGATCGAGATACGCCAGGAAGGCCACAAACTGGTGATTGTCGCGAAAGAACCCACATTGCTTGAAATCTGCGGCATTGATGGACGAGGAACAAAATTCAAGATATCCGAAGGAGAAAACAGTATCGATACTCTCGTTCCGGGTCTCTATTTTGTCGAAGGGAGAAAAACATTGGTGAAATGAACTCCAGATTACACTTATTCAAAAGATTTTAAGAGAATGTTTGGATTTAACTTCCATTCACACGAAGAGGATTTTTTTGAGATGTTTTCGCAAGTTGAGGAGAGCGCGGTGCGGGCACCGTAACCGACGAAATCTTGGCGGAAAACCATTAAGAGAGA
>ERZ836877.1869-NODE-1869-length-30199-cov-3.524151_pt1 | contig 30199 bp, 32 predicted proteins | sample MGYA00519469_ERZ836877 | MGnify/ENA primary metagenome ERZ836877 (study PRJEB31850, sample SAMEA3708809) | human gut metagenome | biome: human gut; feature: human-associated habitat; material: faeces | place: China | collected 2014 ... | reverse complement strand
CACAATGCACAATTCACAATGCACAATTCACAATGCACAATTCACAATGCACAATTCACAATGCATAATGCGCAATGCACGATGCACAATCAAGGACAGAAGTTTATCTTTTGACAGAAAGACATAAAGGACATATTTTGGACAGGAGAGCCGGAGGACGGGAGGAATTTGGAGGCCTAAAAGTTGATTTCGGGGTGTTGGCTCTCAATTTCAGAGGCTTTTTGTCTTAATTCTTTGATAATTGCAGGTGTGTATCGCGTATAGGAATCGGCTGAAACCACCGCTGCGCCGATTGTCATTTCATACATGTCGGCGAGGAGAATATACAGGTCGTAAAGTGTGTTAATCTCGTCTTTGTTTTCGGGATTAGGATAATCCCTGTATATTTCAAGGCCGAGCCAAGCATATTTTTCGGCTTCGAGATACTTACGGTCATGCCAGGCATATATGTCACACATATCCAAATATATATGAGCCAGTTTGATTGGTCTATAATCTGAGGTCTCTTTTGCCAAATCATTGAAAAAGGAGCCAATTTCCATGACTTTGTCGTATGATTTAGCAATGAACAAGGCCGAGACGAGATATGAGCCGAGTTCGAAATATGCATTGATAGTGTTTTTGGATTGCAGGATAAGTTTTTTCTGCGTATTAATAATATCCAAAACTTCATCGGCGAGAACGAGTACTCGGCGTAACTTTTTGTGTGATTTTAAGGTTAGGCTTAAGTACAGCTCTGACAGGCAATATAAGTCCTCGCAGGACAGATTGTCGAAGTTATTTTTAAAGATTCGCAGGCTCTTTGCTGACAACGCGTCTATTTTTTTATTGTCGAGACCTGAATAAAGAGTCAGCAAAGCCAACACATTAGCCTGAAACAGAGGATCCGCATCTTTATCTATAAACTCGACGACCTCATCAATAATTGCGTTAGCTTCTTTTAAATTGTCGGGGGTATCATTTTCGCTCAAATAATCGAGATAGTTGAGTTTATCATAGAAGTTTGAATATATTTGAGCCTGACATATTAGTTTAAGGGACTCTTCATGGCATTTGAAATGCTCTTTGATATCTCGGATTGAAGCGGGCCTAACCGGCTTGTTTTCATAATCGGGGTCAGATAGTTTTATTTTTTTTGCGATGTTTGATAGAAACAGATCGATGCGTTGCGAGAGTGTATCGGCAGCGGGTAAAGGCTCAGCCTTAAAAATCGAAAAGCCGGGCTTGAGGTAGCGGTAGACGCGGCGGCGGGAGTCGTCGGGGTCTTTGCGCTCTTCGATGACGTCGAGTTCATTGAATCCGCGGAGGATGATTTCTTTTTTTATCCACCGAATGGCTATACTGACGTACGGTTTATATTTCTGACGGAGGTTGTAGGTGCGGTCATCTTTATTATTAACCGGGTCGGTGCCTCTGACGGGGCTTTTTTCGACAAATTTATATTGAGATTCCATGGCTTCATATATCTCTATGTTGGTGACAGGCTTGCCTTTTGATAACAGGCTGTCAGTCAGTTCGCGAGCGGATTGGTGCAATGCTTTATTGTCGAAATTTTCCATGGATGAAACTGATAAGTCGGTTAATTAACCTATATATAGGGCCAAATGCGATAGTTAAACGCTCTTTACGCTATATCTTTGTCAGCGTAAAGATAATAAAAAGTCTTTTAAATGACACGGAGTTATTAACCTTTTAAAATTCTGAGATTATGAAAGAGAACAGACTGACGATTTTGTTTTACAGCGAGGAGGCGCGGGCGGCGTTCAAGAGCCTCTATCGCGGGACGGGAAACTTTTTTGTGGTGTCGCACCCCAATTATGACGGTTCGCTTGTCGAAGACCGCTATCTTTTCTGCCACACGAAGTTTCTGCTCTATCTCGAACGTAATCACATAAAGGATTATCTGCGCCTGCGTCAGGACGTCGAGCATTTCGGCGGACATATCCTGCTCAATGACTGAAAAACACGATTATTACCGACCTTTATTTATTAACCCTATTATCAACCTTTCAAAAACTTAAAACTATGAACACCAAAAACGAAGATTACCGTGTAGTATTTACTAAACCCGAGGACCGCGACGATTTCGAGAAGGGCTATATCGATAGTGACGGCAACAGCCGCGGCAACATCAAGACTTACACCGAGGACGGCGAACCTGTCGCTTATGTCAACCGCGCCGATATCGTCGACGACCGCCGCTTCGGTCAGGATGTCGCTGTTATGGGCGGCAAAATTGACACAGACTATTAACTCTTTCGTCATTAAACTTTTATTGCTTCAAAAACACTAATTAACTAAACCTGCCGCGCTCCCGCCGCTATGAGGGCGTCCGGGAGTGCGGTTTTAATCTGACTATTGCTATGGGACTCAATGAGAATAACTTTAAAAGTTCGGCCGAGCGCATCAGGCGCGGCAATATGGCTGCCGCACCCGTACTGCCCTACAGCAGCGCGAGCGAGTTGGCCGATGAGGTAAAGAAGTATATCATCGGTCAGGACAGAGCGGTCGAGGCTCTGTCGGTGAGCTTCTTCCAGCATCTGTGTGAGAAATACAGGGGCGTGACGTGTCCGACAAAGACGGCGACGCTGCTGTGCGGTTCGACGGGTTGCGGCAAGTCGGAGACGCTGAGAGTCTTCGCCGAGAAGTGCGGATTTCCGGTGGTGCGGGTCAATTCGGCCGATATCGTGCCGTCGGCATGGAAAGGCACACACCTGTCGGACTATTTCGGCGACGCACTCAACCGTCACACTGCCGACGAGCTGAAATCTGCGGTGGTTATTTTCCACGAGTTCGACAAGATAATACACACCGGCGCCAAAGTCGGCACGTCGGGCGAGGACATAGACGCCGACATGCAGCGCGACGTCATGCGTCTGTTCGAGCGGTCGCACTCGCTGCGCATACCCAAAGGCTTTGATTCGCGGACGATGGACCAGGTCGCGGTCGACCTGCCGACCGACGGGATGCTTCTTGTCTTTGACGGAGCGTTCAGCGAAATCGGTCAGATTGTCAGACGGCGGCTGAATCTGACGGGGCGCATCGGCTTCGGCGCAACGCCGCCGCAAGTTGTCGAAACAACAGGTTTCGGCGGCGACATCATCGGCGAGGACCTTGTCAGATTCGGGTTTATGCCCGAGCTGGTCGGACGTATCAGCGATATCCTGACCCTCAGATCTCTCGACGAGGAGACGATATACCGGATAATGACGACAGCGCGTGACGGCATAGTCGAATCAGAGAGCAGGTATGTCAGGGCTATCTATAATGCCGACCTCCGTTTCAGCGACGACGCCCTGAGGCTCATATCGAAAGAGGCCTGCCGGCTCGGTCTGGGATTCAGAAGCGTGCGCGCGCTCCTGGCCCGGTGTCTCAACACAATCTACTACAACATGAAGATCGACGGCGGCGAGACCCGTGTCATCAGTGTTGACCGCGACTTTGTTGTCAAACAATTAGGTAAATAATTAAAACACATTGCTATGGAAGACAAATACAAGATACTGACAAATTATATAAAGCAATTGAATTTCGCGGCTGACAACTCGCCGGAGTCGTTTTTTGACGATGGCGAAGGTGACGCCCGACTCAAGGTCGACATGAACATGAAAGTCGACGCCGACCGGGAACTCCGCATCTATAAAACAGAGCAGACCGTGACCGTCAGAGCCGTCACCGTCGCGGGTGCGGTCGTCTTTACGGTTTATGCCGTCTGCGGCGCGATCGTGCAGTTTGACAGCTGTGTCGACGAGGATGAGACGCGCCGGCTGATGTCGGACGACGTGGCTCCGAAGGTTTATGACGGCGTGCGCGCGCTCGTGCGCGAGGTGACGGCACGGTCGGGATACACACCCGTCGAACTGGCGCCTCTGGATTTCGATAAAACCGGATATGTCAATCATGATGAGGCGGTTGCGGCACCTGCGCCATTGAGTTTCGACGGAATGATCGCCGGCATCAGAGCGTGTGAGGAAGGCGAGGGATTTCTCAAACTCTATGAAGAGGCATACGGCGCGATCGAGTCGTTCGAGCGGCTCAACGTCTACCGTTATTACCTGACTTTCATGGGCGAGACCGACTATCACGCGCCATTTGAGTATGAGAGGTGCGACGAGACGAAGAGGCTGATGTTCAGACTTATCGCCGGTAACCGGCATTGCGAGTGGACCCTGTGCCGCGAGCCATACGACAATGTGCCCGAACTGATTTTCACTTATAAGGATATATTTAAGAATCAGAAAATCTCGCAACTCAGTCCCGAAGAGTTCAACGAATTGGGCGAAGCGCTGTTCGCCGAGCTGATAACCGAGACATCGCTGTCGCTTTATGAGATAGAGCCTTATCTGTCAGAGCTTGACGACAATGCCGAAAAAGGCTTCATCGACTGGAAATATTATCGCAGGGTGACAGGCTATGACCGCCTTGAACCCGAACAGCAGACGTTTGTCACGGAGCTGCATGAGCGCATCGCGGACTGTGATTACGAGGTAAGTAGTATTAACCCTAAAATGATTGAATGACAATGGAAAAAGATATGTATGCGCTATCGGAAGCGGGAAGAAGAGAGACTAATGAGGATCTGTGTGTGCTGCGCAAACTTGGCGACGGGCTGCTGTTGGCGGCGGTCATCGACGGCTGCGGCGGCCATCAGGGCGCCGATTATGCCGCGATGCTCGCGGGACGCACGATAGAGAGCTATGTCGCGACCGAGGGGCGTCGTCCTGACGGCGACACGCTGCTGCAGGCCGTAGTCGCGGCAAACAACAATATCATTGCCGGGCAGGTAAATCCGCGGCGCTGCGAGATGCGCTGTGTGGCTACGGCCTGTCTTGTCGACGAAAGCGAGGGGACAGTACGGCTGCATATCGCCCACGTCGGCGACACACGCCTCTATGCCTACAGCCGCGACGACGGCAGACTGGTGAAGATGACGCCCGACCACTCGTATGTCGGCCGCATGTATGACGCCGGGGCGCTCACCGAAGAAGAGGCGCGCCGGCATCCGCGGCGAAACGTGATTTCGCGGTGCCTCGGGTCGCAGGTGCTTGATTCGATGACGCGATATGTGTTCGCCGACACGGTAGAGACCGATGCAGACATGCTGCTGCTCTGCTCCGACGGGCTTTATGACGCCGTGTCGGGCGATGAAATCAAGGCGGCGCTCAGAGCGGGCCGCGACGCGCGCGAGATCAGCGAGCGGCTTGTCGCCGAGGCATATTCGGGCGGCAGCCGCGACAATATATCGGCCATAATAATAAGACTGAGATGAGCGCGCCGATGTTTTACTGCCTGACACTCGGCGCCTTGGTCGTGTCGGTGCTGATTTCAGAGCGTGATATACGGCTGAAGACGACAGTGCGGGGCATTCTGTTCACGGCGCTGTATGCAGGAGGGTTCTTAGGCCGGATGTATGATGAGATGTACGATTACATCGACTCTGCTTTTACGATAGACATGCTTTATGTGGCGGCGGTTGCTGTCATCGACCTTACGGCGGTTGCCGTGACGGGTGTGCTGCGATGTGCGGTCTACGGCGAATGGCGGCCGTTCGGACGTGAGATGGCCGAAGAGGCTGCCGGGTGGGCTTTCGTCTGGCTGATGACGATGGGGTATATCCGGATGCTCAGGAGTCTGCCGGTGTTATATATAGCAGTAGTACCGGCGGTGATGGCCCTGGCGCCGATTGCCGTAAAGCTTATGGATGACAAACGGTCGACGCCGGCGGCATACGTGGCGGCGGTGACCTGTCTTACAGTGACAGTCGCGGGGTGGATGCTCTGTTTCAGGGCCGTCATTGTGATGCCCGGCCTTTTGACGGCCATGGGCGTGACAGCCCCGTATCCCGGATATGCGCCCGCGATTGTCGGAGCGGCGATGCTGTTTGCCCCGATATTTATATTTGTCTATACATTAACGGAAAAAGAATGACTATGGAAAAGATATTTTTTGCAGCCGACCTGCACTTGGGGCATCGCCGCATACTCGAGTTCAAGCCCGGACGGCCTTTTGCCGACAGGGGCGACATAGACGCCCACGACGAGTTTGTCATCGGGCAATGGAATGACACGATAGCACCCCGCGACCGGGTCTATATTCTCGGCGACCTCTGCCTGAAGAGTGTCGACGGTGCGCGCCGGCTGCTCGAAAGACTCAACGGCCGCAAGTATCTCGTTGCGGGCAACCATGATTCATGTCTCAGAGGGCTCGGCAACTATTTTGTCAAGGTCGGTCAGATCATGACGCTGACGGTCAGACGGGGCAATTACCCGTTTCTCGGGTCGGACCGCGAGATAGTGATGTGTCACTATCCCCTGGCCGACTGGCCCGGTCGCGAGACCGGCGCCATCAATCTTCACGGTCACTGCCACGGGTCGTTTGACGCACTCAACAGAGAGTCGCGTCAGCGCAGGTTTGACGTGGGCTATGACAGCGGGCTCGGGCGCCGCTGCGGCGGCTTCGTGCCGCTCGAAAAGATTGAAGAAATACTTAATATCGGGTAGTAAGTTTCACTATTTTAGGGTATTGCGCGGGGCGAATGCCGGATGTAATTTTGCAGTGTCAAAGTTGATGAATAAAAACCCTAAAAATATGAAGAAGATTTCTGTTTTATTTCTGTTGTTGCTGTCGGCGGCTGTAGGACGGGCGTCAGAACTGTCGCTGAGAGTGAATCTCAGCGACGGGCGCACCGAGACCTACAGTCTCGACGAGCATCCGCACATCAGTTTCGACGAGACAAACATGCTCGTCGGTTCTGACAATCTGTCGGCAAGTTACAGCCGCGATGAGGTAAAGTCGTTTGATTTCGTAAAGACACCGGCGTCGAGCATAGACACGGCGATTGGCGAAGAGACGGTCTACAGCCTCAGGGACAATGTGTTTACATGCGAGGGCAAGACCATCACGGTCTACAGCGCCAGCGGCACCGCTGTCGCCGCCGGCGAGGGGAGCGTGTCGCTCGAACCTCTTGCCAGAGGCCTCTATATCATAACAGTAAACAATAAATCAATCAAATATATCAAACGATAATGAAAAAGAGTATCATAGCCGCAGCTTTTTTATGCGCGTTCACGGCAAGCGCAGAAACCGAATATCTTAAAATCGAGCTCAATGACGGCACGGTCAGCACTGTCGCTGTCGGCGATATCAAGGAAATGACTTTCATCACCGAAGAGACTTCGCCTGCCGAAGAGCTTGCCGGCACATACACCGGCACCAACACGGTTGTCGTCGGCGGACAGTTTACCTACACCGCCGAGACCTCGGTCGTCATCACCGCCAACGAAGACGGTACGGTCAATTTTACATGGCAGGAGTATATGCTCGGCGGGACCGTCATGGGCTATCTCACTCTCGGGACATGCACTATCAGCAATATCGCTTATGATGAAGACAAGGGCGGTTTCTACCGTGATTACAGTAACGACGGTCTGACCCAGCATTTCAAGGCCGAGCAGGGCGGTACGGCGACGATGGACAAGGATTATGCGCTGGGCGCCACGAGCACGATACTCATCGAAAAGACCGACGCGGGCATCAGGGTGAGCAATCCGTTCAAACTCGGTGCGATGCCTTTCCCGATCACAGCAAGCTACGAAGGTAAGAAATGAGATTGATTTCAGGATTAAGTTATCTTTTCATGCCGGCGGCAGCTATACTGCTGTCGGCATGCGAGGGTATATTGGGAGGCATCTATGACGAAGTGCCCGACGAAACGAGACCGACAGTGTCGGGCGAGCTGTATATCGACGCCTCGGACTGGAAGAAGTGGCATTATATCGACCTGCCGTCGCTGAGTGATGCCGTCGCCGCCGACCCCGACTACAACACCTCGTCGGCGTGGCAGACATATACCATCGACATGACCCGTGCTGACGAGGACGACGGCTCGGGCCGCGGCATTTATACCTACTGGTATGACGTCTTCGGCGAGGGCATATCGCGGCGCGAATACCGCGACTTCTACCCGACGGCGGCGCAGGCCGAGCCCGAACGGTGGACATTCGCGGTTCACCGCAACAACGTGCGCACCAACGGCTGCACCGTCGCGGCGACCCGCTATGGCTCGCTCGACGAGCTCCCCGACGACGACAATTATTACAGGAGCCTCGAATTCAAGGGCGACGAGTGGAACGAGAGTGACGTGTGGATCGACCAGGACCGTATGCTTCTCGGTATCATAGGCAATCAGGGAAGCGCGGTCAACACGGTGCTGTCGTCGTGGCTCAGGATAGAGATACCGCCTATGCCGCCGGCATTCACGCCCGACAGCCGTGTGTTTGTGATTCGCCTCGGCGACGGGACTATGGGCGCGCTGCAGTTGGCCGACTATCAGAGTGCGGTCGGCGTGAAGTGCTGTCTGTCGATAAAATACCGTTATCCGCTATGAGACAGAGACTGATGGCGGCAGCATTGACCGCCTTGACCGCCGCGTCGGCGCTGCAGGCCGAAGAGATTCAGGATGCAGACAGCGCGTCGGCGAGATTCTTCGACCTCGACGAGGTGGTCGTGACGGGTGTGCGTGTGCCCAAGCTGCTGAAAGACACTCCGGTGCAGACGCGTCTGATAACGATGAAAGAGATACAGCGCAGCGATGCCACCGACATCCAGGACCTTCTGACGCAGGAGATGCCCGGACTGGAATTCACCTATGCGATGAACCAGCAGACCCATCTGAATTTCAACGGTCAGGGCGGACAGAGCGTGCTCTTTCTTGTCGACGGCGAGCGCATGGCCGGCGAGACCATGGACGACGTCGACTTCTCGCGCCTGACGATGTCTAACGTCGACCATATCGAAATTGTCAAAGGGGCGTCGAGCGCGCTCTACGGCAGCAATGCCGGCGGCGGAGTGATAAACATCATCACCCGCAAGGCCGTCAAACCGCTGCGCGTGGCCGCCGACGCACGTTTCGGCCGTCACGGCGACCGCCGTTACAATCTGTCGCTGACGACACGCCGCGGCAGGGTGAGCAACATCCTGACGGGACATTATCACACGACAGACAACTATGATGTCAGAAGCGCGGCCGATCCGGTGACGCGCGTGGTGACGACAATCTACGGCAACCGGGTCGCCAATGTCACCGAGCAGTTAGGCTACACGCCCGTCGACGGACTGAAGCTGACGGCCCGCGCCGGATTTTTCTACCGCCAGCTCAAGCGCGTCGAGGACACTCCCGAGCGCTACCGCGACTATACGGCAGGCCTCAGGGGCGAGTGGCAGATAAGCGACGACAACATGCTCAATGTCTCCTATGCTTTCGACCAGTATGACAAATCAGACTACCGCCGCATCAGCGGTCTCGATGTCAGGAGCTACAGCAATGTCAACAACAGCGTGAGGGCGCTCTACAGCCACACGTTCGGCGACTACCGGACGCTGACCGCCGGCGCCGACTTCATGCACGACTATATGCTCAACACCAAGCTCTCTGACCCGCGGCGGTCGCAGAACTCGGCCGACGTTTTCGCGCAGTATGACCGCATCATCGGCGAGAAATGGGAGGCTGTCGGCGCGCTGCGCTACGATTATTTCTCAGACGGCAAAATGTCAAGGGTAACGCCCAAGCTGTCGGTGCGTTACCGTCCGCGTCATAATGTCAATATCCGTGCCGGCTACGGCATGGGATTCCGCGCGCCGACGCTCAAGGAGAAATATTATGACTTCGACATGGCCGGTATCTGGATTGTCAGAGGCAATCCGTCGCTGCGGCCCGAAAGCAGCCACAATTTCACGCTGTCGGCCGACTATACCGAAGGCAACTGCCACGTGACCGTGTCGGGCTATTACAACGACATACACAACCGTATAGCCACCGGCGTGCCGTATTATCTCCCCGATGACCCCCACCAGCTTTATCTCGATTATGTCAACCTGCGTCACTACACTGTCGCCGGCTGCGAGGTAGCGCTCAAGGGCCGCTGGATCAACGGCCTGTCGGCGTCGCTGACATATGCCTACACCGACGAGCATCTTGCCGAAGACCGTGACGGCAACACAATCAACAACCAGTATATACCGGCGCGTCCCCACTCGCTGACGGCGCGTGCCGACTGGGAGAAGACTTTTGCCGACGGATATACGCTGACCGCATCGCTCAACGGCCGCGTGCTGTCGTCGGTGAGCAATGTCGAATACCGCGACTATTATGACATAGCCGCCGGGACGGTCAGGGTCGACTATCCGGCCTATACACTATGGAAACTGTCTGTCAGCCAGACTCTGAGTCGTTATGTCAAGGTCAGTCTGGCAGTCGACAATCTGTTTAACTATAAACCTAAGTATTACTACCTCAATTGCCCGCTGACCGACGGCGCGGCCTTCATGGCGGGCGTAAGTGTCGATTTTTACTGATTATGGCAACAAAAAAATATCCGGGCAAGGCAATTGCCTCATTTCTTCTGGTTTTGTTCACGATGCCCCTGGGGCATGCGGCGATGATACTGATGGAACACTGGCTCGAGCCGGCGACGCTGCATGTATGCGCGTTTCTGCTCGGTCTCGCCGGTCTGCTCATCACAGTCACGGGCGTTTTTGTCAGAGGCGATCTCAAACAGACTCTCTGCGGCCTCTTCGGCGGTCTGCTGTTCTGGACAGGCTGGGTCGAATTCCTTTTCCAGTATTACGCCGACCGCTATGGCATGCAGCCCTATGTCGACGAGCTGACCGGCAAGGTGACACAACCCGAATATATGATACTGCCGGCGACGTTCGGTTTCATGATGATGTTTCTGCTGCTCTATATGTTCAGCATACGCTCGGGCTGCAACTTCTTCAACTGGTGTCAGAAAAAGCTTTTCGGGAGCCGTCGCGACATCATCGTCGCGCGGCCTGTAACGCGCCACACGTCGATAGTGACCTTTATGGAACTTAACCTGATGATGTGGGCGTGCTATGTGCTGCTGATGTTCTGTTATGACACCGAATTCCTGGGCGACACCCATCCGGTGACCTTGGCGATTGCCGTCGGCTGTCTTATCGGGTCGATGTTTATCTTCCTGAAACAGCTGCGCATAGCCTCGTGGGGCGCCAATATCAGGATGTCGATAGCAACGGTGCTGACATTCTGGACCTTTGTGGAGGTGCTCGGCCATATAGGAATCATGAAGGAGATATGGCTCGAGCCGACGGAGCATGTCGGAGTCATGACGGCGCTCGTGGTGCTGTTTGTCGCCCTCGGGGGCTACACGATTTACGCCGCGTTTAAAAAATGAATCTGCGGCGTCAGCATAAACTGTCGTCATTAGGAGTCTGCTTCTTTCTGGTGATGTTCTGTGTGTCGGGCATTATGCTCAACCACACAGACGCGCTTGCCGACTGCGAGGTGAGTCGCGCTCTGCTGCCGCCATTCTACCGTTATAAAGACTGGAACGGCGGATTGCTGCGGGGCACGACGGCCATTTCAGACGACCGGATTGCTATCTATGGCCGAAACGGCATTTGGCTGACAGACAGCGCCGGGCGTTCGTTTGCCGATTATAACGCCGGCATACCCGAGGCGGCGCATCACCGTAATGTAAGGGCACTCGTGAAAACCGGTGACGGAACGCTTTTCGCCGTGGCGACTACCGGACTTTACCGCCGTGAGTGTGGCGCCGTAAACTGGCAGCCTGTTGAGAGCGGACTTGACGGGGGCGAGGCTTTCAGCGACGCTACGGTCAGGGGCGATACGCTTGTGGTTGTCGGGCGCTCGGCCGTGTATGTGGCCGTCAGGCCGTGGCGGAAGTTCGAGAAAATCATTCTTGCGGCGCCCGATGGCGGTGAGCGGCGTGGGTTGAGCGCGTTCAGAGCCGTGTGGCTGTTTCACAGCGGTCAGCTCTTCGGGCTGCCGGGTATACTGATAGCCGACGCGGTTGCTGTGATACTTATATTCCTTTGTGTGACAGGCCTGATGATAACGCTGTTGCCCCGGCGCATCAGACGGCGCGGGCCGACTCCGCGATTAGTGACGACGCTGCGCCGCACCCTGTCGTGGCACAACCGGACGGGTCTCTACACGATTGCGCTGACGCTGGCGATATGCGTGACCGGATGGTGTCTGCGTCCGCCGGTGCTGATAGCTCTCGCGACGGCGAAAACAAAGTTTGCTTCGGCGGAGGTTAATCCGTGGCATGACCGTCTGAGGATGGTGCGCTACGACGAGACCGGCGGCTGTTGGCTGCTGTCGACATCAGAAGGCTTTTATGCTCTGACGTCGCTGCGCGCTCGGCCTCAGCGGCTTGAAAGCCAGCCGCCTGTGAGCGTTATGGGTCTAAACGTTTTCGAGAGCGGAGAAGAGTGTGCCTGCGGCGAGTGGCTTGTCGGTTCGTTCAGCGGGATGTTTGTGTGGAACTGCGCGACGGGTGACGTGAGGGATTATTTCACCGGTGAGGCTATGTCGCCGAAGCCGGGGCCACCGTTCGGGCGGACGGCAGTGTCGGGATATGGTGCTGATTTCGGCAGGAGGAGAGAGGCTTGTATCGTGACCTTTGACCGCGGTGTCATCGCGGGAGCGCTGCCCGCACAGCCCGAGGCGTTAGAGACGCTGCCGATGTCGCTGGCTAATGTCGCGCTCGAGGTGCATACCGGCCGCATCTATTTCGGCAATGCGGCGACATGGTTTTTCGTCTTCATCGCCGGCGGGGCGGCTGCCTGGAGTCTCGTCACGGGCCTGTTGCTCGCGCTTAGAAAGAGGAAGAGAGGGAAGCGAAAGATAAATAGATAATTACAGAAATCATGGGAATATATTTCAGAAAATTCGTAGTTTTGCAGCATGGAACATTCTGAATTAGAATTATTGCTCAATCATTTGGTGGCATTGCCATCCGAAACTGAGTGGGTTGAATTCAAACATAATTTTCACTCAAAGGAAGAAATCGGAGAACGAATTTCGGCCTTGGCAAATAGTGCTTCACTGCTTTCAAGGCCCTATGGATACATTGTTTTTGGAGTGGAAGATTGCACTCATAATATCATCGGTACTTCGTTTAATGCCAAAAGTCAAAAGGTTGGCAATGAAGAATTGGAAAACTGGTTGGTGTCGAGATTGAATCCGAGAATTGATGTGGAGTGTTATGAATTTGTTTCCCATAACAAGCATATATCCATGTATCGAATACCGTGTGCCACTGACAGACCGGTAACGTTCCTTCATACTGCATATATCAGAGTCGGCTCGCTAACGAGAAAACTTATGGACTTCCCTGAAAAAGAGGCAAAGATTTGGAAGCACAACAGGAGTAAGTTATTACATCAAACAATGGCTAAGTCATGTCACAACATTCATGAGGTGATAAGCCTTCTGAGTGTTGAGACATATTTCGACCGTTTGAATATGCCGTTGCCACAGACATCGGAGGGCATTATAGGGCGGTTCATCTCAGAGCGTTTTATTGCGCCGTCAGAGGTCGGCTATGATATAACCGAGCTTGGTGCATTGCTCCTTGCTAAAGATTTCAGGCAGTTTGAATCGCTTTATAGAAAGGCCATCCGTGTGATTGTTTATAGAGGTAAGAACAAGGTTGAAACTATCCGAGAGAAATGTTTCGAGCAAGGTTATGCTCTTTGCTTTCCTCAAATGATTGATTGGATCAACGGTCAGTTACCCGCCAACGAGGAGATAGGGAAGGCTCTCAGAACCGACGTCAGGATGTATCCCGAAATAGCGATAAGGGAAATCGCGGCCAACATGATAATCCATCAAGATTTTAATGTTCTTGGATTCCCGATGGTTGAGATTTATTCTGACCGAGTGGAGATTTCATCTCCCGGCCAGCCACTTATCAGTACAGATCGGTTCATAGATGCCTATCAGTCGCGCAATGAGGAACTTGCCGATGTCATGCGGCGAATGGGCTTTTGCGAGGAAAAAGGGAGCGGCATGGATAAAGCGGTCGAAGCAATAGAACAATATCAGCTTCCTGCTGTCAAATATCGAGTGTCGGACATTCGCACAACGATAGTTTTAAGTGAATATCGGGAATGGAGTGATACCACACGCGAAGAACGTGTACAGGCCTGTTATCAGCACGCCTGTCTGAAATATCTTTCTAACGAAATGATGACAAACAAATCTTTTCGCGCTCGAATGGGCGTCACCGATAAGAATTATACCGCAATATCGGGTGTAATAAAAGAAACCCTTGAGCGAGGACTTATCAAGGTCGGTACCCCTGAAGGAACCAATCGCCGGGATATTGCCTACATACCGTCATGGGGCTAATTTCATGTCGGTTCATGTCAAAACATGGTAAATGAGACACATGACCTGAACGCTAATTTTTATCATTCCCGCTAATATCTAATGCGTTATAGTGGAAGTCTTTCATGTTGTGTTCATGTCAAATATTTACTATGCTCCACTTGCTCATAGTTTGAAAGTATCGTGATAAGGGTATTTTTTCACAGCTCACCACCTTTCTCCTGCGCACTTTCAGGAGAAAGAGATTGATGCAATGCCACGCTCGAGGTCGAGGAGGTAACGCTTGACGGCGAGGCCGCCGCCATAGCCTGTGAGCGAACGGTCGGCGCCTATGACGCGATGACATGGTGCAAAGATTGATATTGAATTGGCGCCGTTGGCGTTGGCGACCGCGCGGACGGCTTTCGGGATGCCTAAGCCGGCGGCCATTGCGCCGTATGATATTGTCTCGCCGTAAGGTATAGTCATGAGCCGTTGCCAGACGGCTTTCTGAAATTCTGTGCCGGTGAAGAGCAGGGGCAGGTCGAAAACACGACGTCGCCCCGAGAAATATTCGTCGAGTTGCGCTACGGCTGTTTCGAGCAGGGGCGACGTGCCTTCGGCAAGGCAGGCGCCGAGATTGCGCGACAGACGTCTGACGATAAGGTCGTGACGCTGTCCTGTAAGCCAGTCGCACATGCAGAGGCTGTCGCCGAAGGAGCCGAGCACGAGGCGTCCGCGGGGGGCGTCGTAGAGGCGGGTTGTTATGACTTTGTCAGACATGAGATTGCGGTGGGTCGGGAGTGTATTCGTTGAACCATGCACGCTCGCCAAAGGGTTTCTTTTCGGCGGCACTGTGCAGGGGCTCGGCTGCGACGCCGACCGGAAGAAGGCAGATAAGACGGTATGGGTCAGGCATTCTGACGACGGCTCTCAGAGGCTCGAGACAGTTGCGTATGCCGCCCTGATACCAGCATGATTCATAGCCAAGCGACTTGATGGCGAGGAGCATGTTCTCGACGGCGGCCGAGAAGTCTTCGATGTTGTAGTTATGACCGTCGACACCGGGAATCTCACGGGTGAAAATGAGGATGAAGGCCGGAGCGGTGTCGCATGACGGACGTCGGAATATCTGTTTTATCCGGGCGACTCTGTCGGGGTCGTCGACGGCGACGAAGGCCGTTGTCTGGCGGTTGCATCCCGAGGGTGCGGCGATGCCTGCGCGGAGAATGGTCTCAAGGTCGTGGCGCGGCACGGGGGTGCCGGTGAAGAGGCCGCGGTAGCTCGAGCGGCTGAAGATGGTCGAGAGGGTTTCGTTGGGGTGTGATGTATCGGTCATGACTAATCTTGTCTGTCAATGTGGCTGATGATGCGGTCGAACTGTTCGTCGCGGAGGAGGTCGGCGCGCTTGTGCCAGTCGCTTATCTCGCGCTCACACTCGCGGCGGTCTGCGGCGTCGAGGCCGGGATTGTCTTCGAGATATTCCTCGAGCATCTTTGCTATGGCTCCGGCCCCCCGCCAGTCGCCCGAGCAGTAGGCGTCGGTGAAGAAATCGACCGCCTTGTCGGTGTCGCGGCGACAGCCGATGCCGTCGGCATACAGCCATCCCATGCGGAAAGAATGGCTGTCGGGATCGAGCCGCACGGCGACTGAGGTCCAGTGGAACAGGCGCTCCCGCGAGTCGGGGTCGTCGAGATATTCGGGCATGACGATGTTCCAGTAGTAGTCGCTGAGGTGACGGGCTACGTCGGCGCGGTCGTCGCCCGCGTCATACAGCAGTGAACGGTATCTGTCGGATTTGCTCATGTCAGCGGGCCGTGAGATCATAGCGGAGAATGTTGCGTGTCAGGCCTCCGTACTTGCTGACGGTCGCCGTGATTTCATAGCCTGCGGAAGTGAAGTTGGCGAGGCTGTGGCGGTTGTCGGGCGAGACGGTTGCGAGAATCTGCTTTGCTCCGGCCTCGCGTGCCTTTTCAGCGGCGCGGTCTATGAGTATGCGCTGCAGCCCGTAGCCGCGCCAGTCGGGGGCCACGAAAACGGCATCGAAGGTGAATGAGGTTTTCTTCTCATCGTCAGAGCTTTCGGCGAGATTGCGGTCGCTGACACGGCCGATGACAATGGCGGCAACGGCGACGAGGCGGCCGTCGGGAGCGAAGATGCCGGGAACGATGTCGAGGTGGAGCGATTCGAGCAGTTCGTTGCGCGAGAGCGGATAATATATGTCGGGGTCGGGCAGCGCGTCGGTGCATTGGCGCTGGAGGTCAAGTATTTCGCTCAGATTCTCGAATGAGAGGTTTCTGAGGGTGAAGTGTCTGCCCTTTGACTCGAAGGTCACAGGGCTGTCAGACTCTTTTATCGAGAGGTCGTTGAGATATAGGCGGTCTTTGAGATATTCGGGCGAGAACATATATTTGCTGAATGGGATGCGGTTGCGCCAGTCGGATCCTCCTTTGTGGCGCCGGTGGGCGGTCCAGGCGTCGTAGAGCTTGAAAATCTGGACGTAAGACGACGATGTCGGGAGGATATAGTTCTCCTGGATGTAGGGGTTGTTGACGAAGATGAAGAAGCGGTAGCCGAAGAGGTCGTCGAGGTCTTCGATCTCGGCGATGTGGTGGCGGTAGAGAAGGTAGAGGTTTTCAAAGAAGGTGCAGTAGTGGGCGACCTCGACGCTGCGGACGTCTTTCCAGAGTTCGCGGCAGGCGTCGGGAGCGGTCTCGTGGCGTTCGAGGACGTCGTAAACTTTCATGAGGCGGTCGCTGTCGTGGAAGTAGTTGTTGAGGTCGATGAGCATGTCGCTGCAGGTGACGTCCTGGCCGTTTTTGAGTTCGACGGCGATAAACATTGTGCCGAGGAGGGTGACGGCGAGCGAGAATATGCCGACGGAGGCCTCTTCGCCGGTCCTGAACCAGGCTATGACCGACAGACACAGCAGAATGAGCAGTATCGAGGCGAGGATGATGAGAAACTTGATTTTGTTGTCGTATCTGAATCGGGCCATGGGATAGATTTAAGTCTAATTTCCACAAAGTTATTTATTTTTTTCAATATTGCAAAGAGAAACAGAAGAACATAATGACAGAAGAGGCACGCGGAGATTTAGGGGGGAATAAAAGGACAGAAAGGCGCCGATATGATGGATAAGGATTTTTTTGCGACCACAACGGCGCGTCTGAGACGCATAGCTGTTTTTTTCTGATTGTCCCGGACTTAGTCATAACCTCGCATGCGGTGACATCGACGCTCCTTTAGCAACGCACAATCAAGGCCATAAGAACGACGTAAGGTCGGGCGGTGGTATAAGGCGCGGAAGCTTACTATTCGCTATCATTGGGAATATGTTGAAGCAATTAATAATGCCCGGGAAAGATTTTTATCTTGGTAATTCGGTATTTAATTATAACTTTGTATCTTTGACATGATGAATTATACTGATTTATAATATTGTAGCAGTCACCGAAAAATGAAATTAGAGACTTTGATAGCAGAATGCACCGCGTATGACTTTAAATTACAGCTTGAGGAAAAGAAGCCTAAAAGTTGGTTGAAAAGCATTTGTGCTTTTGCTAACGGACTGGGTGGCTCGCTTTTCTTTGGGATAGACAATGAGGGTATTGTAAAAGGACTTGAGAATATACAGCATGTTTGTGAAATTATCAGCAGTAAGATTCGTGATTATATGGATCCGTTGCCAGATGTTGAAATGCTGCCTTATAGAATTGAGGGTCTTGATATACTCAGAGTGAGAGTCATGCCGGGCAGTTACACTCCTTACTATTATGTCGGTGACGGACAGCGTATAGCTTTTGTGCGTGTGGGTGATGAGAGTTTGCCTGCAACGGCAGAACAAATGGTACGGCTGGTATTGAAGGGCTCAAATAAAACGTTTGATTCATTGCACACAGATTATAGGGTCGAAGACTATTCTTTCACTATATTGTCTAATACATTCAAAGTTCGTACGGGTCAAGACTGGAACAAAAAATATCTCTTGTCGTTTGGTCTTGTTACGAACTCGGGATGCCTTACCAATGCAGGCTCTTTGTTTGCCGATGATTGTCCTTTATGGCAATCAAGGTTGTATTGTACGAGATGGAATGGTCAGATAAAGGGCGACGCAATAAACGATGCCGAATTCACCGGCAATCTTTTGATGTTGCTTCGTGAGGCGATGAATTTTGTGAAATCGAATACAAGGAGAGGATGGGAAAAGCTGCCCGACGGTCGAAAAGATAAACCAGAGTATGCTGAACGTGCTGTTCTCGAAGCAATAGTTAATCATTTTATACACCGAGACTATACAGTAATGGGAGGAGAAGTACATCCCGATATTTATGATGACCGTCTGGCAGTCACTTCTCCTGGCGGAATGTATAACGGTTTACTTATTCAAGATTTAGATATTCAGGAAGTTTCATCGGAGAGGCGTAATCCGATACTCGCAAATGTTATGGCGCAATTGGATTATATGGAAAAGCGTGGAAGCGGACTTACACGCATTTGTAATGAAACTATGGTTCTTCCCGGATATAAAGATGAGTTTAAACCTGTATTTAAGTCGACTCCGACTCAATTTCAGACTATAATTTTTGCATCTGTCGAAGTGTCGGATGTCGGAGATGTGTCGGAGATGAAAGTGACTGTGCGCCAGCAGAAAATATTGGATATTATCAGGCAGTCTCCGACAATAAGCGGACGGCGGATGTCGGAGATGTTGTCGGTGAGCCAGCGCACGGTCGAACGTGACTTGGCGTCTTTGCAGAAAGTTGGAGTGTTGAAACGTAAAGGAAAAGATAATGCAGGAATGTGGGTCGTGATGTTGTGAAATAGAGAGTCTCGAGAGGGTATGGGATTGGCTTAGTGCCTGTAAATGCACAATCGAGAATATAATGAGTGAAGAATAAGGTATATAAATCGCTATATAAAAACTTGTATTCTTGTGTGTCTATGTTTTTGTGTTTATCTTGTGCGGAGACAGACCGGAGATGCAGTTTTGTTAAGTTTTTTGGGGAAATTTGAACATTTTGCGGGTTTTGTTTGGCGGTGTCGGTTATCTGTGCTATATTTGGCCCCGAATAAAACACTTTCTTCTTTTTTCCATTAACTGCTGTTAGTAATGACCTGATTGTTGGCGAAACGTTGAGAGTTTTAATAAATCAGACATTACGAATACCAGTTGAAAAATCGACCTGAATCATACCATGCGCCTGCGTACGCTCTGTGCGGCAGATTAGTGACCATACTTGTCTGCTGTATTCTCGCTCTGTCGGCGCTGACGGCGCGGGCCGCTGACGATGCCGGCGCCAGAATGGTGTCGAGCGTGACGTTTGTGGTTAACGGCAGCGATATCGACGCGAGCTATGGACGCAACGCGGAGTCGCTCGACCGAATCAGGTGTTTCCTCGATTCGATTGCGCGCGATTCGTTCCCTGCGATAACGAGCATTGAGTATACGGGCTATGCGTCGCCGGAGGGTCCGGCGGCGGCGAACGCGCTGTTGGCGCGCAAGCGTATGGCCGCACTCGAGGATTTCGTGATGAAGGCGGCGACGGCACCGCTGCCCGATGAGATTTCGCGCTCGTATGAGGTGAAGGGCATGGAGTCGCTGGCGGAGGTGATTGAGAAATCGGATATCGCTCACCGCGAGGAGGCCATGAAGATTCTCGGCGACTCGACGCGGTCGGACGAGGTGAAGATAAACAGGCTGCGCCGGGCGCGCAGCGGCCGGATATGGCGTGAGATTGTGCCTCTGCTCGAGGAGCTGCGATATGCTTCGGTGACGTTCAATTATGTGTCGCTCGAGGAGATAACGCGACTGCTGTCGGGATCAATGAAAGATCCTTTGCCGGAACCTGTCAAGATTGAGGAGGTGATAATACCCGACACAGACAGAGCGCCAGGCGACACGATTGGTTCAAATTACCCCCCCCCTATCAGTCTTACGCAGACCGCTTTACGTCTCGCTTAAGACCAACGGGCTCTATGACCTGCTGCTGATACCGAGCGTCGGCGCCGAAGTGTGGCTCGGCCGGATGATGAGCGTCAACGCAAACTGGTCGTATGCGTGGTGGAGCAAGAACCGCCGCCATAACTACTGGCGTTACTACGGCGGCGACATAGCCGTGCGCCGCTGGTTTGGCCGCAAGGCTGCCGAAAAGCCTCTGACGGGTCATCACATCGGTCTCTATGCCCAGATAATGACATACGATTTCGAACTCGGGGGCAAGGGTTATATGGGCAATAAATATAACTATGGCGGCGGTGTCGAATATGGTTTCTCACTGCCGATGGCGCGCCGGTTTAATATCGATTTCACGGTCGGCGTTGGCTATCTCGGCGGCAAATACTATGAATATACGCCCATCGACGGCCACTATGTGTGGCAGGCGACGAAGCGCCGCAAATGGTTCGGCCCGACAAAGGCCGAGGTGTCGCTCGTGTGGCTCATAGGCTACGGTAACAAGAACAAACCGAAAGGAGGAAACCGGGCGCTATGAGACTATTCCGACTATATCTGCCGGGGCTTGTTATGCTCACGGCGCTGACCGGCTGCGAGCACAAAGACTTGTGCTTCAACCATCCCGAACACGCCGCGCGCTATGACACACGCATCGCGGCCACGTATGACCTGAGCTGGGAAATGCGCGGTCCAGAAGGCCCGGACTGGAGAGCCGATTGGCCCGCGGGATTCGGTGTCAGCTATGAGTCGCTCAATCCCGTGACGCCCGAAGGTCTGTGTGTCAACTCATACAGCATCGGCGGCGGCACGCTGACGCGCCACTTGCCTGCCTCCGGCGGCCGGGTCGAGATGGCGCCCGGCATCAACTCGGTGCTGATGTATAACGACAACACCGAATTTATTGTCTTCGATAACCTCAACAGTACGGTTTCGGCCAAGGCGAGCACGCGCTCACGCTCACGCTCGGGCTATAAAGGCAACAGTCTCGACCCCGACGGTGAGCCTGAGAAGACGATAACGACGCCCGACTATCTCTTCGGCCACTACATCGGGGAATATGACCAGAAGGCGTCGGCCGACGTCCCGACGGTCGAAGTGACGTTGCATCCGCTTGTGTTCACCTACTATGTCAGATATGAGTTTGCCGGCGGCATCGAATATGCCGGCATCGCCCGCGGGGCGCTCAGCGGCATGGCCGAGTCGGTCTATCTCTACGACGGCCACACGGGCAAGGAGCGTGCCACGATACTCTATGACTGCAAGATACACGACTGGGGTGTCGAGGCTGTCGTCAACTCGTTCGGTGTTCCCGACTATCCAAATTCGGTCTATTCGCGCAGCGACGGCTTCTTCGGACTCAATCTCGAGGTGAAACTCAAGAACGGCAAGACGCTGAGCTTCGACTATGACGTAACGCAGCAGGTCGCACTTCAGCCCCATGGCGGCGTTATCGTTGTCAAGGGTCTTGAAATCAGTGATGAAGACGGCAATGAATCGGGTTCGGGCTTTGATGTCTCGGTCGACGGGTGGGGTGAATATGAAGACGTCGTCATAGACTTGTAATCGAGTAAGTATCAACCAATATATTTATTAACTTAAAAAATCAATTGTATGAAAAAATCCCTGTTTTTAATTGCAGTAAGTGCATACGCGCTGGCATCGTGCTCAAACGATGAGGTAGTCGATATGCAGAAACAGACAGCCATCGGCTTCGACAGCTATGTCGGCAAGACGACAAGAGCGACTGATGCGACGATGGCATCTTTGTCAGAGATAAGTGTCTACGGTTATATCGGCGAGGCAACACCCCTTAAAATCTTTGATGCCCAGAAGGTGACTAAATCAGGCACGGAATGGACTTATTCTCCTCTGCAGTACTGGGCAGCCGGCAAAAGCTATTTCTTTACCGCCATCGCATCGCCTCTCGGAGAGGGTAACACACAGTATACCTATAACTGGGCGGCGGACGCAGATCTGCCTACAGAAACCGAGGGTTTTTATGGCACAGGTACAATAGCGTTCAACAACGGCGCCGATAAAGCCAAAGGCAACGAGGATCTTGTCTATGCATACGCAACCGCACAGACGGCTGACCCTCTGACGGCAAGTCCAGGCACTGTACAATTTGATTTTAAACATGCTCTTTCGCGTGTGAAATTCACATTTAACAACGCAATGGGCAGCGATTCTTACAGTATCAAGGTCTATGATCTGCAGATTAACAATTCTGCCGCTCAGGCATCTCTGACGCTCGGTGCAGAAAATCCTGTGTGGACAGGGCATACCAGCGAGGCTACGCTTGTTTTGCGCAACAATCTGTTTAATCCGTCGTCACAGACAGCTTTAAACACAGCCAATGTCGTCAGCGGAACGAAATTCATCATTCCCGAGAGCGAAAAGGCTCTTTCGATTACGTTTAAAGTTGACCTGATGATTAACGGCACTCTCATCGATACGTATACCCACAGCGAGGTTGTGCTTCCCGCAACGACATTCCAGAACGGTCACAGCTATAACTTCATCGCCGAACTCAATCCACAGAATATCGACCCCGACCAGCAGATGTTCCCCATCGAGTTCAACGTACAGTCTGTAGCGGGCTGGGTAGAAGATCCGAATATTCCTGTCACACTCCCCGAAAAAGAATAACAACAGTAATCAGCCATCAGAATATACCGGCCCGACAAAGCCGGGCCGGTATATTTTTCAAATAACAATCATATAGACAAACGATGAAATTCTATCAGGCGCTGCCAATGCTGTTTATAGCCTTGTCGTCGTGTGGCGACGACAGCCGGTCGACCGACCCCGGGACCCTCGGACAAATCGCTTTCGGTGTGACGGAGACGCCGGCCGATTCGCGTTCTGCTGCGGTCGACTGCACGCCTGACGAGATGACGCTCATGCCCGACGCGGGCTGCGGCGACATCACTCCCATAACGACCTATATCACTGTCGACGACATGTCCGCGCCAGAGCGGGCCGGCCGCGGCACGCCCATAACGGGCACAGGCAATCTCGGTGATTTCAGCATCTATTCATTCTATTACCGCTCGGCCGATGCCTCGCCTGCGACATTCTTCGCTAACGAGTCTACTAAGAAAGAAGGCGGCATATGGACGACAGTGACCAAGTACTATTGGCCGACAGTGCAGGGCTCAACCCTGACATTCAGAGCCATGACCGGCATAGACGCCGAGGGCGTCACCGTGGCTCCGTCGGCATTGACGCCCGGCGAGCTCGAGATAGATTATAAGGTGCCACCGCAGGCTGCGGCGCAGAGCGACCTGATGCTCGCGGCGACCGGACGGCTCAACACACCCGGACAGCCCGTGCCGCTTGAGTTCAGACATTTGTGCGCGGCTGTCAGATTTGTGACGGGCAATGAGATGCAGCCCGGCACAATCAAAAGCATTATCCTCTCGGGTATCAAGGACGAGGGGCAATATACAACGACATGGAACAACCTGCGGGGCAACGCCGGGTTTACGATTGACGTCAACAAGGCGACGACAGCCGGCATGGCTGCCGACGAGGCGATTGCGCCCGACAACTATACGCTGATGATGATACCGCAGCAGCTCGCCGACGACGCGACGCTGACGGTTGTCTTCGAGGACAACTTCACAGGCCGCGAGCGCACGATGAGCGCTTCGCTCAAGGGCCAGACATGGCGGCAGGGCAAGACGACGGTCTATCACATCGGCATCACACCCGACTATGAACTTGAATTCATCAGTCAGCCCGAGGTGCAGGATGCCCACTATGTAATATATCCGATCAAGATAAAGAGTGCCAACCTCCCTGCCGGAGGATGGGTTTTAACTTCCAATGATGCCGTAAATGTTACTTTTGTCGAGAAAGATAAATTTGCCAGTAAAGATATTCAGGCGCTTGTGGCTGCGGGTTATTGGCTTGACGGATATAACGGGGAAAGTACATTGACAAGTACGACAAGCGGTGAAATAGATGTTTATGTATTCCTGAAGGAAAATGTGACCGATTCCGACCGTAATATCACGCTTTCGCTAAAACCTGCCGCTCAAGGAAATTACAAAGCTAAAGAGTTCTCATTCACGCAATACAGTCCGGCTTGGAACGGCAGTATCGGCGTTGAGCGAATACAAGGGGACGATTATCCATGGGGCTTTAGCTGGGATCCGAATATGAAAATTACCTACAATTTAGGTCGAGGATTAGGGCCTGTCTTAGCGAGCCTATATATAAAGATCTTTGTTAATTACTCGTATGTGACATCAAATTATGGTGGTATATGGAGCGATTTTACAGTCACGATAGATTTCAGTAAAGTTGGAGCGCTTACGACAGCGACAGATTTGAGTGACGGACGTAAAAATACCTGGGAGCTCTATTCTTTCAACGGTTTGAATGACGCGTCGTCGTTGATGGCTCAGATAGAGTCGTGGGGAGGTGTGCCTGATAAAACGCTACCTACAAATCCGAGTGAATTTGCAGCGCGTGCTTGTGCAATGAAAAATAAGTATCGTGTTGAAACCGAGACGAATCTCGGGAATACTGTTTATCGACCCGTGCTTGACCAGGCCAATATGGTGTGGTATCTTCCTGCCCGCAACGAAGCTCCCGAAATGAAAGACAATCTGTCGGGAAATTACTGGACGTCAACGGCCATCACATCACCGGGAACGACGGCTTATAAATACACGGCAGGAGGGTCTACTTCGTCAGAAGGCCGAAACAATGCACTCCACGTCCGCGCCATACGCCAAAGGCAGTAAGCACTAAATCAGTTAATCGTAAAAACCATTCTAAAAATTACCTAAATTTGGTAATTTTGATGTATCTTTGCAAACTATTTCACCGCTCATGAACGTTATATTCACAGACGATGCTCTCAGAGAGCTGTATGAGACAGGCGCGACAAAAGACAGCAGGTATAAGAAACTGGCGCGTAATCGTCGGTTTGTCGAAGCATACATTCAGGTCATAGACCTCATGTTGGCGGTGGATAATGCTGTTGAGCTTGCGATATACAGCTATCTGCATTATGAAAAGTTGAAATATAGGCCGGAAAGTTCTGTCAGAATACAGAACCGTCGCGTTGAAAGATTGTTGTTCACGGAACACGAAGAGGGCATTGAAGTAAGACTAATCGAAATAGATTCAAATCACTATGGCAACAAACGCTAAAGACATAATCGCCGCGCACACAACCCATCCGGGAAGTGTGTTGAAAAGTGAGCTTCAGGCGAGAGGCATCAAGCAAAAAGATTTTGCCAAAGCCATCGGTATGCCCGCACCGAATCTGAGCGAGCTTATCAAGGGCAAACGTCATGTCACCGAATCTATTGCCATCAAACTTGAAGAGGCTCTCGGCATTCCGTTCCAAACATGGATGAATCTTCAGAACAGGTATCACTATGTAGCCAGACGTAGAGAAGAACTTGATGCGGCGGAAGCGACGGCGGCGCGCGAAGAACAATCGCTTAGATCGCGTCTCAATCTCGCCGAGATATATAAGTATCTTGGGATCAATGCTCTTACTGCAACCGAAAGAGTGGCTACGCTCAAGCATAATCTTGCCATTGACCTTAACGAGCTGCAGGCGATGGAGGTTAATACAGTTGGCTATTTCAAACGGAGTGAGAGGCTGAAGATTGACGAGACAAATATGCGCACATGGCTTTTGCTTGCAAGGTCTGAAGCGGCAAAGACTGGTATTTCAGAGGCTTATACGGTTGAGAAAGGTCTGGTTGCAGCGGCGGAGATTTCTCAGGCCGCAAATGACGGGAGTCTTACGACGGCAATGATGAAAAAGATACTGAACGATAATGGTATAATTTTCAGTCATGTACCTAAGCTCGACGCGGCACCAATCGATGCCTACTCGGTGATTGTAGGCGAGCATCCGGCCATTGTCGTCACATATCGTTATGATGATATGGACAAACTGGCTTTTGACGTATTACACGAAATCGGTCATATCGTAAACCACCTGACGTCAGGCAAGTCGTATATCGCCGTAGAGCATGACTACTTGGCGCAGTCGTCCGAGGAGCGGCAGGCTGATGAATTTGCAAACGACATGCTGATTGCTCCGGCAACCTGGAAATCAATCATGTCGGCAGGGTCTAAAAGCTTGTCGCCCTACGCTGTAGTCAATACGATAGCTGGCGAAGCGCGACGGCATGGCGTCAGTCCGACTATCGCAGTAGCGCGTTATAAGCACGATACACGTTGCTATGCGATACGCGGCTACCGCTCGCCGAAGATTTTTTGAATATATCGACCCGCGTCCGGTGCGGTGAACAAATCGGGGTGTTTTGCATTTGTTGTTTTTAGGAATGATAAGCAATGAATGTCAAGACGATTTATAATAGATTTTATGATTGGGCATGCCGCCGGCCTGATGCCTTGGCTGTGGTCGGGGACGGCGGCGAGGTGACTTATGGCGAACTCGACGCCATGGCCGGCGCGATTATGTCGAAATTCTATGATGACCATTACGATTTCGTCGGCATAATGATGAGCCACGGAGTCGAAATGATAGCGGCGATGCTCGCCGTTCTGAAAAGCCGAGCGGCATACGTCCCGGCCGAACCGACGTTGCCGCGCGAACGCATCGACTATATGATGCGCACGGCCGGCGCGGGGCTCGTCATCACCGACGACTATTGTCGCGGCCTCTCCGCGTCGAGGCACTTGCCCGACCGCTCGCAGCCCGGCGATATCGCCTATGTGCTTTATACCTCAGGCACGACAGGGCGCCCCAAAGGCGTCGTCGTCGAGAACCATAGCGTCGTGAACTATGCCGAGGCTTTCGAGGCTGAATTTCGTGTCAGACCCGGTGACGTGATGCTGCAGTATTCGGTCTGTTCGTTTGATATTTTTGTCGAAGAGGTCTTCACGACGCTGCTCAATGGCGCGACGCTCGCTATACCGTCGAAAGCCGTCTGCGAGGGCACTCTTGCCGAGCTGATGGACTTCTGTGAGCGACACGGAGTCACCGAGATCAGCGCTTTTCCTTATCTGCTCGCCGACATGAACCGCTATCGCTGCTATCCGTCGCGGCTGCGTCTGCTCGTCAGCGGCGGAGACGTAATAAGGGCATCATATATAACATGGTTAAAAGACCGCAATTTTGTCATCTACAACACTTACGGCCCGAGCGAGACGACAGTCTGCGCGACATATTATCGCGTCGACAACGCCGAGGCGCTCGACGACGGCACATATCCCGTCGGCAGGGCTGTCAAAGGTGTCGGCGTGAAAATTCTCGATGACGGACTCAATGAGGTCGCCGACGGCGAGACCGGCGAAATCTGCATCTACGGCGAAGGCGTCTCGCGCGGCTATCTCGGCAATCCACCCGAGCAGGCCAATTTCGTGACGGCACGCGACGGGACGAGGATATACCGCAGCGGCGACCTCGGTTATCGTATGTCGAACGGCAACATCGCATTTCTGCGGCGCAAGGACAGACAGGTGATGATACTCGGACGGCGCGTCGAGCCTGAAGAGGTCGAGAACGTGCTCAACGAGTCGCCATGCGTCGAGCGTGGTGTCGTCCGCGCATTCACCGACGGGCAGGGTCTGGCATATCTCACGGCCTATTTCGTGCCGTCGCATAAGAACTGCCTTCTAAGCAGAATCAAAGACTTTCTTGCCTCGCGTCTGGCCGATTTCATGATGCCTGAGTTTTTTGTCAGGATGGAGGAGATACCGCTCACGGTGCGCGGAAAAGTCAATGACAGGCTGTTGCCCGTCGTAATGAAGGAAGGAGATTTGAAATGAAAGTGATTGTTCAGGAAATAACAGCCGTGCCGACCTTGATGCACTGGCGCAGTGAGGTGATAGAGGGTGTATTCGGCGTGGCGCCGTCGAAGCGCCTGTTGGCAGCCAACCGCCGCTACTACCGTCAGCATATCGCCGACGGCAGCCACGTCGCAGTCGTCGCCGAGGCTGACGGCGAAGGTGTGGGCTGTGGAGCGGTATGTCTTACGGAAGAACTGCCGTCGCCCGACAATCCGTCGGGTCGCTGCGCTTATCTGATGAATATTTATGTGCGCGAACCATGGCGACGCCGTGGCGTCGGCCATGCGATAGTCAGACGGTTGATAGAAATAGCGCGGGAGTCGGGCTGCGACAAGATATATCTCGAAACAACCGACGGCGCACGTTCGTTTTATAAGAGTATCGGGTTTAATGAATTGCCCGGGATTATGAAGTATGCAGGCATTTACGATAGCGAATCTTAGAGTGATGGCGGCCGGCGGCACGACTGACCGTATATGTTACATTCTATATCCGTTCGACGGTCTCAGCGGGTGGATTGAAGAGGCGGCCGAAAAATTCGGCGTGTCGATAGCCGCGATAAACGGCATGGACTGGGACGACGACCTCACGCCCTGGGCTGCCAAGGGTGAGCCGCCGGGTTGTTCTGACTTCAGCGGTGACGCCCGGGCGTTTCTTACGAAGCTGACAGACGTGGTATTGCCTGAGGTCGAGCGGCGTACAGGCATATCTCCTGACGCTGAACGCACACTGGCGGGCGTGTCGCTATCGGGGCTTTTTACCCTATGGCAGTGGATGATAGACGATACGTTTGACAACGTTATCAGTCTGTCGGGGTCGTTTTGGTACGATGGCTTCGTCGAATGGGTCAGGTCGAGGCCGGTGCCGGAAAAGTCAGGACGCGCCTACTTTCTGCTCGGCGACAAAGAGGCGAGAACCAATGTCAAAGCCTTTCAGTCCGTTCAGACCGACACCGCCGAAATTATCGATTACCTCCATGCCGGCGGCATTGATGACACATTTGAACTCGTCCCCGGCAACCACTACCAATACGGAGAACAGCGCCTCACCCGCGCCTTCACGTGGATGTTCGGCGAAGGAACGAAATCGTAGTCACCGGGCTATAGCTCGATGGTGTGTGGCTCTATTTCAACGTCGTGGTTCGCAAGGGTCTCGACGCAATTGTCGTTCATGCTCATTCGGCGGATACAGCCCATGTCGACCAGAATCTTTGCTTTGGGGTGTTGGCAGGTAAAGTGAGGTGTGTACCCGCCCGCAGTGTAAAATGTGTATCCTTATAGGGTATATGCCCACTAAACAAACAGCATAGCCTATGGTTGTGATATAGAGTCAGTGAGTTCGTTTACCGGCTATCATGTCGAGCCTTCTGCTGAACCATCGGTAAATCAGCCAGTAGCCGATCACCAATGAAGTAATTAAGATGGATTTGCTCATCGGTGTGAGCAGGCCGTTGCTGCGCAGATATTGGTTGCACAGGGCAATCACGGCTCCATACACACCCGCCATCAGCAACAATAAAATCGTTGCTGCGATTGTTTTTCTGACTGTAATGCCCGTTTTCATAGTACGGTGAGTCGCTCTGATGTTGTAATGTTTAGTAATCTGTCTAACTGTATCTGAATTTGTCAGTAAACAATGCATAGATATAAAAAGTCGGTGAAAAGGTTGTAGCGTTACAACCTTTTTTGCTGTTTTTGCTCAGGCGGCTGTGTTGCTTGCGGTTTTGGTTGTGTAGTAGAATCGACACTTAAAGTTCTAATGGACTTTATCAGATATACCACCACTGGTTGAATATACCACCACTGGTTGAATATACCACCACTGGTTGAATATACCACTTTCGAAGAGGTATATTTATTGCGTCAGGAACACTCTCCAGCTTCCTTCTTTCTCGCCGCGTTCTACATACTTTTTAGAAATAAGCTGGTCGAGCAGCTTTTGGATTGCTGAAATGCTGATGCCGGTTTCTTCTTTCATGTCTGCGAGTGTCAGTGTCGGCTGGGTGCGCATGGCGTTCAGAATTTTAGTGTAATTGTGAGTGCGGAAGGCAATACGCTCTCCATCATACCACCAGACATTTTCATTCTTCTCGCTGATAAACAAAACATCATTATATACCTCAGTAGCCACCAATTCATTGAAGTATTTAAGGAATGGACGTATATCCTTGATGTCGGCATGGGCGCCGTCGCTCGGCACAGGACCAATTTCGAGATCTGCCTGATGGAGTGCTTCGAGATATTCGCTTTTCTTGCGGCTGCGTACAACAATCATCGGATAATTATGGCGTG
>ERZ836877.1865-NODE-1865-length-30267-cov-3.192208_pt1 | contig 30267 bp, 50 predicted proteins | sample MGYA00519469_ERZ836877 | MGnify/ENA primary metagenome ERZ836877 (study PRJEB31850, sample SAMEA3708809) | human gut metagenome | biome: human gut; feature: human-associated habitat; material: faeces | place: China | collected 2014 ... | reverse complement strand
TTCTTCGGTGTATTCCTCGCAGTGGAAGTGGGGATTCTTGATTTCGCGTGCGGTGCGGTCGGCAAAGTCGCCTTCGGTCGAGATGAACACCCAGTCCAGACCGTCCTGGCGGCGTAAGTCGCCCATGAAATATGCCGCTGCGTTTGGCGAGCCTACCACTATGAGGCGTTTTACGCCGGCTTCGCGGGCGGCTGTCACCATTTCTGCGTAATAGCGCAGGGCAAAGTCGTTGGCTTCGATGTCCGTCTGGTCGTCGCTGAACGCGAGGATTACCTCTCGGTAGCCTTCAAGCGAATTTTTGAGGGCTTCCTTGTCGCCCGTGTCGAGATGCGATACGGTCAGGTCCACATCGTTCATCATCAGATGTTCCGGATAGTCGACCATGGCGTTGACTGCTATGTTTCGATGGAGGAGTGCCGACAGTACGTCGGATAATATCTGGCTGTTGCGGCCAAGAAGAGCAACTTCGTACATGATATTCAATGTTTAAAGGGTTAATGTTTAAAAAACTAACAAACGCCGCCTGATAGTGTTCAGGCCCACTCCTAAAATATTTGTTAACCTTAACGGGTTTTATTCTCCCTCGCCCTTTCATCAGGCAGGTGTTAAAACGTAATGTAGCCGCCCGACTTGTTTTACTTTTTCCAGCGGGTTGATTTTTGATGAAAAAAGTCGTAACTTTGTATGTTATTAAGATTGTAAATAATGGACACTTTACCTCAGGATCCCAATATGCTCGTAAGCGTGATGAACATGAAAATGCGCGATAACGATATGACTCTTGACGAGTTGTGCCGCGCTCTCGATATTGACCGCGATGACGTCGAGGCCCGTCTTGCCGCTGCCGGATTCGCCTGCAACGCAGATTACTCTTGCCATAGTTAATTCTCCTTTCCCTCGAACTCCACCGGGCAGCACTCGCCGATCCCGGCGTATGGGTTGTAGATCATCTCGTTCGTAAGACGGCACCAGTACCGCTTCAGGCTTTCCTCAGAGCGGCAAAACGGGCACCAATGGCAGCATACTTCCCCTGCCGGGAAGCTGATTTTTACTCGCGCTATGCCTGTTGTGTAGTACCGGACGCCGCTTTCAAACTCCTGTTTCATTTGATTTCACCGCTTTCAAACAGCCTTTCTGACGGGTCGTATTCTTCCCAATCATTGTATGGGTCGTCTTCGGTTTCCGGCTCCGGATAGCCTGTCGCGAGCGTGCGGTCAATCCGGTAATCTATGTTATTCATGCCAATCTCCTTTCCAAATCCCAGCCGCCGCCCGCGTTTGCCATAGCAGACGGCAGCCGGTGCGGTTTATGCTTGACGGATTCGTCCGTTTGTGGTATTATGTAAGTGGTTAGTTTGTGTGCCCTGCGTGTGAGTTGCCGCTCCGCGCGGGGTCTTTTTTTGTACTTATTCATGCACCTGTGCCTCCCATCATTGCCGCCACGTAGTTTAGTACAAAATGGCCGATAAAATATGTACCGTAGAGAATAGAGAGCAATCCGACGGATATTAGTAGGGATACGGCAAGCTCTTTGCAGCCCATGTTTAGGCCGGTTAGTTTTTTTATCATTGGTGTGCCCTCCTTTATTGTAGTTTTCTCCCACCTTTTAAATCCTCTGCATCCAGCCACGCCCGAAGCCGTTCTTCTATAATAATGACGCGGTCGACCTCTCCCTCTGCACCTTCCGAAACACAACCAATCGGTAAAGTATGGTTTAAGATCATTGCTTTCACCTTCGGCGCAGTTGTCTTTAGAAGCTTTGCCACTTCCGGCGCTTGGCGAATTGTAACGCTGAACAGTTCTTCAAGTGGTTGTTTCGCCATAATTTCTCCTCCTTTCACTTTTCCTTACGCTCCCACGTCAGTATGACGATCGTTAAGCATATAATGAGCGTGATTGCAATCCCTGTGTTCATGTGTGAGCCTCCCTTCAATCTTCAACCTCAACTTCTAATTTCATATTGGATATGCAAGAAGTTAATTCGTCTGCGTACAATTTGGCCTCGCGTAGTTCTTTACCCAACTGCGTTGCTTTCTCGATTGCTTTGTCAAGGTCAGTCATATCGACCTTTATTTTGATTGATTCTGCCATGTTTTCACCACCTCTTCCGCCTTAATTTTCGAAAATACTTAACGAGCGAATCCGGCTTGTCCGTGCCGTATTTGAGCATCGCTTCTTTATACGGAATCCGCACAAACGGCGCCTCATCCACCTCTGCGTCGGAAAACTTTTTAAACGTCGAGGAAAGCACGTCCTCCGCAACGGCGAACACGTCCTCCTGGCTCGCAAACGCCATCTCGAAGTCAAGCTGATAAAACTCGCCCGGCGAGCGGTCCGCACGCGCGTCCTCGTCGCGGAAGCACGGCGCAACCTGATAATAGCGGTCAAAGCCGGACACCATCAAAAGCTGCTTGAAAATCTGCGGCGCCTGCGGCAGGGCGTAGAACTGGCCCTTGAACTTGCGGCTCGGCACGAGATAGTCGCGCGCCCCCTCCGGCGAGGAAGCCGACAGAATCGGCGTCTGCACCTCCATAAAGCCGTGTTCCTCCATCTTGGCGCGCAAGTGCGATATAATCTGCGCGCGCTTTACGATATTGGAGCGCACCTTGTCGTTACGCAGGTCGAGGAAGCGGTACTTCAGGCGCACGTCTTCCTTCGTTTCCGTGGAGGTCGCAATCTCAAACGGCAGCGGGTTATAGACCGCGCCGAGCACCTTGATGTCCGCGTCTTTAATCTCAATCTCGCCGGTGGAAATCTTCGGGTTGACCGTGTCTGCGTCGCGCTTCGTCACTACGCCTTCGACCAGTACAACCGTTTCCTTTGAAATGTCGTGCAGCACGGAATCGTCCTTTACCACAACCTGCGTCACGCCGTAGCTGTCGCGCAAATCGAGGAAGATGACGCCGCCGTGGTCGCGGATATTAAACACCCACCCGCAAAGGCTGACATGCTGGCCAATGCTTCCCGCATCCAGCTCTCCGCAGGTATGCGTCCTTAAACTCGTTGAGTAATCCATCGCTATCCAAACCTCCACAAATTAACAATCCAATGGGCGCTCTGCGCGCCGCCTCCAATTAGTTTGATATTATAACATATATAATGCGTGATGTCAAATTCTGATAAGCGTCCCGTCTGTGTAATATGAATAAAAAAAGAAGCCTTCAAAATTTTGAAAGCTCCATTTACATTGGTTGCGGGAGTCCGACAACTGTAGTATGTGCGACATTTCAATATCTGAGAAAATAGGATGCCAAATAAAAAAAGCCGGGGCGTCCCCCGGCAACTCCGCCCCGCAGCTTCGCCACATCCCGGATTGTGGGAGGGTTACTATGCCACGGAGAAAATTAGGCAACCCCAGCATGGTACGCATTACAAAGAGGCGCGCCGGGGTCTAACATCTATATTATATTCCATACCCTAACAATTGTCAATATTTATACCAAACATACGTTTTATTAATTGACAAATCCCTCTATAAGCTATACAATTATTTTAACAAGTAACCTCTAAAGGAGTGAGGGGTATGCGTGGGCGAATGGATTTTAAGCGTGATTATCTGGATTGGTTCTCTAACAACATAAAAGCAACAGATTTGTCGCAGAACATGGTTCGGTTGACCGTGCCGTTTTTGGATTTTAACAATGACTATACCGAGATTTTTGTCCAAAAGCAAGGGAATTCCTATATGCTGACTGATTACGGAGAAACAATTTCTAGTTTGGAATTATCGAATTACATTCCCACCGAAAAGCCTCAAGCTTTAAGCGAAATTCTGTCATATTACGGTGTTCGGTTAGACGGAAATGTGCTTTCCATAGAGTGCAGCAAGGCCGATTTTGGAAGCAAGGCAAACGCTTTGATACAATGTATACTGAGAATCGGTTTTTTCTTCAAGGACGGTGCGGCGGATGGAATATAAGGGTTACCATGCAAAATTTGAATACGACCGCAACGATAATATTTTTGTAGGCGAGGTCTGCGGCATTGCAGATTCGTTGAATTTTCACGCTTCCACCGTCGACGAGTTAACGGAAATGTTTCATCAAAGCATTGATAATTATTTGGAGCTTTGCAAAACCGCAAACAAACTGCCTGAAAAAGCCCATTTATAACAAAAAAGCCGGGGACACACATCCCCGGCTTCGCTTTTCTACTCCTCTTTCCCGGCCTGCTTGACAACCTGGTTCACGTACACGCTCGCGCCTGCGACCAGCACGCCCTGCACCGCCGCGCTGCACAGCCCCGCCAGCACGCTCTGCCAGTCAAACGCCGTCATGGTTGCTGCTGTCCATGCCATACACCCGACTACGCCGATACAGCCCAAAATCAGCGGGATATATTTGTCAGGCACCATGCTCTTTTTCAGATACATGCCAACCAGATACAGTGCCGGAATGCCGATCACGAACCCCGGCTCAATAAACTCTTTTAACATTTCATACATCTTCCTTACCTCCCTCACAAACTTTGGATATACCACAACACAAACCCCACAAGCGTCACAATCATTGACCCAGCAAGCCCCCACAACGCTTTTGTCAGGGCGTTTATGCTCCGCGTTACCGTAATAATATTCTCGCTCAGCTTCGCTATCGACACGCTGTGCGACTGGATTTTTTCATCCTGTTCGTCCAGTAATTTGTCCCGCTTTTCAATCCGTCTGTGCAAAATCTCGAACTGCTCTTTGCACTCCGGCCGGATATCCCTGTATTCGTCCATGTCAGCCCTCCCACATTCCACAATTATTGATACGCCGTTCTTCGCTCGTCCCGGCGATCTCGTACCCATTGTGCAGGATAAAGCTGCCGCCGCCGTCCAGCTTGACCGCGTCCTTGACCCCCAGCGCGCGCAAAATCCAGAACATTTGCCAGTAGTCGCATTTTGCGGCAGCGTACACGAGATAGTTCTCCCGCAGCCCTAAAAACCCGTGCCACGTGTCGTACAGCTCGCTCCCGTCGTAGCCCTCGGCCTTGATTTCGTCCATGTTCACCTGCTGGCCGCCGCGCGCGATCGGGATTCCGCTCACCGCCGCACGCAGGTCGGGAATTGCCGACAAATCGTCCGTCTGTACCATCCCGCACCCGCCCGCGTTGGTGGTGTAAATGGTCGTCAGCTTCTTTTTCGCCACGTTAATCCAGTCCGCATTGTCCTTACTCTGGCTTATGATGTTCCCGCAGTCCGCCAGATTGCCGACCGGAATCGTACTCCCGTCCGCATTCTGCGCGAAAAATCCCGCGTTAAAGTAGTTGCCTACCCACACGCTCCGCTTCGGGCAGTCGAACACGCAAAACCCGAGGTCAAGCGGCTCGATCGTCTGCACGTACACCTCGCTCAATGTTTGTACCGTCAATGGCATGCTTGCTTCCTCCTTTGTCAGTCTTTGTTTAAAGTCCGCCCACGCGTCCGGCTCGAGCACGAACGGCGCGGGGCACGTCTTGTGCGTCACGTCGTAGTGGCGGATTACATGCTCCACATCAATATTGTATTCGCGCATGAGCTGTTTTGTCAGCTCGACCGCTTTGTCTACCGTGATATCGTCAAAGTACCACGTACCCGCCGTGTCCTTGTGGCAGCACAACTCAATCCCGATCGAGCTGTCGTTGCGGCATTCGCTGTAGTATTTGCCCGTCTCGCTGCCGCAGTGCCACGCGCAGTCTGCCGGGTCGACGCTCTGGTACACCGCACCGTTTTCGCTCGCGTGGCCGACAAAGAAGTGCGCGCTCGCGCCGACATACGACGAGGCGTAGTACTGCGCGTTGTTGCGTGCGCTGCCCGTCGCGCCGACGTAGTGGATGACGATGTATTTGATACTGTCGCGCCGCCCGCGCCGGTAGTTGCGCGTGTCGCATGCGTATGTTTTGTTGATCTCCATTGTTGCCCCCTTCCTCCAGCGCGGAAAACCGCGCAAAAAAAGCACCCGCCGCATATGGCAAGTGCTTGACGCGTATGTTTTTCCGTTGTATAATGTGGACAAGCAGATATAGCCGTGCGTGCGCCGCACGGTGTGTTCGAGGACGGTTCGCACTCCCTATGAGAGGGGGTGATGAGGTTATGGGGTACATACTAAAGATGTTTTTCTTTATTATCGTGTTCCTAATCCTGTTTGCCATAAAAGCAAATTAGCCGTCCCCCGCCAAAGGTAACGGCTAATTCTTTAGTTCGTACTCGGCGAACCGTTCAAAACGGTACACACCGTGCGCGTCGCGCGGTTGTATCTGTGTCTTTATTATACGCCATGTTTTCCCGTTTGTCAACGGTTAGGCTTGATTTAACTGATCTTGCTCCATTCATTCCACGTACCGCCGTTATTATAGCGGCGGCTTATCCCAGACGGAGCAATTTTGATCTGGTTTCCATAGTTATACTGGCACATGGTTATTACCATATAACCGCCCACGCCCTGGCCGTCATGCCAGCCCACAATCGTGATCCCGTTTGGCAGGTCGTCAAGATTTGTGTTGTCCACGCCAGACCCGGGCGCATCCGGGATTATGAAATTAATTAGCTGGTAGTTTGTCCGGGTTGAATCGCTCGTATCCAGCATGTTTGCCCACGCACCATCCTTGCGCGCGTATATGTTGCCGTCGCTCGGTGCATCAGAAATGCCGCCATCGTCGTCCCCGAGCAATTCCCAGTTGTCCCAGGTATAAGGTGAACCGGTATTGCTCGGTTCGCCATCTCTTGTATATACTATTCCCGGGCCATAATACAGCGTTTGAGTCAAAAACGGGTGTCCATCTTGAATCCCATTATAGGTCGCGGTATTGCTTTCAACGGTTATAAACATAGCATTTCCGTAGGCAATTCCTTCACCCGTAGTTTCGGTGATAAAATGCTGCTTGATGACGGCGGTGCGGCATTCCTCCATTCCGCAAGTGAAATGATCGAGTTCGTCCGCCATTAATATATCATTGGTCGTTACTTCGATTTCTTCTACGACCTGCGGTACATTTGTAAGCCGTTCTACAGGAATGTTGCCGTTAGCATCCATAAGCTGGTGCCCGTACACCTGCAAGGTTTTTGCCGTGCTGTTCGTGCCCGTTCCAAGCTGGATTGCGTCAATACCGCTTCCGCTGCTGTCGACCGCCTTTGCATCCTTGCCGCCGGCAAAGCCCGCGCCAGCCTTTGCACCTGCGCCGGCCGCGCCGCCTGCGTCTGCATTAGCCTGCTCTCCTGTCGCGCTGCCGCCGTTTGCCGCGTACGCCAGATATCCCGCCGCGACACCCGTGGTCGTCCACGCGCCGCGCCCGGTTGCGCTGCCGGTTGTAGCGTCCGTGTTATATCCGGCGCTGAATCCCCCGCCGCTGTTTTGGATGCGCGTGGTGTTGTTTTCGAGGTTTGACAGCTCTCCGTCAATCAAATCTGCATTGTAGTTAAAATCCCCCACGTCATAAAAGTCCGTCTCTTCTGGTTTCTTTAAGTGGTAATTCGTTGTTTCATTCATACTAACACCTCATTTCTCAGCTGGTTATGTGTATAGTTAGCAAGTTTTCCATGCGTAAACCCGGAAAGCGTTTCATATTGGTTATACTTCAATTCCACTGTTATAACTAAGTTCGCAGGCGCAATCCGCCGTACCATATCATCTACGTCGTCGAAATTGCTTTTTGCCGAAAGAGCAACTTTTACCATCAGCGTATACGCTCCATGATTGAGCGTTACCGAATATCCGTCTTCACCGCACAGGGTAACCAATTTTTGCTCTAAAACCCGTATAGTGTATGGAAGCTGCTCATTAACCCTTGCTTTTACGCGGAATCTACGATCTTCCAACGTGTCTCCGCCCTTTGGAGAAATATCTAAAATCCCTTCCCATCTCGCAATTCCGTATTCCGTTGCAGTCGACAAAAACTGGTTGTCCATTGCTGTCCCCAAGTTATCCCACAGCTCGTCGAATCCTTCCTGCTGTCCGTCAGACATACCAATTACTTCTTGTACCAATTGCAATACGCGTGGATAATAGTCTATCATCTTTCTATCCATTCATTGTCCCCCTAACTGGTATGCTATCCGCTGCCAGTGCTACATTGGCGGACTGACCGTTTAGCGTCGTTCCCGTCACGTCTAACACGCCCGGACAGGAGAGAAGCTGCGCTTCGATCTGACTAATGCGTACAATCAGGGGATTTTGTTCGTCTGCCCATGTAGCCGACAACGAGCGGAAATAGCCGTCTATCGCCTCTTGCGCATATGTCTTTACATCATCCCAATCCCATCCTTCCTGGTAAGTGATTTCCGCTTCTATGTTGATTGTCGTACCAGTTACGCCTTGCACAGTAACCACATGCCCAATCGGTGCGATACCGACCCCTTGCCCGCTGTTTTGTACCGGATCAACCGCCGTCTGTACTTGTCCAACCAGTTCGGCAGATGGAACGTTGAACTCACTATTTATGATTACCAGCTTGACCGTTCCACCGCCGTTCCATACTGGGTATACTTTTACGCCTCCAACGCCATTCATCGCATTGACCCGTTCTTTGTAATCTGCAATATTTCCACCAAACGACTGAGCGTCCAGACTGTCAAAATACCGCTTACGCAGCGCGTCTGTGCTTTCTTCGTCCTCTCCTGGTATAATAAGCTCTGTGAGCTTTGCAGTCTCCAGGCCTTCAATATAATTTACCGGCAAAATCGTTCCAACATCATTGTTGCCAACTGTTCCCGCCGTTTCGCAGGTCAGGCGGTAAATACCGTCGCCTTCTTTCTCATTTACTTGATATACTAATGTATCAGAAGAAAATCTGCTTCCAATGGGTATGTCTAACGTGGAAGGGGTAAACGTACCCGTATAGACCGCGCTTGTTGCTGGATAAGGCGAAATCCCGCGTTCCTCGCAACGAAGAATCAATCTTGGCCTCGACGCTGTATCGGCAAAAGTTTCATTCAACACAATATCCAACTGCAAATAGGCGTTTTGTAGCTCGATTGCCGCCGGGGAGAGCGCGAACCAGATTACCGACCCTTCCCGGGTGTCAAGTCCGGGGTTGTTTTGCAAAACTGCGTTTATCATTCGCTGCATGATTACATCATATGTCATACCCTCATACATTTACCGTCACCTCCTGCTCTATTACGCCAAATATGCTATGTACAACAAAAGTAGCCGTGATGGAATTCCGTCCTTCTTCCATTTCAAAGCCGTCTACTGATTCAATCCGGTCATCCTGTAACAGTGCCTCAGAAATACGCTCTGTCAGCATGGAATACACCCTGTATTTGGGTTCGCCGTACAACCCGTCTATCTCTGTCCCGTAGTTCCAGGAAACGACCGGATAAACATACCGCTCCGTTTCCAATATCAAATATACTGCCTGTTTTACCGCCTCCAATCCGTCTACCATCCCATATATACGATTTTTGGCCGTATCTATAAAAAAGGTCAGGGACGGCAAGCGTTTGACTGTAAACGTGTCTGGAAGTTCTGTTCTTGGTATCATGGATTCACCCCGCTTATTTTGTCGAGTACAATATATTTCTGTCCGCCTTGCATCCGAAACAATATGACAGTGTCTCCTTCATATAGCCCAGCTTGAAGCGATACTGTCTTGCTTCCCCGGATTGCATGGCGGTGGCCTTCTGCCGTTTCTGTCGTCGTTTCAACCGAGATAGAAATATCCCGGTTTTTTAACGTGTCGGCAATCAAAAGCTGCTTTTCCCCGAGCACCAGCCGTTGTTCCACGCGGACAGAAAGGGGGCTTTGTGTCTCTACTACTCCAACTAATACCGCCGCAGGCATAGAGGCATTCACTGCATTGACGGCAGCTTTTCCCATTGCTTTTACCAAGTCCCGCCGATTATACAATAAATTCACCGCCCCTCAAATCCACATCCATCGTATGGCTTCCCCCTTCTATCTTGTGTGTTACTTTTTCTACCAGCATTCTACTCTGCACGATCACGTCTCCCAAATTCAAATTGACCCATATGCGGGAGCCGCCCCGTACACGTATATCACCAAACACGCCGGATACGGATAGCTTTCTCGCCTTTTGGTTATACAAAGTTAGCATTGCTTCAGCCTGCATCCTTGCGTTGGCCGGGTTGTCTACTTTCTCTAAATACTGCAACAGGCCCCATTCGTTGATATGCGCACTGTCCTTTACCAGGTATATTTCTCGCTTTCCCGTCTCTTTATTTTCATAGATTAGCTTGACCTGGTTGTATACCTCATCATCAATACTCGATTCATAGTCATAGCTTTCCGCTGTCTGTTCTTCGATTACAAGGTCTAATGCCATGTTTGCAATATTTTTAAGCGTCAGCTTGCCCGCGTCGTCGTAGAGAACGTAGAGGTTTCCCGTATTCTTCAGCGTCTCATCCATTGCATGTTGCATCACGTCAAACAGAGTAACATTGTCCTCTACCCGGCTTTCAATCTTCCATCCAGTATCTTCTATCTCGCCCGGCAAAAAACCGTACACATCGCAAATTTTAAAACGCAACACCTCGCTTGCCGTGAGATTTTCATAGGTAACAATATCTTTGTTTTTGAAATACCGCAACTGGTCATATGCCGTAACATCAATCACTTTTTCCTCTGTCCGTCGCTTGGAAAATACATACCCCATAAACACCAAAGCGTCGTCCTGGCGCAGCAATACCCGGTTCCCTTCGGTAAAGTTAAGCGCTTCATCCGGTAACACATGGAATTCCAGCTTACCAGGTGTCCCCTGCCTCTCGTAGGATACGGTGATATCATCCGTCAATACCGGCACGTATGAAACCCCGTTATTTTGAATGGCAATTTCAAACATGGTTTTCCTCCTATGGCATCACAAAAACCTGCCCCGGATAAATCAAGTCCGGGCTGGCAATCTGATCTCTGTTTAATTCATAAATTTCGCCCCAACGGCTTCCGTCGCCTAAATATCTTTTTGCAATATTCCAAAGGCAATCTCCCGAAACAACTGTATAAGTTGTAACCACCGGCGCGGTATCCGTCTGCCGCTGCGTCTCCTCTACTGCAACCGCTTCCTGCTCCCCATCTTCGGACTCTGTTATCGTATATACTCGCGTCCCATAGGGCCGGTACTGCTTTAGCTTGATTTCTACCGTTACGTCAAGCCCTTCTTCCGCGTCTTCTGTTATCGTATACTCCTCCAGCGAGACTGTCACATTCGTGTCGAATGTCTTTTTTCCTCCCGGCGTTTCCCGGTATAAATCAAACTGGAAGTGTCTCTGCTCTGCTTTGAGTCGTTCGAGCACGTCCAAGTAGTATCTGGCATCCAGAAATCCGTTGTCATAGTGTGCAAATGGGTAGTTTGTCATTGGAAGCAGCAGCTCAAATTCATATTCTGTCAACCCCGGCTTCTTAAGCTGGTTTATTTCGCTTCCATCTATTAAATCTATCGTTTCATTTTTGTTGTTAATCTTAGTCGTGATCTTTTCCGGTGCAACCGGAAATACCACATGATCTAAAAAGAGCCAGTATGCCAATCTTATACCCCCTCTGCCGCTACTTCCATTGCTTCATATACACCCTCGCCGATGTAATTTACAATGCCGTCCAAATCCAGATCAGAAGATACGTTGTTGTTTATGTCCCCAAAATTAACCTGTATCTCCGCAGTAGTAAACCGGTTAATCACTTTGCGCTCTGCAATGTCTCTAAGGTATTCTAACTCCTCATCAGTCATATCCAGCGCGTCAGCCATCCTTGCGGTGTTGTCTGCCGTATCGCCCGACGAGCCGCCAAGGCCTGAATCTTCGATTGCATTTTCCAATTGGCCGGCCATTCCATTATCAAACATGTCAGAACCGGAATCATCATTAGAAAACAAGCCGAATCCACTCATAATAAAATCATGGATACCGGCACCAACCTCCGCACCAGCGTTATACGCCTCGGTTCCCCAGCCTTCTTGAAATACGTCGTATGTGTTATATCCCTCGTTCCAGCCCTTGGCCCAATCAATTTCGTTGGTGTTCCACGCCGCACCAACGTCAACATATTCGTAAGTATGAAAACCTGTGTCCCACGCTGCGCCGATATCCTGAAAATCCTGATATGCGCCTTGCAGCTCTGAAATTTTACCTTTCGCTACATCAAAGGAGCTGGTGTCAATATTGACTCCCGCCCATCCAAGCGCGTTATTTACCCCTTCTGCAATATTTTTTAACCCTTGCATAATGGAGTCTACCAGCTTCCAGAACTGTTCCTGAATCCATATCCATGCATTACTAAAGGCAATGCCAATATTATTTGCCATCGCCTTCACAGATTCCCATATTCCAAGAAAGAAGTTTGCAATTCCATATCCAATATTTTGAATGATTGCCCAAATGGCATTGAATAGGTTTTGGAACCAAAGCCCAATGTTTTTAATTGTATTCCATACTCCGATCGCCACATTAGCGATCCATAGCCCAATATTTTTGAATAACGCTCCGAGCCAATAAATAGCGCCTACGATTTGTTCTGTAAATATTACAAAAACCACAATCAAGGCAATTACCAATGCAATAATCCACGTAATCGGGCAAGCCCATAGGGCAGCGTTCAATCCGTACTGTGCAGCTGTCGCAGCAAAAGTCGCCCCCGTTTGAAGTGCTTGCGCAGCGGCTAATACGCCGGTCGCAACGGCACGTATTCCTTCTACAACAGTTATTGATATCGTAGCAGCCTTATATAGCAAAAGAGCAGTTACAATTCCCATAATAATTGGTGCAATCCATGACCAATTATCAACAATATAGCTGCCTATGTTTACAACCAAATCAAACACGTTTCCTAACACCGAAACAATTCCACCAAAAGCATTCATGGCGCCGTTTGCAAAGGTTTGGAACTTCTCACTGTTTACAATCTCATTAATTTTGTTTAGAAGCGGCTGCAAAATTTCAATAGCCTTGTTTTGCATAACGGTAAACACCTGCGTCCAAGTCATGGGCATACTCTCAAACGCCTTGTTGATATCGTCCGTTGCAGCAAAAGTAGCGTTTTTCACAATTTCAGCAGTGATTTGCCCTTCTGCCGCCATCTCTCTGATTTTCCCAATAGGAACATCCAGATAATCGGCAATGTTTTGTACAATGCTTGGTGCATTTTCAAACACGCTGTTTAATTCTTCGCCGCGTAGAACGCCAGACGCCAACGCCTGAGTCAACTGCAGCATAGCGGAAGATTGCTCCTGTGCACTTGCACCGCCTATTACAAACTGTTTGTTGATCAGCTCTGTAAATCCAACCACTTCATCCATATTCGAAAAAGCGTCTTTGGCATTTAGCCCCATCTTTGCTATTTCTGATGCGGTATCCATATAATTAGCCCTTGAACGCTGGGCAGAAGCCATTACCTTTTTTTCAAGTTCCTGTAGAGAACCTCCGTCGTCAAACATCAATTGGGCATTATTTAAACGTGCACTTGTGCTGGTCAACTGATCGGATAGCTGTACAGCCCCCACCACAGTCTGCATTCCTATATAGGCCCCTGCTATGCTCTTAATTTTCCCCCAAAGGCCGTTTGAAGCATTTGTACCAGCTTTAATCGATTGATTAAATTGCTTTTGCCTTTCGTCCGCCTCTCGAATAGACTGTTCTATTCCGTCAAAAGCCGTCTCCGCCTTTGCCAGCTCTGTCCTTGCATACTTTAGCGACGAAACATCCACTGCATTTTTACTTGCGCCCTGCATTTTTTCAAAGCCACTAAGCAACGTATTCATCGCATTAGTCATATGCCTGAGAGGGCTTGTCATTCCATCATACAAGGCAATCGAAGCCCTTAGCGTCATTGCCATTGCTTCACCTCCCTTTTGGGTAACAAAAAAAGCACCTCATGTCAAGGTGCTTCTATTACAGTATTTTTTCTTAAACCAAGCTTTTCGCATAGCTTAATCCATCCGCTATCTGGTCAATCTTATTCAGAACACGCCATGTAGCAATGTACGTTTCTGGATATATCGGATCGTTCATAATAACTTTAATTCCTGTTCTATTTGTGTGAGAAACGGTTTGTTTTTTCCTTGTCGCCGCGCCTACGACGGCGCCTGCTCCTCCAAATAATGCGCCGCCAACTATTGCTCTCCCAACCCCGCCTTTCTTTGTGGTAGTTTCAGTTCTTTCCAATATGTGATATCCCATAATATTAGAATATGGAAAGTAGTAGTTGCGTTGTTTGATATACAAAATTTTATGTTGATCATCAAACAAAATCTCGTCATCAATCCGTCGCGTTGCTTGAAATGTGGCCCCTAACTGATTAGAGCGTGTAACACAATTTACCGCTTCGCGCACTGCAATCGCAGTTTTCGGCTTATGCAAACGACTAAACGTCAAACAGTTTTTGCATACGCCGCCATCCTTATATTTTTTCTTAGGAGGGTTCTGTCCGCAAATCACGCATAAATTGCTGTTTGCTATCGGCTGTGATTGCTGGTTGTTATAATGCTGTTGTTGTGGCCGCATCTCAGGCGGATTCACTGATTGTACAGTCTCCATCTGCTGCCTGAATTCTTCCAAATTCGTTCCACAATTCGGGCAAAACTTAGAATCACTTTCTGTTCCACAGTTTGGGCAATACATATAGCACCCCTCCTTTTTTCACCATTATATGTGAAAAATCGTAAGGGGTCAATCACTTTCCATCGACATAATTCTACAAAAAAGATTATTTTCCCATTATCTTTTCCGTCTCGCTTTTGCTTTTGCTGCCTTTGCTTCTTTGCGTTCTTTTTCAATCCGTATCTGACAGGCCGCAATCACAAACGCAAGCTCCCGGCGGTCGAGCGCGAATAGTTCGGACGGTAAAATGTGGAGTTCATGAAGACAATAGTAGGCAATATTCGCCTCCCAATCGTCTTCTTTAATTAGTTTTTTGCCTCGTCTACCTCGTCTTGCAGCGTCGTATCAAACCCGCAAACCTCTTGAACCTTAGCCGCATACGCCGTATACTCTCCAGAAAGCAGCATCGCTTTTAACAGTTCTTCCGCTCCCATCACGCCGTAATTGTCCTGAAGCTCTTTATCATTTAAGTTTGGATATACCGTGCAGGCCGTACACAGTTTTGCGACATAGGCATTAAAATCTGTCTCCTGTGTATATTGCCCACGCTTACCGGGAATCTGTACCCGTTTAGTACAGCTCTTACGAATTGCCTCGTCCTCCGTACCGCTGATTGCTCGAATCTCCCATGCCTCCGGCTGGCCTTTCTCATCTACGAACCGTTTTGATACAACCATCGTTTCATGCGCTACCGGCAGCGCATTTTCTTTTAAAAACGAAGATAAACCCATTTTTCATTCCTCCCATATTAAATATGTGGCCCCGGCAATAAACCGGGGCCGCCTGTTTCTTACATTCCTGCTAAATCGGTAAAGGATTCCGGCATTTCAAAGTCGTCAAAGGTGAAATCCATATCCTCGTCCAAATACTCCGCATCCGCGTCAAACTTCGCCAAAATCCCGCCGTCAATGTTGCAGTCTTTCAAAATCACAGTTTGCCGGCCAACAGAAGATGTTGGGTCTTCGTTGGTTACCTGGATGTCAAAATATACGTCTTCGCCTGTGTCCTTATAGCGCTTCATCAGGTTTCGGAAAATACTGGTATTGTAATGGAATGTTGCCGAGCCGGAGCCCGTCCAGCCGGTCGCCTTATTCCCCTTGCCTGTTTTCCCTAAAATCGGTACTTCGCTTTTATTTTTTTCAAAATTTGCTTCCAGGTTGATCGCCTGCATAAAATTATAGCGGTTCCCCTCGATTGTAATATAGCACTCAGCCAGCGACGCCGATACTGCGTCGCGTGCGTTCATTGTATTTGCCATGCGTCCCCCTCCTTACTCTACGATTACCTGCATATATAATTTTTCCATAGCATTAGTAGGCGTCACATAGTCGTTGACCACTACGCTCTTTTTGCTTTCGCCCGCCTCCACAGTAACATCCTCTGCTGTAAAATTTTCAATTGCCCGGATGGCCTGCAACTGCTGATGGTGCGAAACTATATCGTTCCACAGGCTGATGCGACCCGCGTTATCGTTTGGAATCTTACCGAGATACTTGTCGTTAAATACCGCCGCAATATCGTTTCCAATCTGGTCTAATACGCGGATGGTTTGATTACTCGAAAAGTCCTCAGATTTCTCATCTGTCACACTGATAAACGTGTTGATATCCGTCAGCACCCGCACATCCCCACTGACCTGGTGCAGCACCAATTCTCCAGATTGTATAGCCGTTTCCAACTGTGCCTGCGTATAGTCGGTGTTGATATCGTATTCGCCGTTATAAGAGGCATTAGTCAGGCTCTTGTTTACGGCACAACCAGCCTCCGCTCCGGTTGCCCAGTAGACAGCGGACGGATCTGTATCTGCTCCAACCAGCCCGTTTTTCACGCTGATTACGCCTTCAAAGTCCGCCTGTGGATAACGAAATACTACCGTCTGGAATTTTACTCCCGACTCGTCGCGCATACGCTTAGTGAAGTTTACAAACAGTTGTTTGATGGTATCCTCATTAGATGGGCAGCCCATCGTGTGGAACGAATAGGATTCAATCTTGTCTAAATATGTCTGCCATGCTGTGTTTTCTACCGTACCATCCGTACCGGAAGCAAGAGGGGTCGCTGCCGTTACAGTTAGCGTTCCGCTCTGCTTAAAGGTAACAAAGTCGTTTGCTTTCAGATCAGTGATCTGGCGCACCCCTTTTTGTACATCTACCTCCGTCGTGCCGAGGTAAGTCGTCACGTCGTAGACCTCGTTGGTACTCTCTACAAACGCTTCGTTTTGCTGAATAGAGATTTTTAGATCGTTGCCCCGGGTGCCCGGATAGTTTGCGTCCGCATAGGTGTTTGTCGCTTTTGTACCGCCTGCGTTGAGCCGGAATACATGTACAGTATGCGCGTTCGCAAATACCTCCCGAAGAGGCTTTAGCTCGTCATCGGTATACGCATGCCCTAAAATCTTTAGGCTGTTTTTTTGAAAATCTGCCGCCGTTACCGTCATAACCTGACTCTCAGGCCCCCAGTCCAGAGAGAGCGGCACCGTTGCGATTCCACGGTCAGACAGGGACGCACTCGCCCTTGCTGCCGTCAAAAAATTGATATACGCGCCCGGAAGCACCTTGTTTTGCGCTGTCCAGGTTCCTCCTCCTAATGCCATATCAATTCACCTTACCTTTCTCGAATTGTTCCAATTTCGTTTCTACTTCTTCTCTCGTGTACGATTTCCCGTCCTCTAAAAGTGCTCCTAACAGGTCACGCCTGTTCCGGTATTGGGAAAACGTTAAAATCTGTTCTTTCGGTATCCTTCCGCTCGGCTTCTGATCCTCTTGTTTAGTCTGCTTGACCTGTTTGGCGGTCGGTTTTTTTGTTGCTTCCATCGTCACCCTTCTTTCGTTGTAGTCTGTACGTCCAGTTCCTCCATCCGTTGCACGTCGTTTGACTGTGTCAAAAAAGCGTTGTACTGTACAAAAAAATGAAGCACACCGTCAACAATTTCAGTCCGCATATCATATCCGTGCATCTGTTCTCCGTTTTGCAGGGTAACAAACTCGAGGGCAGAAAACAACTGATCAGCCACAAGAGCCAATTCTTTGTTGTTCCCATCCTGTGCCGGAAAATAGTGAATATCAAACGGTGTGTCCTGTCTCCAGCGTCGCCCAATCTGCCGTCTGCGAGATGGTTCGAGTAGAAGAATTAAAAAGCAGGGTGTACTAAGCCCCTGCTTTACATCATGTTGATAGATTTCGTATTCTTTCCCGAATTCGCTTTCCAGCGTAATTGCTACGCCATCTATGATCTCTTGAATCACTTCAGCGCCTCCTTCAGCTTTGCGTAAAGCTTCTTTTCCAGCAATGCCGGCATTTGTTGTTCCAGCTCCTGCACAGATATCGTGAGCATAAACTTTCCTTTAACCCAGCCTTCTTTTAAGCGCTTCCCAATCTGTGGCACATATCGCCCCGGTGTCTGCCGGTGTCCGTACTCCACATAAATTGCATACTTGGTTGGATTTATCACATCAATGCGGTACTGGACTCCTGTCTTTTCAAGCGGCGTTGTTGTCCATCCTCGCCGAAGCGTACCTCCCTTATATCCAGACCAGTACTTCTGTAGGATAGCGCCCTCTCTCGTTAGAAACGACCTTGATTTACCGCTTTCTCCAGTTACTTTCATGGATTTTGCCGCACTAAAGATGGGTTTTTGGCCAACCGGCGTCCGTTTTACTGCTTTTCGTAGCAGCCGAGCCGCCAGCTCCTCTGCCATCTCCCGGCAAAACTGGTCTATGTCAACCTGCTGTAATTGCTCTAATTTCTGGCTGAACTGTTGCAGCTGTTTATAATCTACCTTTCCCCATCTTGCCATCATGCCCACCTCTTCCACGGCTCAAGCATTACTTCCTGATGGTAGGTAAATACCGCAGGTGCCCCGGAGCGCTGAAAGTCATATGTCTTGCCCTGCCTTGTAACAATAATCTTCGAACCCGCTGGAATAGAGATTTGATTGCTCAAAAACAGTTTTACCGACTGAGCTACCGCTGCCGTATTACCCTCTCCGACTGCGGAAAGGCTCTCCCAAGATAGTTTGCAGGGCTGGCCTTCTGCCAATGTGTGCTCTACAAATTCAGTAATCTTTGTCTGTTCGTTTTTTACCTTGTCGTGCACAATAATTTTGCAAGTATCTTTCCATAGCGTCTGCAGCACTTGTTCTCTGTTCATTGCCATCTCGCCTTTCGATAGCGTTTGAGTTCGTCCATGTTCCCAGCGGTCAGCTGTTCGATCAGGGTATCGAGACGCTGTTCTGCTGTTTGCTCTCCGCTGCCGACTGCAAAAACAACATTGGTGTCTCCTTCCTGAATCTGCTTGACATCTTCGCCCAATCCCATATATGACAGACTGTCCGGGTCAAACGTCTTTTTTTCTCTTAAAAACTCGCCTGCCGCCATATCTACTTCAACATAAAACAGCCCCTTCGGAACCTCAACAAGATTACAAAAATTGCAGATTGTCTGCTCCACTTTTTTTATGGTAATCCCCAGCCCGTCCATGTCCTGGTCGGTTACAACATAGCCAAAACAGGCCAAGCGGGCAATAACGGCATTTTCTATCTCCATCTCATGTCCCCTCCGTCCATTTGTCCTGCGCTAACAACGGACTAAAAACCAGAATATTCTTTTTCATAAAATTTCACGGTAAAGTCAGCAGGGACATCGGATTCTCGTCTGTCCCTGCCAACACTATTATTACGACGCCTCTTGCATGCTCTTTAATTCAATTTCCTTTTTTGCGGTGGTCTTTTTCGTTTTTTTTGGCACATCTTCTGCTGGCTCATACCCCTTTTCCCGGTACATCTGCCAATTTTCCGACGCAATATTACGAAAAATTCCGTCCTTTCGGATTTTCATGCTTACTCCACCACCTTACGAAGATGCGGTTCCCTTGTGCAGGTAAATCCCGCTCTTCTTATTGTCATATACAAACGCGTCATGATACAGGCGGAACTGGAATTTCCATGCATCCTTTTCCTGATTCTCGTCCGGTGTAAATATCTTCGGAAGGGCGAATTTTTGCACCTGTACAATCGCAGAGGGATGAATAAGCATAAAATTGATGTTGCTTGCGCTTGCTCCCTTCTCATACCCCCAATCTGAGCTCCCGTCGTTTAAGGTGATCGCAGTATAAAACCGTGTTGTTGGTACATAAACGATACGCATATTATTGTAACCATCCAGAACTGTGCTTACCGTACCGTCTGAGCCCCAGCGTCTCGTTACAGCATTATTCAAAGCCGGTTTAAGATCGGTATTTACATAAAGGATGCGCCCTTCCTGCGGCACTTCATCCTCGTCAAACTGGCGAACAGCCTCGTCGATCGCCGGCAAAATAGTGTCTTTGGTCAGAGCTGCTGCTGTGGTTGTAGAAATGCCGCTTGTCGAAGCATATTTTGCAAACCGATATGCGTCAAGCTCAGGCACAACCCATTCGCGCATGAAATTGCCCGTTACCGTTCCAAACACCATTCCAAGTGTCTCTTCGTTGTCCATCCGGTCAATGCTGATCTCTTTGCCGCGCTCTTCGGTAAGCGTCATAGTCTCCCACGACGCGGTAACGTCTCCCTTGGGATATCCTTTCTCGCGGCTATAATCTCCGAGGCCCGTCGTCGATACCTTGAGCACCTTCACCTCGTTCACTCCGGTAAAATCAAGCCTGGTCGGCGTGTCCATTCCGGCCGTAACCGAAGTCGCCTTATACACATCATCTACTGTGGGTAAAAACTTTTTTGCTAATTCAATACTGTTTGCCATAATTTTATTCCATCTCCTTTTTTAATCTTTTAGCCCAGCGGCTGCGCGCATATTTGCAACAAATACGTCCATGCCGTCAGCCTGCGTTTGTTGTTGATTACCTTCTCTGACCCCTGTACCGCGTTGCACGGTTTCTTCAATATCAAACAAATAGCCATCCGACTTCTTTAAGCTGTCCAGGTCGAGTCCTGCCAGCGTGCCGTCATCTTTTAGGCTGATGCTGTCCATATCCAAAAGGGCTTTTATCGCTTTCGGGTTTCTTCCCTTCGCCTGCAAGATCGCCGCATCCACCGCCGCATCCTTCTTGACCTGGGCAATATCCTTTTTGTATTTGGCCTCCCAGCCTTTTACGTCGTTTTTCAGCCCTTCTACGTCAATCCCGTCAAACGCTTTCAGCTTCTCGGTCAATGTTTTAATTGATTCATTTGCTGTGCCAAGCTCTCGCACCTTTCCTTCGTACTTATCCCGGTCTACATACCGGCCCTCGGCCAGATTCGCCAGCTTGACGTCTTGGTTGCTTTTTAACGCTTCCATCAGCTCCTCGTAGGTCAGCGCCTTGTCCTGAAATAACTGCTTTAATGCTTCCATCTTATCTCCTCCCGTTTTTCTTTTGATTTGTAAAACCGCTGCCATTCAGCGCACGAAACGGCCCGGCATTTAAACGCCAGCCGGGAAAGGCAGTTTGATATAAAAAAAGCACGCCTTATAGGAGTGCCTTTTCGCTATATTTCTGCTTATGAAACCTTTTGGATGTCCTTAATTTCATCTATATAAATTTCAATAGGCGCTTCATCTGTCTGAAGCAGCGTTATTGACTCTGGTTCAGGCTCATTGTCCTGCGCGCTTGTCCAGTCTATCCATTTGCCGTATATAATTTGCCCATCAGTACAAGTAACCTTAATTTGCTCCCCGTTTAGGTGCCAGTATTTTTCCAAATTAATCATGCCTTACCTCCTTTCGTGGACGCGCCGGAACAATATGTATCCCATTCTTTTTAGAATAATGAAATATGCCCTCTTTAGTTGGGGACTCGCGCCCATGCAAGTCTTTCCAAATGCCGATTTCCGATGTGTGTGTAAAACGCTCTTTTTGATTCCATGCTCCGGACTTAGTAGCTTGTGGTAAACTCTTGCCTGCATAAAGCTGAATCAGCTCTACCGGGTCTGCCGTCAGTTCGCTGCGCGTCGGGTCAAAGTTGTTCGAGCCACGGATATGTTTATTCTGCATTCCAACATTGACCTTCATGGAATAGGAGTTATTGATTTGCTTATGCACATCAGCCGCAAATGTATTATACCATAATTCAGCCGGTTTTGTAATGTATTCTTTTTTCCACTGGGCATAGGTCATGTTGCCCGGTACATAATAGGTTTTTCCATCGACATCCCGTGCAATTCTCTCCCCGTCGTCATCTTCAAAGTAAGGGGCTGTTGATCCCCGACAATTCGGATGGAACGGCGGCGCCGTTACGCCCACTTCGTATTGGCTCATGGGCAGCACTTTACCGTCGAGCGGTTGACAAACCGCGCAAGTCTTAGTGTCCAGTGTTTCGACAATTTCAAACTGTTGTACCCCAAGCTCGCGGTATGCATCCTTTTGCGCCTCTCCGGTAAAATACGCTGTCTCTGTAATGACCAGTCGTCTTGCGCTGCTCTTTGCCACATTCATCTGCTTTGCTATCCTGTCTGCCGTTTTATTCGGCGCATCCCCGCGTATCATTGTCTGGACTAATTCTGTATATACCTCATTTACAAGCGTATCACGATTTTTCCATATTCGATCGGAAAATGTCTGTCCATCTGTCGTCCAGGGCTTTTTTAAGACCAGATCAAGACGCCGCGTATCGAGCCGCGCGATGTCCCACCCCACGCCAATCCCCTTTTGCACCTCAAATATCATCCGGTAATATTCTTCGCTGTATATCTTTCTAACGACCTCATCCAGGTCATCCAATTGGTTTTTGTATAACACTTCTATATGCTGTTGCAATTGCAGTTGAAGCGCTTCCAGGCGGCTTATATGTACGCGTGCGGACGCATTTTCCAGTTTCTTTCTCCATTTCGGGTCTAACGACTGCCCAGCATTTATGTATTGCTCCACATCCCAACGCAGCTCCTCGAGTTCTCTGGTTTGAAGCAGACGTTTTGCTTCGAACAGCGTAATCTGATTGTTTTTTGCAAACCGTTGATACCAAACGTCTATGTCCTTTTGCATCTGATGCAGCGCTTTATCAAACCCCCGCTGCGCCTCTTCCCAATATGTTTCCGCTTCCCGTTCTGACGCAAGCTTCAGAATTTCTGCTCGCTTCCGCCAATATTCCGCCTGTTTCAAGCGTCCTCACCTCCGGCCTGCTCCCGCTGCGCCGAAAATGTGTTTTGGTACGCGTCAAACCGTTGTTCCCTCTCTTTCTCCTCACGCTTCAACTGTTTGATTTCCTCATTAACATCTGTTACGAGTGGATGATGTTCCAACAGCGTCTTGTCAGATACCAACCCTTGCGACTGCGTAATAATTTGAACTGTCTCTGTGTCGTTGGCAATCTTGGAGTAATTGAGTGTCACGCGAATCCGAGTGCTGTCAAAAGCGGTGCCGTTCTTTCGATTGTAATCGTCCGTTATAAACCAGAAAAACGTCTGGATCGCCCGCTTTAATTTGGGTGCCATATTCCCGGCCTTGTGATCTAATCCGGCATAATGGAATTGCAGACTTACACCGCTTGGAGCAGTCCCAAACGTATCGTTATCCAGATCAATCCCCATCCCAAAATGATAAATGTCACGGCGCAGCATTTTCAGGTAGTCAATTCGCCCCTGCAGGGATAGCTCTACTTGGTTTGCCTCAACCTTGCCGCTGCTGTCTGAAATCCTTCCTGCCTTATTGATTTGCAGCTTTCTTGCGATCGCCGCCGATGTCTCCCCGCCGTAGCCCTGTATTACCCAGTACAGGTCTACCAAGTCAAGCAGTGTATTAGTACCTTCGCTGCTAATCATGTCGTACGCGTCTATTAATCCTTTAATAGGCTGTAAATCCGTTGTCATTTCCCAATTGTTTTGCAGAATTATAAATGGAACTCTTCCCCAGGCATGCGGCGTTCTTTTCTTCTCCATACCATTGCGCAGGTTTATATCCCACCAATGAGGGGCTGGATTTACCGGATAGTCTGGATCAGGAATAAACACGTCTTTGTCCTGCTCCACGTAGTATGTAACGCGATCTTTTGTCCACCACTCAACCTTGCGCTGCAACCGTTTTTCCCCGTTTCGTATTACCGTTATTGTATAATACCGGATCAGCTCTACCAATTCCCGCTGGAACCGGCTGTCGTAAATAGGTATGCACTCTTCCGCCGGAACAATACAGTAGCGCAGCTCGCCCATATCGTCATAGTAAAAGTGCAATACTTCGAACCCTTTGTTACTTGCACCGCACACCCACTCTTGCAATGTTTCATTAAACGTCTCGTCTGTCAGCTCAGACAATAGCTCCTCGTAGCTTTGATTTTCCGCGTTTCCCCGTGCATTGTCTACGCTAACAGTCGGCTCACGTCCAACCAGATATGCCGTTTTTTGATCTACCAAAACCCGGTGGAACGGATTGACATTATGGTGGTTGCTTCGGTTTGGATTTTGAAAATTACGTCTTACCGTCTTTTCCGTTCCGTCCGTCTCGTCCGTTTCTTCCACTACAGCAGAATCATACTGCTTTGCCAGGGTATCGTGTTCCGAGACATAATATCTTGCACCGGCAGCCATGTTCTTTTTCTGCTCACTATTGCCGTCTTCTTCCAGGATATAGCGGATGATGTCGCTTTCGTTCATCCGTCCAACTGCCGAAACCCTTGCATTTATAATATCTGTCTGTGTCAGCATTATCTCACCACTACTTTCTTCATGTAATCTTCCAATGCGTATCTCATCGCGTCCATCAGGTGATTAAACGCATCAGCAGGCTTGTTGATTTTTTCCCCATTCTTATCCACACTCCATGTGTAATTTGCTATTTCGGTCAAAAAATTTACGCATTTGGGATGAATGATAATCGCATAGTCCTGGATAAATTGTATCCCGTTGTTGATACTGTCTTTTCCTTTCCTGCTTGGTACGACATGCGCGATTCCATATCCGCGAATCTCGTCTATACTCTTGGGCTCTGCACAGTCCGCCATAATTTTTTCCTTTCGGTATCCCATCGAAATAATTCTTTCCGCTATCTTTTGATTTGTCAGGCCACGTTCATATAGCTCGTCAAATACCCATATAGTCTTTGCCGAAACATCGATAATTCCACAAAATAACGCTGTCGGGTCGTTAGTATATCCAAAATCCAGTCCAAATGCCGCGCGCGCCCCAGGCAATGCACGGATTTCATCTATGTCAAAAGCTTCTTCTCTCCAGTTTTCAAATACCAGTCCTTCTACTATGCCCCAGTCTCCCAGTCCCGCCACCTGATATCGGCGCGGATTATTCTCTTTCATCTCCTCAAAGAGTTTCAGGTCTGCATCGTCCAGCCATTCATTACACATATAATTTGTCGTCATGGCCAAAATGTCAGGTGACGGAGCCGCGTCAAAAAAACGTTTTTTTAGCCAGTGTTTTTCGTTCCACGGATTAAACGAAATTGTCCACTGCTTAAACAAACCACTTTCTTCCGGTATCGCACCTCGAATAGATTCGTTTAGCATGTCAAAGTCCGATTCGTTCATCACTTCATATGCCTCTTCTAACCACGCCCAGCACAGATATCCTGTCTCCACCGTGATCGACGTAATTTTTATTGGATCATCCAATCCGCGAAAATATATCTTTTGCCCCGTTGGTCTATAGGTCATTTCTAACGGCGACTCCCTGATATCCCACCACTGTGCCACGCCCAAACGATTTATTGCCCACTTAAGCTCTGTAAAGCAACTATCTTTTAGGGTGCGATAAACCTTACGGACAACCAACGTATTAGCCTGTGGATATGCAATCATTCGAACAATCAGGTTGAGCGCTGTCGTCTTTGATTTCTTGCTGGCACGGCTCCCCTTCACAACTCGGTAACGCCCCTTAAAATTCCAAAAGGCAGCATATCCTTTTCCGACAACATCTGGCAAATAAATTTGACTAATCTGCAAGCTCATCACCGCCAGAAATTACAACCGGAACGACGCCATCTATATTTAACCGATCTGCAAAACCACCCGCAGCCCGCGCCCGTAATTCCGAAGCTTTCAATCGATCTTTTATATCCGCATCTTTATCCCGCACAACTTCTGTCCAAAACTCGTTGATTTCCTGCATATCTGCTATACGTGGAGCCTCCAACACTTTATCGCGGTCTTTGATATAATTATTAAGTTTTGCTAAGTTTTGGGCGCCAATTACATTATGATTTTTTCCGCTGTAACCGGCCAACCTCGCCGCCTCTGCCGCTGTTTTACCTTGCTTATAATAATCAATCCATGCTCTCTGTTTTTCAGTCAGTTTTGCCATAGCTCACCACCTCAACCATTGTCCAACGATACGCTCGCATAACAGCAGCGTCCGTTGTGCCATGCGCCGCAGTTCTCCTTTGCACAGTCCAGCAACTCAAAGGACGTTTTTGTTATTTGCTCGCCGCTCTTTAAAATGTTTTCATTGTCCTCATACGGCTCCTGCGACCATTGCAATACCTGTATTTCGCTTTTTCTGTTATACGGGCATTTCATACACTTCCGCCTTTCTTTTTCCCATATGGACACTTATATTCCAGCTTGCATCGCCTGCTCTTTTTATCGCGATACTTGCATTCTTTGCATGACGGCGTATGTACCCACTTTATGACGTTGTCCATAGTGTCTCCTCACTATATCGCAATCCCCCGCCCCAGCCATACCGCGCGATATTCACACCCATACAAAAAGGACGCACTGCCCAAATCATACGCGCGCCCTTCCTGCTTCTTTCCACGATACTATTATAAACGGTATTTTTTCCCCAAAGAGACATTTTCAAAAATAATTTAATCTTTTTGCCACCTTATAGCAAAACTCGTTTCGATACCGCGTCCACGTTTCCCGCCGCGGGCCTGTGTCCCTTCCCTTTTTGGCACGATAATAGCTGAATACGCCAAAATCAAGAAATGCCTCAAGCGCGTCAAACGGTTCGCCTGTATAGGTTTTCCTATACTTTTCCGCCATTTCATGCGCTGTCTGCTCAATCGCTTTTAACTGGCTGTCAAGCGTGCAGCGCACAGCCGCCTTTGAATATGTAGGGTCAGACAATGCGCTGCCTTTCGGCTGCCCATCCGGCGGTTCCGGGGAGGCGTACAGCACATCTTCCATCCTTTGCTTTATCTCCTTATACGACCGGATAAGATAATAGACAGACATATATGTGTCATGCGATATATCGTACTTCTTTAAGATGTAATGTCTCATTCGCCCTCCCGCCTCACTTTGCGGCGTGTTCGTCCTTCCACGCCTTTTCTTTCTCCGCATACTTCTCCCGATCTGCCACAAACTGTTCTTTGCTTTTATAAAAACTGCACGGGCCGTATTTGCAATACAATCCGTTTAACAGCATACATTCGGGCTTGTCCTGCCTCATTGCAAAACAATCCTGTTTGATCATCTTTACCCCAGCTCCCTTGCCATTCTCGCACAAAACGTACTGCAATACTTCTGGCTTCCGCATTTTGGTATAAACTCTTTCCCGCACCGTTCGCATTTCTTTTGTGCAAACCTATGCTTTGAGCCTGTGCGTGCCGGTGCAAACAGCGGGCACTCCTTCACCGCATATGTATACGACGGCTTTCTTCCCGGGTTTTTGTATGCAATCCTTTCCGCCTCCCACCCCGGTACAGGGATAAGACGCGCCATAAAGCTGCATTCGTCCGCGCCGCGTGCGCAGGTGCCGCATAGTGTGTTTGGTGTGTCAGCTTCCATACTCCATCGCCTCTAATAACTTTTTTGCCGCCTTGTTTCCGCACTCACGGCCGGCTTGTGCAACAATTCTATCTACGATAGCCGCTTTGTCTTTGTAGATAACTTCACGGACGCACTCTGATATCACGCGCTTGTACAGGTTCCGATCTACTGAATAGTCTGAAAAAAGCGCTCTTGCCGCAGCTGTCAAAATGTGTTCTTTCAGTTCTTCATCCGGGATTTCAATTTTAAATTCCACTTTTTACGGCCTCCAATCTTCCATTTCACAGCTAAACTTAAACGGCCTGCTTGATTTATCCAAAGGATTCCACTTTGCCGCATATTCTTTATTAAACTGCTCTTGCAGCGGAGTGTTAAAATACTTGTCAACGGTACGCACTACCAAAGCGCCATCTGCGGCAACAGTTATCATTTCTACCTCGTCCAGTAAGTGCCAAAATAAATCCTCGTTGATTTCTTCGTCCAGAAGCTCCTGCCTCACCCCTGCGCCGATTGAAAGGTTCTGGTCGTAATTGTTGGTTACGTAGCAGTAAAATTTCTGGTTATACTGCGTTTTCTGCAATAGCTCGCACAGCGTCATACTTAGCCCTCCCATAAAGGACAGTTAAATCTTGTTATTTGTCCGGGTTTTGGCTGGTACTTACACTCTTTCTTCGTACAAGTGTTGCAGTTTGGTTGGTTCACCATGTCGTCATAAAAGCACTTGAAGCTGTCGCGCTCATATTTTACCCGTTCCAGCTCATCGCGTTGTTTAGCTATGGTTTTTTCCAGTTCCTGCGCTCTCGATTTTAACTTGTCAACTATTTTCATGTATCTATCAATGATTTCCATGTAAAACTCTATATAGTTTTCCAATTCCTCAATTTCCCGTGATTGTTCTGCCATACTTACCCCTCTCTCCTACATACGGACACGCTGGACATAACCGCACTTTTTACAGCGATATACCTTCGTTACTGCTACTGGCATAGAGCTTCGCTCCGTGAAATAGGTTCTTGTTCTGCCTAAATCTTCAAACTCGTGTTTGCAAAAGCACATTCGGATATGATTGATTATCCAGCTCATGCTTCCTCCCTCCGCTCGCCGTAACTGCAATAATCATTGTCATCTCGATAGCTCTTGTACTGATTACAATATAAATAATCTCTATCCAAATGTGAGTGCTTGCAATCCTTGCAGCGCACAACAGGAGCATATTCAACCAGTTTTGGTTTTTCTAATCTAAAACCCGGATATTTTGCCTTGAATTGTTCTTCACTTCCGTACATCCTTGGGCGCAGTTGGCTATCCTGTACAGATTCGCCGTTTAAAAATGGGATATATACACTTTTACCTTCTCTAATCTTACTTGACATGCTTATTCCTCCAAATCCATTTTTGCACCACAATGTAGACAGCATTTAACATCTGATTCATTAATGCCTATAATTTCAATATCATCCCAATTTATTTCAAATCCACACGCACTACATTTGTCTGTCATATACTTTTCTGTTGCTACCCACTTCCCATGCACCACAGGTGCTACATCTGCGGCGGGAAAATCAGCAACCATATGTTTGAATCTCGTTCGTTCGTTCAACTGCGCCATATAACGTGAATATGCCGGACTATTACTCGGCGTATCTAAATACCTATTTCTCGCAAGTACTTCAAGATCAGCAATCTTTTTATATAGAGTGTTCTTTTCAATGTACTCAGCCATTTTGTTCACTCTCAATCATCTTAATAATCATTGGTTTACATTTTTCTCGAATTTCTTTGAGCGTTTCTTCTATCCCAAATTCATGTGTAAGAATCGGTCTACCCAATACCTTTTCGCAAAACTCATGAACGTCTGAAAAATCTTTGGTTAGCAAATAACCAGTGTATGCGGATGTTAAAACAGCTTCTTCATGTGTCATTATAAACCCTCCTGTTCCACGCTTCGATTGCCTGTTCTTCACGTTCAAATTGTTTTGTAAATCCAAATTGCAATGAACATGTGTCACAATGTACCATGTAATAATCATATAACTAACAATAACAATCTTCACGGCTCACATATGCCTCTCCCCCGCAAAATGGGCATGATTTTAAGTCATCCATGATTATTCCTCCTTTAAATTACGCCCGCATATCGGGCAAAAATTAAATTCATCGTCTTTGTATACCCCGCATATACAAGATCTTTCAGGATCCTTTTGATACAAAACGCACCCAGCTCGCGAAAAATCCACCGTATATGGATAATACCGTCCATTCATGTCCCGCGTTAGTTTTACACACGTTCCGCTGCGTCCTTTTCTTTTTTGCATAAATTTACATGTAGCACATTTGTTGTTATAATCTGTCATACTCCTGTGTTTCCTCCTCTCCAACCACACATCCAAAACTTCCAGAAACAAGCCTGCCCCTTAAATACGACACCTTGCCGCATTTGAAAAGATATGGACTGTATTTGTGTTTAATCCTGTATTTGCAATTTTCGCAATGTACCATTATTCCCGTTCCTCCCTCAATACCGCACGCAGCAAAATCAAATAGTTTATGTTGTCAATAATCTTCTCGTCCCACAGTTCCGGCTCAATCGCGCGGCCTTCCTCATACCCATTTATCAGGTCGTATATGCTGACCGTGTGCTTGCACATCATGCCGGAGAGCGCACCGACCGGTGTTATCCCCTGTAAATGCGCCGCACGCTTGAAGTTGTGCAATCGGTCGCCGTCCGCCGCGTACTCGCCCGCTTTGGCGAGCAGCACGGACTTGATTTTGTCGAATGTGTCATTTAGCATGGTTTCAAATCCTTCGTTTGTCATGGTCTGCCTCCCTCCACTTCGTAAATCTCCACCGCAATATGCGGGCTGTTTTTATCCACGCAAAATTTCATTATATATTTTCCTGTGTAGATTTTGGCAAAAATGTTTCCATGCTATCTGACAATTTTTTGTAAGTGCTGTTTGACATAAGCATTTCCACTACGTTCTGCGTAAGAACTTCTCTCGTAGCAGAATCAAAATAAGTTTTTATTCCGGCGTTTACCTCATCTCTTAATTTTCTGTCATATGTATTTATTGCGATACCAACTTCTTTTTGTACATATGATTTGAGCACATCATCTTTTAGCCGCTTGTTTATTTCATCTA
>ERZ836877.1862-NODE-1862-length-30285-cov-14.599074_pt1 | contig 30285 bp, 20 predicted proteins | sample MGYA00519469_ERZ836877 | MGnify/ENA primary metagenome ERZ836877 (study PRJEB31850, sample SAMEA3708809) | human gut metagenome | biome: human gut; feature: human-associated habitat; material: faeces | place: China | collected 2014 ... | reverse complement strand
TGCCGCACCTCGCTCGCCGTATCGGCACTTAGAATTATGCGGTATTGCCCTAAATTTGGTGTAAGATATAAGAAAACATAGATTTAGGAGCGTAACAAAACAAGATGGCACAACAAAACAAGAGTAATTCCCTGACCGAAGGCAGTGTAGCGCGCGGCATGCTGCTGTTTGCGATCCCTATTTTTATCAGCAATTTGTTCCAGCAGCTGTACAACGCGGCAGACTCGCTGATTGTGGGCAACTTTTTGGGCGGCGAGGCGCTGGCGGCAGTTGGTTCTTCCGGCAGCCTGATTTTCCTCTTGACCGGCTTTGTGAACGGCGTAGCGCTGGGTGCCGGTGTGCTGATTGCCCGCTACTTTGGCGCAAAGGACTGGGAGAGCCTGGAAAAAGCCATCCACACCACGGTGGCGCTGGGCCTGGCCGCCGGGGCGGTGCTGACGGTTGTGGGCGTGATTTTGACCCCGCAGATCCTGCACTGGATGGGCACGCCGGAGGATGTTATCGGCAACTCGGTCGCCTACTTCCGCACCTATTTTTTGGGTTCCATTGCAGTGGTCATGTACAATGTAGGTGCCAGCATTCTGCAATCGGTCGGCAACAGCCGCAGCCCTATGAAGTACCTGATTACGGCATCGCTCATTAACATTGTGCTGGACCTACTGTTTATCGGAGTACTGGGGTACGGCGTGGCTGCGGCCGCATTTGCCACGATTATCTCCCAGTCAGTCAGTGCCATTCTGGCATTCTCCAAGCTGATGCGCAGCAAGGAAGCCTGGGCTGTGAGCTGGCGCAAGGTTCGGTTTGACGGCCCCATGCTGCACGGCGTTATTTTGCAGGGCCTGCCCTCCGGCATCCAGAACTCGGTCATCTCGCTGGCAAATGTTATTGTGCAGGCGAACATCAACTCGTTTGGCGCACTGGCCATGGCCGGGTGCGGCTCTTACAGCAAGGTGGAAGGTTTTGCTTTCCTGCCGGTCACCTGCTTTTCGATGGCACTGGCCACTTTTGTCAGCCAGAATGTGGGTGCGGGCAAACCTGACCGCGTGCACAAGGGTATGCGTTTTGGCGTGATTTGTTCGATTACGCTGGCCGAGTGCGTCGGCGTTGCGGTTTACCTGCTGGTGCCTTGGCTGATTGGTGCGTTCAGCAGCGAGGCCGATGTGGTCGCCTTTGGCGTGCGGCAGGCACACACCATTGCGCTGTTCTACTTTTTGCTTGCGTTCAGCCACTGCTGCGCCGGCATCCTGCGCGGATTGGGCCGCCCCATTGTGCCCATGGCCGTTATGCTGGCGGTCTGGTGCGCATTGCGCATTACTTACATTACGGTAACGCTGCACTTTATCCATGATATCGGGGTCATCTTCTGGGCATACCCTCTGACCTGGAGCATCTCTTCTCTGGTGTTCCTGCATTACCTGCGACATTGCACGATTCCCCGTGTCGGCGGCGGCGCACCGCACGATATGAAAGATGCGTGATGTGGGCGGATGCAAAAAACACATCACATATAAAATAGCGGGTACACTGCCACATGAAGCGAGCTGCTTTGCCGTTCGCCGCAAATAAACCATTCGCCTTTTTACACTCTGGGCGGCAGGGCTTTGCGGATTGACAATTCCCCCGTTTTGCGCTACAATACCATACAGTTAGCCGCCGTGGCGGAACTGGCAGACGCAAGGGACTTAAAATCCCTCGGTGGAAACATCGTACCGGTTCGATCCCGGTCGGCGGCACTGGCTGAGCCTTACCGGATTTTCCGGTAAGGCTCTTCTTTTTTTGTGGGGTTCCCCTTTGCATAACCGCTGCAGCCACGGCCAACACTGATTGGAAAGCGGCGGGCGGGGCCAGTTCGCGTTTGTTATGTCTAACCGTTATTTCTGTGGTCACCGAACGCCAAAAATCGCCCGATTCGTCCATTTTTGGTGCAAAATTGCAGGGTTTGTACCAGTTTTTGCGGTTTGCCCTTGACGCAAAGAAATTGTTGGAATATAATAAGCACCGTTAATCCTAGAGTTTTTATAGGATATGAAAATAACAAAGGTGTCCGGCACACCGCCGCCTGCCTGCTTTGCGCTGCAAACGGATGGCTGCACCGGACGCCGAACCAAGCTGCGGGTTTGCCTGCGGCTTTTTGAAATACAAACGCTCACCTTATTATAAAGCGAGCAGGAGGCAGTTTTTATGGCAGAGCAAGTTTTGAACGTAACCGGTCTGGCCGCACGCGTGGAAGACAAACAGCTGTTGCACGGCGTGGATCTTACCATCAACAAGGGCGAAACCCATGTGCTGATGGGTCCCAACGGCGCAGGCAAATCCACCCTGGGCTATGTTTTGATGGGTGCCCCCAAATATACCGTGACCGGCGGCCAGATCCTGTTCAAGGGCGAGGATATCACCCATGAATCCACCGATAAGCGCGCCAAGGCCGGCATGTTCCTTTCTTTCCAGGAGCCGCTGGAAGTTCCCGGCCTGACGCTGGAAGGCTTTATCCGCAGCGCATTGCAGCAGAAGGTCGGCCATGTGCGTTACTATGACTTCAAGAAAGAGCTGGCCCGCTGCATGGACATTTTGCAGATGGATGCTTCTTACGCAGAGCGCAGCCTGAACGTTGGTTTTTCCGGCGGCGAAAAGAAAAAGGCCGAGATTTTGCAGCTGATGATGCTCAAGCCCTCCCTCGCCATTCTGGACGAGACGGACTCCGGCCTGGACGTTGACGCCGTGCGCCTGGTTTCCAAAGGCGTGGAAGAATACCAGAAAGACCACAACGGCGCTTTGCTGATCATCACCCACAGCACCCGCATTCTGGATGCGCTGTCTGTTGATTACACCCACGTGCTGGTCAACGGCAAGATTGCTGCAAACGGCGATGGCAGCCTGGTGGAAGAGATCAATGTGAACGGCTACGAGCGCTTTGAAAAGATGGCGGAGGCCTGAGAATTATATGGCAGAAGTAAACGAAGCAAAACGCGAAAAATCGCAGGTTGAGGACATTAACCGCAGCCTGTATGATTTCCGCTATGAGGAAAAAGACGCCTACAAGGTAGACGCTGGCCTGACCCCCGCCATTGTAGAGCAGATTTCCCGCGAGAAGAACGACCCTGACTGGATGTTGGAGCTGCGCTTGAAATCGCTGGAGATCTATAACAAGACCGGTATCCCGGAGTGGGGCCCGCCGATTGATGAGCTGAACATGGATGATATCATCACCTATGTGCGCCCCAACACCAAAATGAGCGCCAAGTGGAGCGAAGTGCCCACCGACATCAAGGATACCTTTGAAAAGCTGGGTATCCCCCAGGCCGAGCGCGACAGCCTGGCCGGTGTCGGCGCACAGTATGACTCCGAGCTGGTATATCACAACGTGAAAAAAGAGGTTGCGGAGCAGGGTGTTATTTACACCGACCTGGAAAGTGCCATGCACGGCCCTTATGCCGAGATGATCCGCACCCATTTCATGCACCTGGTTCCCCCCACGGATCACAAATTTGCCGCCCTGCACGGCGCGGTATGGTCTGGCGGTTCTTTTGTGTATGTTCCGCCGCATGTGCATGTGGAGATTCCCCTGCAGTCCTATTTCCGCCTGAACGCCCCCGGCGCTGGCCAGTTTGAGCACACGCTGATTATTGTGGACGAGGGTGCTTCGCTGCATTTCATCGAGGGCTGCTCTGCCCCCAAGTACAATGTGGCCAACCTGCACGCCGGCTGCGTGGAGCTGTTTGTGGGCAAGAACGCCAAGCTGCGGTATTCCACCATTGAGAACTGGTCCAAGAACATGTACAACCTGAACACCAAGCGCGCCATTGTAGAAGAGGGCGGCGTGATGGAATGGGTTTCCGGTTCTTTTGGCTCCCACACCTCTTACCTGTACCCCATGACCATCCTGAAGGGCAAGGGCTCCCGCATGGAGTTCACCGGCATAACCTTCGCCGGTCATGGCCAGAACCTGGATACCGGCGCCAAGGTTGTTCACACCGGCGCGGATACTTCCAGCTATATCAACACCAAGTCCATCTCCAAGGACGGCGGCATCAGCACCTTCCGCAGCGCGGTGGTCATTAACAAGGATGCCAAGAACAGCAAGGCTGCGGTTTCCTGCCAGTCTTTGATGCTGGATACCATCTCCCGTTCGGACACGATCCCCGCCATGGACGTGCGCACCCCCGATGCTGACGTGGGCCACGAAGCCCGCATTGGCCGCATCAGTGATGACGCCGTGTTCTACCTGATGAGCCGCGGCATCCCCGAAGAGGAAGCCCGCGCCATGATCGTGAGCGGCTTTGCGGATAATGTTTCCAAGGAGCTGCCGCTGGAATACGCAATGGAAATGAACAACCTGATCCGCCTTGAGATGAAGGGCAGCATTGGGTGAGCAAAGGAGTTGGGAGTATGGCAAATGAAACAATGACCGTCAACCGGCTTCCCGCTCTGACGTGGAACTGGCTGAAAATGAACGCAGCCCGGCTGGAAGCAAACGCCCCCGCCGTGGGTGCCGCCCCCAGCTTTGTGCAGACCGCACAGCTGGCCCGCAGCAGCGCTGCACAGGACTGGGCCATGGAGACCGGCATGGGCACCGACGTTGACCGTTTTCTGGCCAACAGCCCAGCAGAGTACCTGACCCTGGGCGAAAACGAAGTGATGGATGCCCCCGCGGTTATCACCTATACCTACCAGCCCGGCACCCCCGCCGGTGACCGGCTGTACCTGGAAGCCAAGGCCGGCAGCACCATGCAGGTGGCTGTGATCCTGCGCAATGAGACCGCTGGCGAGGGCCTGGCCGCTTTGCAGATCAAGATCAAGGCCGAGGCTGGCGCTGTGGTCAAGCTTTCGATGGTGCAGGTACTGGATAATGGCTTTACCTGCCTGAGTGATATCGGCACCACCTGCGCAGACGGCGCAAGCTTTGAGCTGACCAAGCTGGAGCTGGGTTCCGGCAAGCTGTATGCCGGTGCTGCCGCCGATTTGATCGGCAAAGGCAGCAACTTTACCGCCAGGATCGGCTACCTGGGCCAGGGCGAACAGCGCCTGGACATGAACTATGTAGCCCGCCACCGCGGCAAAAAAACCACCTGCGAGATGGATTCCACCGGCGTACTGGCCGGTAAGGCATTCAAGCTGTTCCGCGGCAGCATTGACCTGCTGCCCGGCGGTTCCGGCGCCAAGGGCCAGGAGCAGGAGAACGTTCTGCTGCTGGGCGACGGCGTGGTCAACCAGACCATTCCGCTGATTTTGTGCGGCGAAGAGGATGTGGAAGGCAACCACGGCGCAACCATCGGCCGACTGGACGAAAAGATGCTGTTCTACCTCGCCAGCCGCGGCATTCCTGAAGAAGCTGCCCGCAGCCTGCTGGCCCGCGCCCGCATTGAGGCCGTAGTTGACCTGCTGCCGGAGGCACTGGCGGAAGAAGCACACAAATTCATGGAGGCGCACACCGATGAGCTTTGATTTTGTGGATTATAAAAAGGACTTTCCCCTGCTGATGCAGCAGGACGTCGCCTATCTGGACAGCGCCGCCACCGCGCAGCGCCCGGCCAGCGTTTTGCAGGCAGAGAAAGAATTTTACGAGCAGGCCAACGCCAACCCCCTGCGCGGCCTGTATGAACTGGGCGTGGAGGCGACTGACCGTTACGAGGCCGCCCGCGAGCGGGTACGCAAGTTCCTGAATGCACGCAGTGATGCCGAGATCATCTTTACCCGCAACACCACCGAAAGCATCAATCTGGTTGCTTACAGCTATGCGCTGAACAACATCCATGCCGGGGATGAGATTGTCATCACCATCATGGAGCACCACAGCAACATGCTGCCGTGGCAGATGGTTGCCCGCCAGACCGGTGCCAAGCTGGTTTACCTGGAATGTGAAAAAGACGGCAGCCTGCCGGATGAAAAGCTGGAAGCCGTCATCGGCCCCAAGGTAAAGCTGGCCGCCATTGGCCATGTTTCCAACGTGCTGGGCTGCGTAAACCCGGTAGAGAAAGTGATCGAGCTGGTACACCGCAACGGCGGTGTTGTGCTGGTTGATGCCGCCCAGAGTGCCCCCCACATGAAAGTGGATGTGCAGGCTCTGGATGCTGATTTTGTTGCATTCTCCGGCCACAAGCTGATGGCCCCCATGGGTATTGGCGTTTTGTATGGCAAGGAGAAGCTGCTGGATGCCATGCCGCCGTTTTTGACCGGCGGCGAGATGATCGATTCCGTTACCCGCGATGGCGCTGTGTATGCCGAGCTGCCCCACAAATTTGAGGCCGGCACCGTGAATGCAGGCGGCGCGGTTGCGCTGGCTGCGGCCATTGATTACCTGGAATCCGTTGGGCTGGAAAATGTCCACGCCCAGGAGCAGGCCCTGACCCGCTATGCCTATGAGGGCATGAAGAAGATCCCCGGTGTGAATATTCTGGGCAGCGATGACCCGGACAAGCACTGCGGCATTCTGAGCTTTACGGTGGACGGTGTGCACCCGCACGACATTGCCACCATTCTGGACAGCTGCCATGTGGACGTGCGTGCCGGGCACCACTGTGCACAGCCGCTGCTGGCTTATCTGGGTGTGCGTTCCTGCGCACGCGCCAGCCTTGCATTTTATAACACCACCGCTGACATTGACCGCTTTCTGGCGGCGCTGGGCGGCGTAAGAAAGGAAATGGGTTATGCCGAGTAGTACGTTTTATAATGAGGTGCTGACCGACCACAACCTCTACCCCGCCCATAAAAAGCCGCTGCCCGGCGCCAACATGACGCTGGAGGGTGTGAACCCCAGCTGCGGCGATGACATTATTTTGCAGCTGAAAGTAGAAAACGGCAAGATTGAGGACGGCAGCTTTGTTGGTGACGGCTGCGCGATCTCCCAGGCTTCGGCAGATATCATGCTGGACATGATCATTGGCCGCAGCGTGGATGAAGCCAAAGACCTGGCCGAGACCTTTTTGAAGATGATTAAGGGCGAAGCTACCGATGCCGACATTGAAAAGTTGGAAGAAGCCGGTGCGCTGCAGGATATCTCCCACATGCCGGCCCGCGTAAAGTGCGCAGTGCTGGGCTGGCACACCATGGAAAAGCTGCTGGATCACAAGGACGAGCAGTGATTCCTGGCGGAGGGCTGATTCTTTCACGTTGGCCCTGAAAGTGATTTTATAAAATAAAGCCAGGCGTGTTTTGCAAGGTCGATTGCTTTGCAGAGCACGCCTGGTTTATTTTTTTGCTCTTTTATTTGTTTTATTGCGGTTGGATAAACGCATCTGCGAACGCTTTATCCACGGCGGGAAAAGAGAGCCGGGAGCGTTTTGTACCAGATGTTTGCAATGCCGTTCAGGATGGCACACACCGGGGCGCTGGCGCACAGGGCCACCACCGCGGGGATGATAAAGCACAGCCAGGTAATAACGGCAGGCAGACCGTGGGAAGCACAGGCTTCGTAACAGCCAAGTTGAACCAGAAGCGCGTACAGCGGCATGTGCAGGATGTAGATGGGCAGGGTTCGCTGGCCCAGGCTGGCAAGCGGCTTGATGAGCCCCAGAATGGGGGTGATGGCCAGCACGGTGCCAAAGCCCAGCAGATAGAACACTGCGCGATCCTGCATCAGGTAGCCGCCCACCGCATAGGCGTCGGACTGGAAGATGCGGGCTCCCTCATACACCGGGGTTTCGGCGGTGACGATGCGCTGGACGGTTACGGTATAAAACACCACGATGGCCGCCGCCAGCGGGCCCCAGGCATACCAGCGCTTTTGCCAGCTGCGGAACGGCTCTGCAAACAGCACACCGAATGCAAAGAACGGGAAAAAGGAAAACACACGGCCCAGATCAAACGGCCAGTTGACACAGCCGCCCAACAGACCTATGGCAATGGCCGCGGCCATCCCTACGGTGCTGGCCAGCAGGCCGCGCCGCTGGATGGCGCGCAGCAAAGGCACGGTGAGCATCCAGAACATGAGGGCGTACAGATACCACATGTGCCGCCATGGCAGCAGTACATTTTGCAGCCAGCCGCCCTGATCCACAATGTTATCTTTCAGGGCAGCCGCACGGAACGCCGTGATGCCCGCCTGGCTGATAAGGTAGAGCCATAGCTGCTGCGTGACCAGCTTGCGCAGGCTGAACTTAGCCACCAGGCCGCTGGCTGTGCAAAAAATTGCCATATGGAACAGGTAAATGCAGGTAAACAGCGCGTTGATGCCCGGCGCGGTACCACGGTGATACTCGATAAAATGGCCAATGACAACGCACAGGATGCCAAAGCCTTTCATAGCGTCCACATAGGGTTGGCGCTGGGCGGCAGTTTTCTTGTTTGGCAAAGGTCGGCTCCTTTCTTGAAACGGCGCTGGCGTGGTTTATGGGTTCCAGTATTCATACACCAGCTGGCCAAGGGTCTGCATGGCCTGGGTGGGTTCTTCGGGGAAGTCTACATTTTCATCTCCCTGGTCTGTCATGCAAACAATCCAGTAGGGATGCTTGGCATACACAATGGCAACATCGTGATATGCGTAATCCCAGCTGCCATACTTTTTGGCGGCAGGCACGCCATCCGGCACATACAAAATATCATGGTCGGCGGCCAGCATACAGGTTTTCAGGTAGGCTGCGGCGGCGCTGCCTGAATCCAGATAATCATACACCGCGGACACAATGTTGGCAAACTCGCCAGTGGAAGCCATACCGATAATGCCGGTTTGCGGGGTAAGGCCGCAGGTTGCGGCATAGGCAAAGCCGTAATCCGCCAGGAACTGCTGGAAGCCGCTGGATTCATTGGCTGGCCAGTGGGTGGTCAACAGGGTGACGGCGTTGTTATCGCTGTGGGCGATCATAGCACGCATGGCGGCTTTGGCCGGGATAGTCTCGGCATCGTTATAGGCTTGCAGCGCCGTATCAGACAAACGGCCGCGGAACTGGTTGGGCAGTTCATCTTCCAGGTCCAGTGTTCCGGCATCGGCCTGGCCGCACAGCCAGAACGCATAGGGCAGCTTGAGCAGGCTGGCGGGGTAATACAGGGCATCCGTGTTATAAGTATAGCTTTCCCCCGTTGCCGGATTTTGCAGGTAAAGCGAAAAGCTGCCCGGCTGCGCGGCGCAAAATTCATCCAGCAGCTCGTTCAAGTCTACGCTGGGGGCTGTTTCCCGCGTGGCGGCAAGGGCGGATTCCAGCTTTTGGGCTGTGGACCAGTATTCCAGCTCTTCCGCCGCAGTAGTATAAACGCTGCCATTGGGCACCCATTGCACGGCCATGGCGGTTTCGGCTGTGGCCTGTTCATTCAAATCCACCGTTGCGCCGCAGCCCGCCAGCAAAAGCGCGGCTAGTGCCGGGGCGATGCACGGTAAATACCAATGTTTTCTTTTCCCCATAGGATTGCTGTTATGTTTCCTTTCCCGATTGACCGCGGGCATGGGATTTTCCTTAATGCCACGGCCAAAATTCCGGTACTATTGTAACACATGTTCGGCAAATTGTGGCAAAAAATCCGAAATTTCTTCATTTCCGCATGGCTGGCTTTTTCGAAATTCCTGTGCTGCGTTCTGGAAGCATTCGGTTCGTCTCCCCTGTCACGCTGCTATGCTGCCGCACGGGCGTATCTATTCTTTCCGTTTTCCTTTTCACCGGACCAATCCCAATGAAACAAAAATCCCGCTGTATGTGGCTTTTCAGGCTGCACACAGCGGGATTTGATTTTAACTCATTAGGGAGCAGCTTCCCAAAGACTTACCAGAGGTTCACGACCTCATTGTACAGGCCCTCATAGCTCTTGGCGGAGTTGGACCAGCTGAAATCGCATTCCATGGCGCGCTTGACCAGCACGGGCCAGCCTTCCTTGTTCCAGTAGCCTTCCTTGGCACGCCAGCAGGCTTCGTACAGCTCGTGGGCGTTGTAATTGGCAAAGGTAAAGCCATTGCCATAGCCATCGCCGGAGTCGTGGATGGAGTCGCGCAGGCCGCCGGTCTCACGCACAACGGGGATGGTGCCATAACGGCAGGATACCATCTGGGCCAGGCCGCAGGGTTCGGAGCGGGACGGCATCAGGAAGATATCGGCACCGGCATAAATGCGCTGGGCCAGCTTGGCGTTAAAACCAATGTACACGCCAACGCGGCCGGGGTTGCGGGCGCACAGCTCGTTGAAGAAGTTCTCGTATTGGGCTTCGCCGGAGCCGAGGATCACCAGCTCAATGCCCTGCTGCAACAGGCCTTCGGCAATGCTGCGCACCAGGTCAACGCCCTTGTGACCAACCAGACGGGTAACCATGGCCATGACCGGGCTGCCATCCTTGTTCAGGCCGAACTCATCCTGCAAAGCTGCTTTGCAGACGGGCTTGCCCTGCTGAACCGTGTTGGCATCATAGTTCTGCGGGATATCCGGGTCGGTAGCGGGGTTGAAAACATCCACGTCAATACCGTTCAGGATACCGCACAGCTTATACTGCTTCTGGCGCAGCAGGCCGTCCAGACCATGGCTGAACCACGGGTCCAGGATTTCCTGTGCATAGGTAGGGCTGACGGTGGTGACCTTATCAGCAGTCTCGATTGCGCCCTTCATAAAGTTGGCGCAACCATCATACTCCACAATGTGGGCATCGCGTGCGCCAATGCCGCAGGTATCCTCCAGGATATCCATGCCATACTTGCCCTGGTAGGCAATGTTATGGATGGTGAATACCGTCTTGATGTGGTTGAACTTGTCCAGGTGGCGGTAGTACAGGTTGAGGTAAACCGGGGTAAGGGCGGTCTGCCAGTCGTTGCAGTTGATGATATCCGGCTCAAAGTCGGTATAGAACAGGGTTTCCAGAATGGCGCGGGAGAAGAAAGCAAAACGCTCGCCGTCATCATAGAAGCCATACAGGCCGCTGCGCTTAAAGTAATATTCGTTGTCGATAAAGTAGTACGTCACGCCGTCATGCTCGGCCTTGAACAGGCCGCAGTACTGGCTGCGCCAGCCCACGGGCACGCTGAAATTGGTAACATAGGTCAGCGTATCCTTGAACTTGAGATCGCCGTACAGGGGCATGATAACGCGGCAGTCAATGCCGTCACGAACCAGAGCCTTGGGCAATGCACCGGCAACATCGGCCAGACCACCGGATTTTGCATACGGTGCAGCCTCGCTGGCTGCATAGAGAATTTTCATGGGTACCTCCTTGCAGAGCCGCTGGAGCGGCTGTTTGCAACGCCTGCCGGGCAGGCTGTTATGATAAAATAAGGAAAGAGCGGAGAAGCGTGTTCACTCCCCCGCCCTTTCCTGCAAACTACCCGCCGGGGAGAGTTGGCGGGAAAGTTCAGGGCGTAATCAGGTTACACCGTGTGCCTTTTGGCAACAAACACCGGGAAAGAATCCGTGCCGATCAGCTTTTTATCTGCCGTGATGTGGACATTCTTGTCGGTAACCACATACTCAACGGAGCTGTTCTCCTCCACAACGGTATCCTGCATCAGCACACAGTTGCGCACAACAGCACCCTTCTTGATCTGGCAGCCACGGAACAGCACACTGTTTTCAACGGTGCCTTCCACCACACAGCCGTCAGCCAGCAGGCTGTTCTTGACCTTGCTGCCTTCCAGGTAACGGGTGGGGTTGTCGTCACGAATCTTGGTGTAGATGGGGTTGCCTTCGTTAAAGAGCTTATCGACATTGCCAGCCTGCAGCAGGCGCATGTTCTCGTCAAAGTAGCTCTTCATATCGCTGATGCGGGCCACATAGCCGTCAAACTCATAAGCCTGAACATTCAGCAGGCTCAGGTTGCGGGCCAGAATATCGCGCTCAAAATAGACCAGACCGCGCACAGATGCATCGCGGACAAGCTGGATCAGGCTTTCGCGCTCGATGATGTACAGGTTCATGGACAGATTCTGGACGCCGGGACGATAATCGTTGGAAAGCAGCTCAGCCACACGGCCATTATCAATGCGGATGGTGTAGTTATCGGTGCGGGCGCCATCGGGGATTTCGCCGCGGTTGTATACCATGGTAACGTCTGCGCCGGACTTGACATGAGCTTCGATCAGCTTGTTAAAGTCGAAGTTCATGGCAATGTTGCTGTCAGACAGGATCACATAGCGCTCTTTCTGGTCCCTCAGCCAGTTCAGAACGCTGGCCAGTGCATCCACACGGCCGCTGTACAGCTTGATGCTGCGCTCTGCAAAAGGCGGAACAATGTTCAGGCCTCCGCGCTTGCGGGTCAGGTCCCATTCACGGCCTGCGCCCAAGTGGTCCATCAGGGAATGATAGTTTTTACGGACGATGACCGAAACATTATCCACACCGGCGTTTGCCATGTTGGACAGAACAAAGTCGATCATGCGGTAACGCCCTGCGAACGGGATGGAGGCCATTGTGCGCTCCGCTACCAGTTCGGGGACAAGGTTATCATAAGAGTTTGCAAAAATGACGCCCAGTGCGTTTGCGTTGCTGCTTACCATTGTTCCTCACCATCCTTTACATCATTGGAAATCATTGCCTTGGGGCCAACCGTTGCGCCCTTGCCGATCTTGACACCGGAGCCAACCGTTGCAACATCGCCGGGTTCGGCAATATTCAGGCCGCTTTCCGGCATTTTGCCCACGGTAGCACCCTCTTCGATGGTGACATTTTCGGCCACGATGCAGTGTTCGACCTTTGCACCAGCCTTGATGACAGTGCCGCCCATAACAACGGCTGCTTCAACAGTGGCGCCCTTTTCGACCACAACGCCGGGGAACAGGATGGAGTTTTTAACGGTGCCGTCAACCTGGCAGCCTTCGGTGATCATCGAGTTCACGATGTCAGCGTCCGTACCAATGCGCTGGCAGGGGCGGCCGGAGTTGCGGGAGTAGATCTTCCAGTTTTCATCAAACAGGTTGATGCCGGAATGGGTCGGATCCAGAACCTCCATGTTGGCCTGCCACAGGCTGGAGATGGTTCCGACATCCTTCCAATAGCCGCTGAAACGGTAAGCGTACATGCGGCGGTTATCACGCAACAGTGCGGGAATGACATTCTTGCCGAAGTCGTTCTCACTGTTGGGATCGTTTTCGTCCTCGGTGAGGTACTTTTTCAGGATATCCCAGTTGAAGATATAAATGCCCATGGAAGCCAGGTTGCTCTTGGGGTTCTTCGGCTTTTCCTGGAATTCGCTGATGCGGTCATTCTCGTCCGTAACCATCAGACCAAAGCGCGGGGCTTCGCTCCAAGGCACTTCCATAACGGCAACCGAGAACTCGGCGTTCTTCTCTTTGTGGAAGCGCAGAAAATCAGCGTAATCCTGCTTGCAGATCTGGTCGCCGGACAGGATGATGACGTACTGCGGGTCATAACGGTCAATGAAGGAAATGTTCTGGTAAATTGCGTTGGCAGTGCCCTTGTACCAGTCAGAGCCGGTGGCCTGCTGGTAGGGCGGCAGCACATGGACGCCGCCATGCAGGCGGTCAAGGTCCCACGGCTGGCCGTTGCCGATGTATTCATTCAGGACCAGCGGCTGATACTGGGTCAGGATGCCAACGGTGTCAATATCAGAGTTGACACAGTTGGACAGCGGAAAGTCGATGATACGGTACTTACCGCCGAACGGAACCGCCGGCTTAGCCAGCTTCTGGGTCAGCGCGTAGAGGCGCGAACCCTGGCCGCCAGCCAGGATCATTGCGATCATTTCTTTTGCCATAATTGTTCTCCCCTTAAACTTGTTTATCTCCACGGGCCGCACCGGCTGCGGGTTGCCGCCGGTACCGCCCTTACACACCAGACGTTTACGATTCCGTTACCGGTGTTTTGGGCTTGGTTGTTTTTGCCGCTCTGGGCTTTTTAGCAGCCGGTTTTGTTGCCACGGGTTTGGCTGTGCGCTTTTTGGGGGCGGCAGTTTTGGTGGCCGCAGGCTTGGCTGCCTTTTCGGGTTTGGCTGCTTCGGCAGTTTCTGCCTTGGCGGGCTTTCCTGCCTTTTTGCGGGCAGCGGGAACGCTGAAATAGATGGTGGACAGCGGCGGCAGGGTTACCTCAATATGCTGGTCAAAGCCGTGCATCGGGCCCTTGACGCTCTTTACGCTGCCATTTTTGACACCGGTACCGCCATACTTGACGTCATCCGAGTTGATCAGCTCTTTGTATGTACCGGGGTTGGGCACGCCCATCGAGTAGCTTTCGCGCAGGACGGGGTTAAAGTTGCAGACAACCAGGAGCATCTTGCCCTTGGCGTCCCGGCGCAGGAACGCGATCACACTCTGTTTGTTATCATCCGGCACGATCCACTGGAACCCTTCCCAGCTGTAATCGACCTGCCAGAGAGAGGCGGTCTCACGGTAGAAGTGGTTCAGATCCTTGACGTAGGTTTGCAGTTCATGGTGCTTATCATAGCCAAGAAGCATCCAATCCAGCTGCTTTTTCTCGTCCCATTCAATGAACTGGCCGAATTCCTGGCCCATGAACAGCAGTTTTTTGCCCGGATGGGCCATCATATAGCCATAGAAGGTGCGCAGGTTGGCGAACTTTGCTTCGTAATCACCGGGCATCTTATTGATCAGGCTGCACTTGCCGTGCACAACTTCATCGTGGCTGATGGGCAGGACAAAATTTTCACTGAACGCATAGAAGAAGCTGAACGTAACTTTGTTATGGTTGCCGGCACGGAACAGCGGGTCAGTCTTCATGTAGCTGAGCATATCGTTCATCCAGCCCATGTTCCATTTGAAGTTGAAGCCAAGGCCGCCATCGGCTGCCGGTTTGGTAACCAGCGGCCATGCGGTGGATTCTTCGGCAATCATCATTTTATGCGGGTGGCGGCCCAGGATAGCCGTATTGCACTTTTGCAGGAACGTAATGGCTTCCAGGTTTTCCTTGCCGCCCTTTACGTTTTGTTCCCACTCGCCATCGCGGCGGTTGTAATCGAGATACAGCATGCTGGCCACTGCGTCCACACGCAGGCCGTCCACATGGTACTGCTCAATCCAGAACAGCGCACTGGATACCAGGAAGCTTTCCACTTCCGGCATACCAAAGTTGAACACCATGGTGCCCCACTCTTTATGCTCACCGCGGCGGGGGTTGGGGTCCTCATAGCAGGGGGCGCCGTCAAACATGTACAGGCCGTAAGCATCCTTGGGGAAGTGGGCGGGCACCCAGTCCAGGATCACACCGATACCGGCCGCGTGCAGCTTATCCACAAACTCCATAAAGTCGTGCGGGGTACCGTAACGACTGGTGGGGGCAAAGTAACCGCTGACCTGATAGCCCCAGCTGCCGTCAAACGGATATTCCGTAATGGGCAGCAGCTCCACATGGGTATAGCCCATATCTTTAATATAAGGCACAAGCTGATCCGCCAGTTCGGAATAATTATAGGGGACACCGTCCTCCTTCATTTTCCAGCTGCCAGCATGCAGCTCGTAGATGCTCATCGGGCCGTTGATCACATCATTTTTCTTCTGCGCATCTTCCCATGCGGCATCGTGCCAGTCAAAGCCGGAAATATCAAAAACTTTGCTGCCGTTGGACGGGCGGGTTTCGGCATGGAACGCATACGGGTCAGCCTTGTACACCAGCTCATCCGCCGGGGTGGTAATGCAGTATTTATAAACATCATAGATTTTGATGCCGGGAATGAACAACTCCCAAATGCCATCTGACACCTTTTCCATCGGATGGCTGGTGGGCACCCAGCTGTTGAAATCGCCCACAACGGAAACTGCTTTGGCGTGCGGTGCCCACACGCGGAACACCGCGCCGGGCTGGCCATCCTGCTCTTCCAGGTGGCTGCCAAAGTAGCGGTAGGCTTCAAAGTTATTGCCCTGATGGAACAGGTAAACTGGCAAATCGGAAGGCTTCGCCGCTGACTGTGTTTGTTTCACCTTGTAATCTCCCCTTTTGGCATGCACCGCGCCGGTTTACCACCGACCGGGCTGCCCCTTTGATCATGTTCCCAGGGCAATACCGCATAATTCTAAGTACCGATACGGCGAGCGAGGTGCGGCAGATGCTAAGCCAAAAGCGCAGATAATACTGGATGTCTTATCGAGCATTTTGGCAACGCAGATGCCGTGCCGCAGCCGCCGGAGCGGTGCTTAAGCCGTCAGGCGGGAATTGTGCGGTGTTGCCCTAGGTTTCCGGAAACACCTCTGATTGAGGCAGGCTATGCGCCGATGATACAAAGAACAGCACAAATTCCTGTTCCTGCTGCCTGTTCCGGCATAAACTGCACCCAATTTGTTTTTGCTATATTTATATTACCTGTTTTGCAGCGGAATTTCAAGAGATTTCTGTAATAAAGCGCTAAAATTTTCGTAAGTTGCTGGGTCGATTTGTGTAAAATTGACACACATTTGCAGGAATCCTTGTTAAACTAGACAAAAAACGATTTAATACCGCGAAATATCCCGCCGTTTTTTCTATGCAAATAGAACAAAATGCACCGCCTTGCCCCACGGCAAAACGGGGGCTGGCAGTGCATTTTGTTGTACTTATGTTGTTGATGCCACATAAAGGCACGGGCAGCATCAGCTGCCCAGGATATAGAGCGGATTTTCGCCCGCATAGGTGTTGCGGCGATCCCATGCCGTATGGGTTGCCAGGTAGTTGCACCAGGCGGTATAGCCTACCGGCTGCATGTGGATGCCATCGGCTTCGTATTCGTCAATCTGGCTGCCATCGGGCTGATTCAGGGCTTCGGCAATATTGACAAAGTAGCAGCCCTTGCGCAGCGCCATGTTAGCCAGCAGGTTGTTGACCAGCTTGATGCGGTCATTCTGCAAGCCGGGCTTGGAATCCTTGACCCATTCCTGAACGCCGGGGATGGACTGCACATAGATCGGTACGTTCGGCAGGCTTTCGTGGAACATGTCGATCATTTTTTCATAATAGGTGATGAACTTGGTGGCGGTATCCTCGCTGCCGTTGACCAGGGTGTTGGTGCCGAACAGGATATACAGCGCATCGGGCTGGGTCTCCACCACGGCGTCAAAGGCCGGTTCCTGCACATTGCGGATGTGGTCCTTGACGGTGGTATTATAGACAACGCTTTCCGGGCCGGCACCGCGATAGGCACGCACATGGGCGTTCTGGTAGCCGGTGGCATAACACTCCATGCCCTCGGTAATGCTGTCGCCCAAAAAAGTAACGGTGTCAAAGTGGCTGCGCTCCACGGTGCCAAGGGCAGGCAGGGCGGCCATGCGGGAATCGGTGTTCAGGTACTCCAGATCTATGGTCTGTTCCACCGGGGTGGCTGTATCCCACGCGGCGTTATCCACGGCGGGAAGCAGGCGCTGTGGATTACCCGGCGTTTGAGCGGTGGGTTCGGGCTGCTCCGGGGTTGCCGTGGCAGCAGTTTCCGCTGTGGGCATGGTAGGCTCCGCCTGGGGGGTGTTCGCCTGCTGATTGTGGCGGGACATCCAGAAAAAGCCTGCAGCTGCACACAGTATGATCAGCACCACCATCAGGGCAACTACCGCGTTGCGGCGGCGGCGCTGTTTTTCTATCTTTTGGCGGTAGTGGTAATAATCAGCCATAGGGTTTATTTTCTCCTTTTATCAGCAGCCCCGGCGCGCCGGAGGGCAGAAGCAACAGATATAGATATTATACCCCGCTGCACACATTGGCGCAATAGCCCGCCGGGAAAAGGCGCTAATTTTTACACTTGCTGTTTTTTCTTGCTTGACGCTTTGTTGGGCGGCCCGTATAATAGAATTAGAAAATAGTATCCGCGGCCTGGGGGGTTGGCCCCGCCGCGGCACGGCGGCCACGAGCGCGCCAAAAAAATGCCGGATTGTTCCGGCTGATTGCGCAGCTTTTTGCCTGCGTTACAGGAGGACTTTTTATGGAATGGATGATCGCATCGGACTCTTCTTGTGAGATCCGTACCCTGCCGGACACTGCACCGGGGGTTCAGTTTGCATTGGTTCCATTCAAGATTCGCGTTGGCGAGCGCGAGTTTGTGGACTTGCCCACCCTGAACACCCAAGCCATGCTGCAGGCCATGACGGATTATAACGGCGCCAGCGCCACCGCCTGCCCCAGCCCGGAAGAATGGGCCGAGCTGTTTTTGATGGCGGACAAAAGCATTGCGCTGACCATCAGCCATAATCTTTCGGGCAGCTACAACGCCGCGCTGGCCGCGCGGGAGATGGTGCTGGAAGAACACCCCGAAAAGCAGATTTTTGTGTTGGATACCCTGAGCTGTTCCGGCGCGCTGGCCGGTGCAGCAGAGCTGGCCAACAAGCTGATCCGGATAGGAACCAACTTTGATACCATCTGCATTGAGCTGGCCAACTGGGCACAGAAAGGGCACATTATGTTTGCCCTGGCCAGCTTTGATAACCTTGCCAAAGCCGGGCGGGTCAGCCGCGTGGTGGGCTTTATTGCCGGGCGGCTGAACATGCGCGTTTTGGGCCGCCGCACCGAAGATGGCACAATCGACTTTTTCTTTAAGACGCGCGGCGAAACGCGGGTGCTTGCCAAGATTTTGGAACAGATGGACGAGGACGGTTACGATGGTGTGCGCCCGGTGCTGATCAGCGAGTGCAACAACCAGAACGCCGCCAACCTGTTGGAACACGGTATCCACGCCAAATGGCCGGATGCGCGGGTGGATATTGTGCCCTGCAGCGGTCTGTGCAGCTTTTACGCACAGGACCACGGCGTGATCATCACCTATTAAATTTTGAGCTGAATGGCCTGCAAACGGGGCCGCTATCCTGTTTGCAGGATTTTTTATATTTATTCCATCCGAAAACGATCCATACAGAATGCCCATATAAAAATAAAAAGCACATGCTCTCCTGACTGGCCGGATTTTCCCGGCTGACATGGGGCATATGCTTTTATTTTATCTAATTTGAATTTTGCTGAATTTTGTTTTCGCCCTGATTTTACAGCCAGAACTGCACCAGACGGCTGACATTCTGGCACAGTGCGGGATTCTGGCCCAGAAGGCCCGGTTCCGCAGCAAAGTAGACACAGAAGCTGTAACAGATCCCCACGGCAACAGCTGCCAGCATCGCCCCCTGCAGCATGTGCTGCACGGTATGCAGAATGCTGCCCGATGCGGCGGCCTGCACACGCGGGGCAAGGGCGCTTTCGGCCCACAGCCAGACCAATGCGGCGGCGAACAGCAGCGGGGTTAAATAGTCGCTGAGATAGCGGTAGAGCACACCGGCCATCTGGCAGTCCAACGCGGCCAGAATAACAGCCAGCAGCACGGGCAGCAGCACCATGGCGCGCAGGTCTTTCTGCCTTGCCATACGGCGGCGCAGCAAAGGCAGGGCCGCAAAGGCCCACAGCAGCGGCAGGCTGACCAGGGCACCGCCGTAAAATACTTCGGTAATGGTCATACCCATAAAGTTTGTCTGCATTTTGGTACCCGCCAGGTAGGGGAACACCGCCTGCACCACCGGCAGGGACAGGAAATAGGTGAACAACGCCGGGGCCAGCCGCCCAATGCGGAAGCCGCGGTGGGTCATATCGTTGCTGGTCAGGTTGTAATTGGCGCCAAAATCAAACGGCGAGCCGAACCGCGCGGCATTGTAGGCCATCAGCCCCAGGGCTACCAGAATAACCGGCAGAACAAAGGCGATGGCTTCGGTTATTCCCTGCTTGCTGCGCAAGCGTTTTTGCCGGATATACTGCGGCCAGAAGATCGGCAGGCAGAGCACGGCAAACAGCTCCATCTGGGGGCGGCATCCCGCCACCAGCGCCATGCACAGGCTGCCAAGCGCCATGTGCAGCATGATTTTGCCATGGTGCTGCACCGGGGTGTTGGCGGCGCACAGCCACTGCCACAGGGCCAGCAGCACAAATGCCGCGCCGCACAGGATGGCGTATTCATACACCGAGGGGCGCAGCAGCAGGTAGTACACCTGGCTACCGCCCGCAATGCCCGCCGCAGCCAGCAGGCAGGCCGCCGCTGAGGCGGACGGGAACCAGCGCTGCGCAGCCTGCCGCACCAAACCAAACACTGCCAAAATCAGCAGCCAGGCCATCATGATCATGGCCAAGCTGGGCGGCAGGTCCGGTACGCCGGTCAGCAGCTCAAACGGCAGCTGGAACAGCAGGCACGGCATAATGCCAAAGTAAACATAGTACCGCCCCTGATAATAAGCAACATCCCACAAAGCATCCGGGGCCGCGCTCTGACGGGCGGCGGTATCGTAAGGGTTCTGCATCTCCGCCATGGCGGCGGGCGGGTCGCGCTGCAGATCCAGGCGGCCATTCAGCAGGCTGTGGGCCAGAGCGCCGTACTGCGCAGCGGAATCATTCTGCCAATCGCTGATATGCTGGGTGAAGGTGATGCGGCTTTCGCCGTCCCAGTTTTCGACATTATAAAACGAGGTCGCCACGCCGGAGTTGCGGGCATCGGCAAAGGGGGCCGCTGCGGCCAGCAGGCAGAGCATGCAGCCCAGCACCAGCACCGCCGGGCGGTATTTGGCGCGGTGGGTCAGGTAGGCTTCGTGCCACGCGGCAGCGCCGGGGCGCAGCCCCCACAAGGCCAGCAGTGCCAGATACACCACTGCCAGCCGCAGCAGCGAGAAATCCATCGGGCGGGGTATATTGGCCAGAACCGCCTGCACGGTATAGTTCAGGTCATAACTGCGGTACTCTCCGCTATAGCCCTCCGCTTGCAGGGTCAGGGTATCCACCGCGCCGGAAAAATCCAGCGTGCGCACCAGGCTACGTGCCGCTCGCGGGGCCGCCTGCCACTGCCAGCTCTGGCGCGGGGCGGTGCTGGCTTCGTCGGTACCGGACACCCACAGGATAAACAGCGGGTTCTGATCCTGCGGATAGTTGCCGTCATACTGGTAGACAACGCCATCCAGCGCAACGTTATACAGCGGCTGATGGATGCCGGTAAAGGTAAGGGTACTGTGCTCATCGTTCAAAGCAATCGGCTCCCCATCCGCCGGGGCATCCTGCAAATAGGCGCGCAGGTCAACGGGCTGGTAGCCGTGGGTTGCAAAATAGGGTGCGTTGCCCACGAATACTTCCAGGCCGATGGCGGCAATCAGCAGCGCAGCAACCGTCCAAAGTGTGCGGTACCGCCGCCCGCTGCGCAGGCGGAGTAACAACACAGTGCCGCAGGCCCACAGTGCCGCCCCATTGATGGCCAGCAGGCGGAACAGATCAAACCCCTGCGCCAGCCCCGGCTGGGCAAACACACATGCTGCGATGATCCACACTGCCAGCACAATGCCCGGCCCGGCCAGTACATCCGCATGGGTTGCCCTGCGGTCGCACAGCCGCCCCGGCAGTGCCCAAACCAGCACCCCCAACAGGATGCTGACACAAATTGCTGCTGCAAACATAAAAAGCCCCCATACCAAAGTGTATGGGGGTATTATACTATGAATTGCGGTTTTTGTCGATATTGGGGGGTGCAGGCGTCCTCTTCCTGCGGGTCGGACGGCTGTTCACCTGCCCGCTCCGCTTTGCGGTACTGCGCGGGGGAAAGCCCGGTTTCCTTTTTGAACACACGGCTGAAATACAGCGGGTTATCATACCCGACGATCTCGGAAACTTCACCGATGCTGTATTTGGTGCGTTCCAGCAAGCGCTGTGCATTGACGATACGCAGCGACTGGATATACCGTGCGGGCGACAAGCCCACATACTGTTTGAAGCTACGGATGAACCATGCCGTGCTCATGTGCAGGGACTCGGCGTATTCGTCCACATTGATGCGGGCAGTATAATTCTCGTTAAAATAGGCGGCTGCGACTTCGATCTGCTCCCGCGTGGTGCCGTTGATCGACCGCCGTTCCTGCCGCTGGCGGCTGACCAGCACCAGCATCATCTGGAACAGCCCGGCCGTATAATCCCGATAGGCGTACTGGCAGAGCTGCAATTCCTGGATCATGCGGCGGAAAGTATTTTTGTACTCCGGCATAATGCCGCTGTAAAACACATGGCCATCCAGCGGAATCTCATGCGCCTGCAGCACTGCAGAGGCCTCGCTGCCGGAAAAATAGACCCAGAACACCTCCGGGTGGTCCTCAAGATAGTAGATATAGCGGCGCTCTTCCTGCGGGCGGTACAGCACCATATGACCCGCTGTTACCACATGCTCGGCATCATCAAACCAGAAGTGCGCCTTGCCCGCAGCGATATAAAACAGCTGATACGCATTTTCATCATACCGCGTAATAGTTGGCAGGCTGGCGTGCTTTTTCAATCGGCATGTTCCGCAGGAATCCACTGTAAGCGGTGCAGTACAGCTGCCGTCCGCAGCCTGGCGGCTGTTGATGGAACCAAAATTGATATACATCTGTGTTGCCCCCTCGTGTTGGCTGGGTAAGACGGGCGCACCCATCTTTTATGTAGATTGTATAATATCATCCACTTATAGTGCAAGTGCAACTGGCCAAATCATATTGTTTTGTTATCCTTCTGTTATGATTTTCGCAAATAATATTAGAATGCTTATCAAAATATTTTTTCAGTTTTTCTGTTTTACCGCGGGGCCACGACAAAAAAGTGCCCGCCTGCTGCAAGGCAGCGTGCGGGCGCTTTCATGCTTATTCCTTTGCTTTTGAGGCGGGATTATTCAATGCCGGTCACGGTATAATCTTTGTCCTCAACGGCTTTTTTCAGCACAGTGTCATCCACCGGCTTATCCAGCGTTACAACAGCGGTACCGGCGGTGTGGCTTACTTCGGCGGCGGAAACACCGTCCAGCGCTTCCAGTGCCTTTTTCACGGTTGCCTCGCAATGGCCGCACATCATGCCTTCAATTTTAATGGTCTTATTCATGGTCGTGTTCTCCTTTTTGCTTGTTTTGTGTGCTTTGCGTTTATGGTCATGTTTGGTGCTGCGAATATCGAACAGGTTCAGCCGCAGTGCGTTGGAAACCACGCAGAAGCTGGACAGGCTCATGGCCGCAGCGCCGTACATCGGGTTCATCTGCCAGTGCAGCAGCGGGATAAAGACACCTGCCGCCAGGGGGATGCCCAACACATTGTAGGCAAAGGCCCAGAACAGGTTTTCGTGGATATTGTGCAGAGTAGCGCGGCTCAGGCGGATGGCGGCGGGCACATCGCTCAGGCGGCTCTTCATCAGCACAACGTCAGCGGCGTCAATCGCAACATCCGTACCGGCACCAATGGCAATACCGACATCCGCGCGGGTCAGGGCCGGTGCATCGTTGATGCCATCGCCCACCATGGCCACGCGGCCCTTGTTTTTCAGGCTGCGGATCACAGCTTCCTTGCCATCGGGCAGCACACCGGCAATCACTTCGTCCACACCAGCCTGTGCACCAATGGCTTTGGCGGTGCGCTCGTTATCGCCGGTCAGCATCACAACACGGATGCCCATGCCCTGCAGTTCACGCACAGCCTGCGGGCTGTCCTCCTTGATGACGTCCGCCACCGCAATAACGCCCTGCATGGTGCCATCCTTGGCAAAGAACAGCGGGGTCTTGCCCTGGGCGGCCAGTGCTTCGGCGCTGGATGCCATCTTTTGCGGCACCGCCACACCAAGGGTCTGCATCAGCTTGGCGTTGCCGCCGTACAGGGTACTGCCGTTCAGCACAGCCGTCAGACCGTTGCCGGGCAGAGCCTGGAAATCTGCCACCTCGGCGGGGGGCAGGTTATCCTCCTGTGCCTTTTGCAGCACAGCGCGGGCCAGCGGATGTTCACTCTTCTGCTCCAAGGCAGCGGCAAGGCTCATCAGTACCTGCTCCGTCACACCGTCTGCGGGCAGGATATCCGTCACGCGCGGCTCGCCGCTGGTGATGGTGCCAGTTTTATCCAGGGCAACGATCTCGGTTTTACCGGTCTGCTCCAGCGAAACCGCGGTTTTGAAGAGAATGCCGTTTTTAGCGCCCACACCATTGCCAACCATAATGGCAACCGGCGTTGCCAGGCCCAGCGCGCAGGGGCAGCTGATGACCAGCACTGAAATACCGCGGGCCAAGGCAAAACCGACCGTCTGCCCTGCCAGCAACCACACGATGGTGGTGATAACGGCCAGCGTGATCACCACCGGCACAAACACACCGGAGACGCGGTCTGCAATTTTGGCAATGGGTGCCTTGGTGGCTGCGGCATCGCTGACCATCTGGATGATCTGAGCCAGCGTGGTATCCTGACCCACGCGGGTGGCACGGCAGCGCAAAAAGCCGGATTGGTTCAGGGTTGCGGCGCTCACGCTGTCGCCTTCGGCCTTATCCACCGGGATGCTCTCACCGGTCAGGGCCGATTCATTCACCGCACTGCTGCCTTCCAGCACCACGCCGTCAACGGGGATATTCTCGCCGGGACGCACCACAAACACATCGCCCTGCTGCACCTGTTCGATGGGAACGGTAACTTCCGCCCCATTGCGCAGCAGCGTTGCGGTTTTGGGGGCCAGGTTCATCAGGCCTTTCAGGGCATCGGTGGTCTTGCCCTTGGAGCGGGCTTCCAACGTTTTGCCCACCGTGATCAGGGTCAGGATGGTTGCGGCGGATTCAAAATAAAACTCCTCCATATAGCCCATCACGGCCATGGCATCCCCCTGCACCTGGGCCACCGTCATGGCAAACAGAGCGTAAGTGCTGTAGCCAAAGGCCGCGGTAGCGCCAAGGGATACCAGGGTATCCATATTGGGGGCACGGTTCCACAGCGCCTTAAATCCGCTGATAAAGAACTTTTGGTTGATGACCATGATGATAATGGTGAGCAGCATCTGTAAAATACCCATTGCCACATGGTTGCCCTGCATAAAGCCCGGCAGCGGCCAGTTCCATAGCATGTGCCCCATGGAGAAGTACATCAGCACCACCCAGAAGATCAGCGAGGCAATCAGGCGGCGTTTGAGGCGCGGGGTCTCGGTATCTTTTAAGGCATCTGCTGACGGCGCGGCGGGCTGGGCGGCAGCGTTTTTAGGGCTTGCGCCATAGCCTGCGGCTTCCACTGCGGCCACAATATCTGCCGGAGCGGCGGTGCCCTCCACACCCATTGAGTTGGTCAGCAGGCTGACCGAGCAGGATGTTACGCCCGGCACTTTGCTGACAGCTTTTTCCACCCGGGCACTGCACGCGGCGCAGCTCATCCCGGTTACGTTATATTGTTCCACTTCTTTCCTCCTGTTTCCTCTCTTTTGCGGTAGTGATTCTATAATTCCTGTGTGATGATTGGTGAGTGGTTTTGCTTTGATGTTTGAACACAGGTTGTTGATGTTTGAGTTGTTTCTATCCTCACTCCCCTTTTGGTGAGCGGCTAGCCTGCAATTCGACGTATTATTGAGGTTACCATTTCTATCCACACTCTCCTTGCAGAGAGCGATACGTTGGGGGCAACCAAGGCCGATGCGGCATTTCTATCCACACCCTCTCACAGGGAATGACTGGCATTTATTCATGGCTCTGGTAATGTTACACAAACTTTTACCGATGTTTGTGAACAGAAAAACAATCGTACTGGGCACTGGCATGGCATTTTTGCTGGCTCAAACACTCGTGCATTTATTTCATGTTCCGCTTCTGCTATTTTGTGCAGGCAATGCTTATTTCATCAGTTTCTGCAGCGTTTTCAGCAGCTCATCCACAACTTCGTCATTCCCGGCACGGATATCATCCGCCACACAGGTGCGGATATGGTTTGCCAGCAGCTCACGGTTGAACGCGTTCATCGCCGCCGTTACCGCCGCCGACTGCACCAGAATATCCGGACAATACACTTCGTTTTCCACCATCCCACGGATGCCTCGAATCTGCCCCTCGATCCGGTTCAGTCTGTGGACCAGGCTTTTATACTCTTCTTCACTGCGATGCTTTGTTTTGTGTGCACAGCAGCAACACGGTTCCTTCTTTTCGTTTTCCTGCATTATGTTACCCTCCCATCACATGCAAGGTACCCTGGCGGGGTATATTCACTATATACCCCACCGGGGTACCTTGTCAAGTAGATAATATAATATTTTTATATTATTTTATGCGAGAGTTTTTTACTATAGCAATTTTTAAAATTAAAGCGAATATCCGCATGAACAAAACCACCCTGAACAGTCAGAAAGAGAAACATTTTATGCTCTCCTTGCGGAGAGCGACGGGGCGGCGGCTGCCGTTTCGTCCACGATCACGTCATTTCTATCCACGCTCTCCTTGCGGAGAGCGACCAACTGCGTTCTGAAGCTCATTCGACTTGGAATCAATTTCTATCCACGCTCTCCTTGCGGAGAGCGACACGGAGGTGGGCATCCCCAACACCAACACAAGCAAATTTCTATCCACGCTCTCCTTGCGGAGAGCGACCAGTCAAGGGGATCTGCTTCAATACCAAGATACCTATTTCTATCCACGCTCTCCTTGCGGAGAGCGACGGTGGTATGGTCAGCAATTCCGACCATCGTGGATAATTTCTATCCACGCTCTCCTTGCGGAGAGCGACCACGGCAGACATCGCGTCTTTTGCAGGGCTCTGCAATTTCTATCCACGCTCTCCTTGCGGAGAGCGACCTTTCAGCTTGTTGGCGGGGTTGCTGGTCGCGTTGTATTTCTATCCACGCTCTCCTTGCGGAGAGCGACGGGGATTAATTTCATTATATTCGATTTGTTCAAAATTTCTATCCACGCTCTCCTTGCGGAGAGCGACCGCCATTGGCAGACGGGGCAGAGCCGCACGCGACAATTTCTATCCACGCTCTCCTTGCGGAGAGCGACGTGGAAGACGGCGACGACCTGGGCCGCGTGAGAATTATTTCTATCCACGCTCTCCTTGCGGAGAGCGACCGTCAAAGAGAGCTACACCGGCAAGACATCCTTATTTCTATCCACGCTCTCCTTGCGGAGAGCGACACCGACGGCCATGCTTCTCACGTTCCTTTCTATCCATTTCTATCCACGCTCTCCTTGCGGAGAGCGACTAGTACACTTGACCCTTTTTAACCGCACCATTAATATTTCTATCCACGCTCTCCTTGCGGAGAGCGACTGGCTCTTGACCAGTATCTCAACGAGCAGGAGGTATTTCTATCCACGCTCTCCTTGCGGAGAGCGACATGATTCTGAAATCTATGTCGGTGATGGTAATTTCATTTCTATCCACGCTCTCCTTGCGGAGAGCGACTCCTTAATTTTCCCGCCAGTTGACACATCATCAGTCATTTCTATCCACGCTCTCCTTGCGGAGAGCGACTGACGGTTGCCGCCCATGTTGGCCGCCGTAAGCTTATTTCTATCCACGCTCTCCTTGCGGAGAGCGACAAGAGAATCCGACACAGAAGAGAGAAACCAAGGCATTTCTATCCACGCTCTCCTTGCGGAGAGCGACGACAGGAAACTGTGAACCAGTTTCGCACCAAAACCATTTCTATCCACGCTCTCCTTGCGGAGAGCGACAAGATTTGCTACCGTCCACAACACGAAGATTAACATTTCTATCCACGCTCTCCTTGCGGAGAGCGACCATAATCGCCGGAACCAGAAACCGCACCATCCGCATTTCTATCCACGCTCTCCTTGCGGAGAGCGACTGCCATTTTTGAAATCTTCATCCAGTTGCTTAATTATTTCTATCCACGCTCTCCTTGCGGAGAGCGACTTCCTCGACGCAATGCAGATTGTAATTATCGTAGTATTTCTATCCACGCTCTCCTTGCGGAGAGCGACTTTTTACACTCTTGAGGGATAGTACCATTTAACATTTCTATCCACGCTCTCCTTGCGGAGAGCGACAGATGACTTCGAGCCATCCACAACGCGGAGATTGACATTTCTATCCACGCTCTCCTTGCGGAGAGCGACCTTGTTAATGCTTTTCATGGTGGTGATCTCCTAACATTTCTATCCACGCTCTCCTTGCGGAGAGCGACCCGTGGAGAATCACACAGACGGAGCCGGAAACCGAATTTCTATCCACGCTCTCCTTGCGGAGAGCGACCGCAGCGCCCGTATGTCCGGGACTCAAAGACCGGCATTTCTATCCACGCTCTCCTTGCGGAGAGCGACCGCCGTGCCCACGTTGCAGCCGAGGCACGCTCCCAATTTCTATCCACGCTCTCCTTGCGGAGAGCGACCACGGCAATTTCTGCGCCCAAAAAATCGCAAAAATTTCTATCCACGCTCTCCTTGCGGAGAGCGACTGCCGACAACGCCGCCCGCGAAGAGGAACACAGCAGTATTTCTATCCACGCTCTCCTTGCGGAGAGCGACTTGTGCCTGTCAAACCGCAAAAAATGGCATAACAATTTCTATCCACGCTCTCCTTGCGGAGAGCGACAACTCACGTCACTATTGCTGCCTAAAAATCGGCATTTCTATCCACGCTCTCCTTGCGGAGAGCGACTTACGGCTCAAAAATCGCCAAAAACGGCATAACATTTCTATCCACGCTCTCCTTGCGGAGAGCGACGGCGGCAAGCGTCAAGACTTACCATTGGATACACATTTCTATCCACGCTCTCCTTGCGGAGAGCGACATAACGCTGATTGGAGATGGCCTGAGTATTTTAACCATTTCTATCCACGCTCTCCTTGCGGAGAGCGACCTGCTAGTGATTCTCTCTCGGATACTTCGGATGTTATTTCTATCCACGCTCTCCTTGCGGAGAGCGACATACGGGCAACAATATTGGAAGAGGTAACACTATATTTCTATCCACGCTCTCCTTGCGGAGAGCGACCACAGCACAAGTGCTGTGGCCACCGGTCAAATTATTTCTATCCACGCTCTCCTTGCGGAGAGCGACTTACGTGGCAGTGCTGTGCCGTGGGCCCGGTCACCATTTCTATCCACGCTCTCCTTGCGGAGAGCGACCAGACCGTGAAGGACGACAAGGGCCGCGTTTCTAATTTCTATCCACGCTCTCCTTGCGGAGAGCGACTGCTTGCCGATCTGCAGATACGGGCTGCCCTTGATATTTCTATCCACGCTCTCCTTGCGGAGAGCGACCTCACGCCGATTTTTGCGCCCCCAAAATGGCAAAATTTCTATCCACGCTCTCCTTGCGGAGAGCGACCGAAACGGTCAACCGCAACCGCGAATTGCAAGGACATTTCTATCCACGCTCTCCTTGCGGAGAGCGACGCCGATATAGCGGCGCGGCAACGGCTTGAAGCCATATTTCTATCCACGCTCTCCTTGCGGAGAGCGACTGATATTCCCGCCAACTATGACGCTACGTCTGCCATTTCTATCCACGCTCTCCTTGCGGAGAGCGACCGCCACTGGCAGACGGGACAGAGCCGGACGCGGCAATTTCTATCCACGCTCTCCTTGCGGAGAGCGACAGAAGAGTATAAATCTTTTGAAGCTCATCATAACATATTTCTATCCACGCTCTCCTTGCGGAGAGCGACGCTGCCCAGCTATTACACCAGCCGGGATTATATATTTCTATCCACGCTCTCCTTGCGGAGAGCGACTATCTGCCTGTCAATCCGCAAAAAACGGCATAACAATTTCTATCCACGCTCTCCTTGCGGAGAGCGACGCTGAGGGCCGAAGGCCCGAATAAGGCCCGTTATAATTTCTATCCACGCTCTCCTTGCGGAGAGCGACTGAAAACCCCTTGCGTCAAATTGTCGATAGATGTATTTCTATCCACGCTCTCCTTGCGGAGAGCGACTAGTACAAATTATCATATCAGGGTAAGCAAGAGATTTCTATCCACGCTCTCCTTGCGGAGAGCGACTCTAAAATCATATCTTCTTCAGGCATTACAGCTTATTTCTATCCACGCTCTCCTTGCGGAGAGCGACCTTCAGGAACAAATTCTTGTTCAATCTGCTCATCTATTTCTATCCACGCTCTCCTTGCGGAGAGCGACCTTCATACAAGTTAAGAATACACCAAAAGCAAGAGATTTCTATCCACGCTCTCCTTGCGGAGAGCGACGCAAGCCCAGAGCCTTAAAATCGCGGCGTTGAGTAATTTCTATCCACGCTCTCCTTGCGGAGAGCGACACCTAGAGTTTTGCGACACTGCACAACATACTTATTTCTATCCACGCTCTCCTTGCGGAGAGCGACCAATCGCGGGACGTATCACATCAAACGGTACGAAAATTTCTATCCACGCTCTCCTTGCGGAGAGCGACCGGTTGGACGTTAAATATTAACGGCCCTATGAAATTTCTATCCACGCTCTCCTTGCGGAGAGCGACGACGGGGGGCCAGTCATGCAGTTCAACATTGGTACATTTCTATCCACGCTCTCCTTGCGGAGAGCGACTCGGCGAGGGTGAATAGTATGCTGACCTTAATACATTTCTATCCACGCTCTCCTTGCGGAGAGCGACTTTCATCATTCCGGCACGTTCACAATAATTAGCCATTTCTATCCACGCTCTCCTTGCGGAGAGCGACTCACAGCAGAGGATTAAACAAAGCTGAGGTAATATTTCTATCCACGCTCTCCTTGCGGAGAGCGACAGCTTTCTT
>ERZ836877.1857-NODE-1857-length-30313-cov-10.231773_pt1 | contig 30313 bp, 29 predicted proteins | sample MGYA00519469_ERZ836877 | MGnify/ENA primary metagenome ERZ836877 (study PRJEB31850, sample SAMEA3708809) | human gut metagenome | biome: human gut; feature: human-associated habitat; material: faeces | place: China | collected 2014 ... | reverse complement strand
TTCAAAACATTCAATTCTCAAAAGCTTTAACAAAGGGAGTTCTGCAACACCGCCTAAAGAAAGCAGGATTTGTTGAAGCTTATTCACGGGGAGTATACTCAATTACCGAAAAAGGGCGTTTGTATATTCTACAGAATACGAAATAGTAAGCGCTTATTATTCATTATCAAATAAAACCGACATGTCGGTTTTATTAATGGTGCTTGAAGCTTCTAATGGAGAGGGTGCATCAAGATACTGATGCACCCTCTGCTGTATTGGGTAAGGGGTTGTTGATGTTATTCGCGGATAATTTTGCCCGTGGCTATGATCTCTCCATCTGTACCCAGGATATTGACAAGGTTGATGCCTGTGGCGAGTCTGTATGCGGGTACTCTTATGGAATTTGCGGTTGCTCCTATAGTGGAGTAATGTAGCTTGCGGCCTTCCGTGTCGAATATGATGATCGCGTTGGCTGACGGGATCCCGGCGGGCAGTGTAACTGTTACGGTTGACTCATTGGGAGCCGGATTCGGAGAAATACCGAGTTTGGCGCTAACCCCGGAGACCGCCTTGACTTCGCTGCCTCCATTGTTGATCGACCACATTATGCTGCCCTCTTCATCCGCGTATTCATTATAGAGGTATGTTACTCCGGAGCTGCGGAAGAGTCTATAGCGAGCTCCACCATTATATGGGAAAGAGCCGATTAATTCCCCTTTCTCATTATATACTTTCTGAATGCCTCTGGTCTCCATTTGACCGGATTCTTCATCAAAATATTCCTCTACGCATCCGAATATCACTTCACAGAGATCATCCTTGTTAAAAAGATGTTGGGTTACAAGATATTCATTCGCATATATCTCGCTGCCGGTATAGGCATCCTCAAGGAAGGAGGGATAATCGTAATCGTCAGATCCGTGATAACTGTAATTATTTATGGTGAAGGTTCTTACAGTATTCATATCCTTATCAATAAGATAGAAGGTAACTTTCCTGTTGTTGTCTTCCATCTTATATGTGGAGAATATTATGTCGGGATCGGCCATTTCGGTGGCGGCGTAGAGATATTCCCCGGAGGGAGAGGCGTGTTTTGTGAGTGTAAACGGCTCTGCCGCGTTCGCTACGAAGGTTGTGGCAAGCATTACCACGGATACTGTAAAAAGATTTCGCATAATTTATTATTTTATAATGTATTATTTACGGAGTATCTTGCCAGTGGCAATTGGGTTGGAGCCGTCAATGACTCGGTAGATCAGTTCACCGACGGGAAGGCGGTCGGCAGCTACTGTAACTTTTGTCTCGCCGGCTTTGAGTATGACAGACTGCAGCACCAGACCGGTAACATTCATCACTTCGACTGTGGCGTCTCGGTCAAGAGCGGAATCAAGCACCACATTCAGCAACTCCCCGTTACGGAGCGGGCTGGGGTATGCGGTAGCCTTCTGGAGTGCTATCTTCTGCACCCGGCTCCCACCCTGAGAGCTATCAGTGAAGGAGTAGAAATTATAGATATCCGGGTTTTGAAAGCGCTCAATTAAACGTGGGCGGAATTCATCGTTGAGTACTACATGCTGAAAATAGAGGCTACCCTTCTCAGTGAAATAACCCAATACATCTCCATCTTCATTCATCACCTTCCAGGTCACACAACTACCATCAGGAGAACTTTCGCGTTTCTCCATTACGGCAAATTCCCACTTATCATCTGTGTTGAAAAGTGTCTGACTTGCGGCCATAGCAAAATCATAAGTCAAAGCCTCCTCAAGCGAAAGGATTCCAATTTCTTTTTCATCTCCCCATTGAATGATATTTTCGACATTTCCGACATTTACGGTAAAAGTCTTTATCGGAGTAAGAGACTCTCTGTCTATAATGTTGAAGGTTACAGTTTTTGCATCCCAATCTTGTGTAATTTCACAGAACTGATGGATACCATTGCTATCAAATGCCAAGTCTTTGATATAAGATTTGATAGTAGCTATTTCCTTTAGTGGGAGAGTCTGCGCGACCACAGGGAACCCGAAAGAGAGAAGCGCGGCGGCCACAACGAATTTGTCAAGATTAAATCGCATGGATTAATGTGTTGATTTGAAAGCCGTTCCGCACTTTCGGTTGTATAAAACAGAGAAGACGTGGAACAGTCTTGTTTATTGAATCCGAGGCATCGCCAAACGCCTTACACCGATAAACAGTCCACTCCCACGCCTAATCGAATATCGATGCCCCTTGTCGGGGAGTGGATATACGACAAGCATGAGCGTTCTCTGCTGTTTGTTCCCGGTGTTGAAATTTTGGCGATTTTCAGATTCAGGAAAAACAAAAACGCTTCTCAAAAAATGTCTTGCGCAAAGCATACGCTACCTTGCACTTTGCAAATTTAGATAAAAAAAGATTCAATCCAAAATCCCAGTGCATGAATTTTAAAAGTGTTAATTTGTGGTATCAGAGAAGTGTTCGGGCGTTTTTACTTTAGGTGGGTGAGTTGTTTTCAGTTAGTGTTTCCAAAAGAATAAAAAAGAGAATCCGGATTTTGGGGATTCTCTTTTTGTATTCCCCGTTCCGGATTTTCCAGTTTCGGGGGGAATATCTATGATTGAGTGGATTACTTCACGAGTATTTTATGGCTCTTGCCGTTTTTGCGTACTATGTAGAGTCCTGATTCGGGGTTCTGAACCTTGCGTCCGTCGATGGTGAAATATTCGGCGTTCGCGTCGTCCCGTAATCCTGCGGCTCCTATGGTGTCTACCGACGAGCCTCCAGCATCCTTAAGCTGTATGTTGTCTACAAATACATCTATGATCGGTAGGCCGCCGCGTATGGCATCTATACGCAATTGTATGGTGGCGGGATTGTTATCGACAGCGAACTCCGTCTTGACTTCATTCCATCCCGGTATGGTGTCTTCTTCAGGTTCTGAACGGAAAATCTCGTTCCATTCGCCGCCCTCGCCGCGCCATGATACCGCGACTATATTGCCGCTTGACTCGGCATCGAAATCATGATAGAAGAAAGATAATTCAAGATTTTGCATGCCGCTGACATCGATACGGGGGGAAACAAGACTTTCGGTCTGTCCGTCGGGCGAGTATGAGTAGAACAGACAAGTGCCGAATCCGAGGTCGTCATCCTGTGGTAAAATGGTTATGTATTCGTCGGAACCATAGTGATAGGCACTTGACCGTGCCATCGATTTCCACGCCACATACGTATAGTAGGGATCATCCTGGGTAGATATGCGGGTCCATCCTTTGTGGTCGAAAGAACCGAAAGAGAAAGACTCTCCGAAGGGCATCGCTGCCGGCACTCCTACGAGAATCCCGTCGGCCTGGGCCGTTTTGTGCCCTTCTCCGCTATCGTTGCATGGCGTAACGATATATTCGATCCATGTTTCCTCCTTATATCCATGTATATCGGTGAAAGATGTTTCGCCGGGAGCAGTCTCGCCTGCTTCTATAGTCTCGCCGTCAAGCAGGCGTCGTGTAATCTTGTATGTCACTTTCTCAGGGTCGAAAGAACCTCCTCGCAGTCCCTCGTCGGGCGCTTCCCATGTAAGCAGAGTCTCTGTGAATCCCGATGGGGTTGCTGTGAGAGACATAGGGCGTCCGGGCACGTCGAGGCCAACGTAAGTCTCGGCTTCCACGGCTTCACCCCAGCCTGTTTCTCCTTTTCTTGCGCGTGCTCGATAATAATAGCTGTTTCCGGCATCCAGATTCTCATGTACCCATGTATAGGTTTCTCCCGGTACGACATTCTCAATGGTATGGATAAGGGTATAAGTGAAATTATGATACCTTTCAATGTCAATGGCCGTGAGGGATTCCAGCGGGGAACCGGATGCCGATACCGACGGAGCGGTAACGGTCAGTATTATATCGGTCGATTCCGGGCTCTCGGTCGTAGCCGTGAAAAGAGCCGGTTTGTCGGGCATTGTTCCTGTATAAACGTTCGTATAACATGAATACCCCTTTATTCCGTCTACGTAGCAGGTTATGCTGTATTCATATTTTGAGTCGGGCGCCACGTCCGTGTCTACGAAAGAGAAATCGGCGCCGGGAGTCTGGTCCGGCACTTTCGCCAAAGGTTCCGATGGCCACGGTGTTCCTGGAGTGTGTCGCGCTATCACCACCTCTGATATGTATTCAAGGTCATAATAGGTATAATACTCCGAATCATAAGAAGTGGTTGGCAACTTGCAGGAAACTGTAACGGTTCCGGCGATATCGTCATAAACAGCCTTTTGATTACGGGGCTGCTCGGGCTGTGCGGCTGCCAGCATCAGCAACGGTGATGCCAGAGCTACTAATGATGCATAGGTCTTTTTCATATAATTGAATTAAGAACGTCTTGGGAATAGCGTCTTGATAGACTGGTGTCATTTACGGCAAGCGGCTTGTAATCCATTTGTCGTGCGGATAGCTGAGATATATCTGTTCCGGGTACAAATCTAATATTTTTTCTGAAACAATACGGTTATTGTAAAATTATTTATAATAGTGCGATTGATATTTAAGAGTATTTAAGTAAAGCCCGGAGATGATACCTTTTCTCTGTCGACGGTTATGAGGGTTGGTAAAAATGTACAAAAACTATCTGCGCTTACTATAAATCATGATTGTGGGTCATGACTATACGAGGCTATTTTTGGCAAGCCGGAAATATTTGTTAATTTTGCATATTGGGGTTGAAGGTGATAACGCAAGGGAAGTGCCGCATGTATTGCGGAAGTGGGATATTGAATTAACAGAAATAAAATGTCACGCCCGATAAGAATAGGAATAACTCACGGAGATTTTAACGGAATCGGTTATGAAGTAATACTCAAGGCTCTGGCCGATGAAATGATGACCGAACTGTGTACGCCGGTGATTTTTGGCTCGTCAGAGCTTGCCCATAAGGTGCGCAAGGAACTGGGATTGGACGAAGTGCGCTTCACGCCCGTAAAACGCGCCTCGGAAGTACGGGACGGAGTTGTGAATGTGGTGGATGTCTGTGGCGGCAACCTGCAGATGACACCGGGGCACCCTTCGCCCGAAGCAGGAAAAGCTGCCGTGGATGCTTTGAACGCGGCTGCCGACGCTCTTGAAGCCGGCGATATAGACGTTGTCGTAACAGCTCCGATAAACAAGAAAACCGTATATTCCGAAAGTTTTCCGTTTCCGGGCCATACGGAGTTTTTCGCCCGCAGGTTCGGCACGGATGAAGGCGCCCTGATGATTCTTTACAGCGAGGATATAAAGGTAGGTCTGGTTACCACCCATCTGCCGCTGAAAGATATCCCGGCCCGGATAACCCGGGAGAATGTCGCCGCCACCATACGCCGTATGAACAGTTCGCTGGTGCGCGATTTCGCGCTTGACCGCCCTCGGATCGCCGTTCTCTCGCTTAATCCGCATAACGGAGACAATGGACTGCTCGGTACCGAAGAACAGACCGACATCATGCCGGCTATCGCCGACTGTCGTGCCGAAGGTGTGCTGGCGTTCGGTCCTTATGCCGCTGACGGTTTTTTCGGCAACGGCACCTACCGCAGTTTCGACGGTATAGTGGCCATGTACCATGACCAGGGACTGGCTCCATTCAAGGCTCTCGCCCGGGAGTATGGCGTGAACTATACCGCGGGTCTGAAATATGTACGTACATCGCCCGACCATGGATCGGGCTACGACATAGCCGGCAAAGGCGAGGCTGATCCCACATCTATGCGTCAGGCGATATATCAGGCAATGGATCTGTGGCGTAACCGCAGTCGGCATCAGAAGGCCACGCGCAATCCCTTGCGCCCGTCGCCTCAGGAAAAGAACAGTCGGCCTGACAAGAAATCAGAAGAAAAAAGCCAGCAGAACCAGCCAGTGCCTTCTGCCGGCGAGAAGCAGAATACCGATAATCAGAAGCCCGAAGAGGGTACGCAAAACTGATAACCATGCATTATGGAATAATAGCTGCCGGCGAAGGCTCCAGGCTCGCTCAGGAAGGAGTGCTTGTACCCAAGCCGCTTGTCGACCTCAACGGACAGCCTATGATAGGCAGACTCATCAGCCTATTCGCTGATTGCGGCGCCGAGTCGGTCAACGTTGTGATAAACGAACAGATGACCGAAGTGCGCCGTTATCTGGAATCTTTCGAAATGCCCGGCGGCATACCGCTTCACATAAAGGTGAAAACCACTCCTTCTTCCATGCATACGTTCCATGAGCTGTCGTCTATGTTGCGGGGAAAGGGTAGGTTCATAGCCACGACCGTCGACACTATCTTCCGTCCCGAAGAGTTTGCCCGCTACGCCCGGGCCTTCAGCGAGGCTCCGGTGCAGATCGACGGCATGATGGCCATGACGACGTATATCGACGATGAGAAACCTTTGTATATAGAGACGGATGCCGACAACCGTATACTCGCTTTCCGCGATACTCCGTGGCCCGAAGCCCGATATATCTCGGGTGGTATCTATGGACTTGGCGACAGGGCTTTTGAAGTGCTTGATGATTGCATAGATCAGGGTGTAAGCCGTATGCGCAATTTCCAGCGCGCCCTGGTGGCCGCAGGTCTTCAGCTTGAAGGATTCCGGATGGGAAAGATTATGGACGTCGACCACGCTTCCGACTTGGAAAAAGCGCGTGAGTTTCTAAGATAACAGTACTAAGATAACAGTACAATGGCAGACATAAAGATAGCCGGCGTTATGCGAGCCGGCGCATATTCCCCTAACCACATAGGCAATGACGCGGCCATATTCATGGCCGTGTGCGACCATCTGCGTAAACGTGGTTGCGAGGTGAAGATATATACCGAAGAGGAATTCCAACAGCAGGAGATAACCGAAGATTACGTGCTCGACATGTGCCGTGAAGCCGCTTCGATAGCCAAGCTTGAAAGGCTTGAGGAGCAGGGCAAGCTTGTGGTCAATTCCGGATTCGGTATCGAGAACTGTACCCGCGAACGTATGACGCGCCTGCTTATGGGAAATGGTTTCCCACATCCTCACAGCCTGATGGTAGACACCAACGAGAATATAAAGCAGGCTCTTGAAGAGGCAGGAATAGAGAGATGCTGGATTAAACGTGGCGATTTCCATGCCATGCACAAGGAAGATGTCTCTTACTGCCGCCATCCGCAGGAGGCGCAGGAGGTGCTTCATGAGTTTTATTACAGAGGTATAAAAAGGGCTGTGATCAACGAGCATCTCGACGGAGACCTTGTGAAATTCTACGGTGTAGAGGGAACCGACTTTTTTTATTGGTTCTACCCCTTCGATGCCGGCCATGGCAAATATGGCCTTGAGGCTATAAACGGCAAATCTCGCGGCCTCCACTTCGATTTAGAGGTACTCAAGGATAACTGCATGAAGGCCGCGCGTTTGCTCGACGTACGCATCTTCGGCGGCGACTGCATAGTTGGCGACGATGGCGTGGCCCGGATAATAGACTTTAATGATTGGCCGAGTTTCGCGCCTTGTCGCGATGAAGCCGCTCCCCACATAGCCAAATTGTTTCTGCATCTTGTGCGCTCACGCTGATTTGTGTGGGTCTGAATTGAACACTTGCTTATGAGTCAGGATAAAGAAGAGACCGCTAAATGCGTTCGTCCCGACGTTATGAACGTCGACGATATCGTGGAAATGGTGCCGAAGCTCGCGAATCACCGCAAGCTGGTGGCAAAGGTCATGAAATGGCTTGAACTTGACGAGGTCAACCGAGTGCATGGCAGATGGTGCGACACTCCGGGTCCTGAGTTCGTGAAGCGCATGGTTGAACAGGATTTTAAACTGGATGTGAAGGTCGAAGGGGAAGAGGTGCTCCGCAATCTGCCCGACGGCCCGTTTATAACGGTAAGCAACCATCCTTTCGGCGCTCTTGACGGTATATTGCTTATATATCTGGTTACCAAGTATAGGCCGAAATTCAAGGTTATGGTGAATATGATGCTTAACCGCATATCGGCCATGCGTCCCAACTTCATCGCGGTCGACGCGCTCGCCTCCGATGATCCCGAAAAGAGGAAAGTGTCCATGTTGGGCATCCGTCATGCCATAGGTCAGTTAAAAAGCGGCGAACCGCTGGGTTTTTTCCCTGCGGGAGCCATGAGCAAGATAGACTGGAAAGGTAATTTGCAAGACCGCGAGTGGCAGAAATCGGTAATTGAAATAATCTCCAGGGCGAAAGTCCCGGTGATACCCATATTTTTCCAGGGTTCCAATAGCTGGTGGTTCAATTTTCTGGGGCGTGCTTGCTGGCCTGCCCGGTCGTTGCGTCTTCCGGCGGAGGTATTCCGCAAACGTGGAAAACGGATGGTGGTTACCATCGGCAAACCTATCACTCCCGAAGAGCAGGCGGCCCATGGCTCTTCGACCGAGGAACTGGGCCGCTATTTGCGCGAGCGGACTTTCGCCCTGCGCCATAAATAATATACGATATAAATGAGCAAGAGCAATAATAACAAGCCCAACGGAGCACACTCTGATACGCAAAAGGTATCCGATTATCAGGCTACCTTGAAATCGGCCGATACCGAAGAATGGTTCGATCTGATATTCTACCGTCGCATAGGTTATGCATGGGCATTGCTGGCAAAGCGTCTTGGCATCACTCCCAACGCCATAACGATAGCGTCCATATTTCTCGGTGTAGGAGCCGGCGTGGCTTTCTATTTCAACAACATATGGTGGAACCTTCTCGGTGTGGTTCTGCTCGTGTGGGCCGACTCCTTCGACAGTGCTGACGGACAGTTGGCACGTATGACCAAGCAGTATTCCCGCCTTGGGCGCATACTCGACGGCCTCAGCGGCGATTTCTGGTTTGCGGCGATTTATGTCGCCATCTGCTTGCGCGAGAATGTAACCAGCGAGTTCTTCTCCGCCCATCATTGGGTTATATGGGTTATGGCTGTGGTTACCGGCATTTGTCATGGTACGCAGGCCGCGATGGCCGACTATTACCGTCAGTTCCATCTCTGGTTCGTTAAAGGCGAGGAGGGGAGTGAACTGGAAAAAGGCAGCCATCTCGTGGCCAAGTTCAGGGCGCTGAGTTGGAAACGGGATTTCTGGCAGAAACTCGTCCTGATGTTCTATACCAACTACACTCTCGGTCAGGAGAAACGCACTCCGCAGATGCAGCGACTGCGCGTGTTGCTTTCCGAGAAATTCGGCAATCATATTCCGCAGAAGTTCCGCGAGGCTTTCCGCGCGGCGAGCAAACCTCTCATGAAATATACCAATATCCTGAGTTTCAACACACGCACGTTCGCGCTCTTCGCCGCCATACTTATATTCCGCATGCCGTGGCTTTATTTCGCGTTCGAGCTTACCGTGCTGAATATACTCATGGTCTATATGATGGTGCGCCACGAGCATATCTGCCGCAGATTCTCCGAGTCTCTGATTGCAGGTAACAGATATGAGTGATTATGGAACTGAAGAAAGATATAAAGGGTATAATATTCGATTACGGCGGCACGCTCGATTCCGGAGGCGATCATTGGAGCGAAGTGATATGGGCGGCTTGGAAAAAAGCCGGCGTTCCTGCCGATAAGGATACCTTCCGCGAGGCTTATGTATGGACCGAGCGGGAGCTCGCCCGTACCCGGCACATAATGCCAGACCATAATTTCCTGGATTTGCTGCGCATAAAGATGCGTCTTGAACTCGAGGAATTGGTAAGAATCTACGAACGCAGAGGTGAAGATAGCGGCGGATTGCAAGGAAGCTTAGCCCGGTTTGCCGAAGAGACGGCTCAGACATGTTACGCTGCCGCGCGAGGGTGGATAGAGAAATCGCGTCCGGTTCTGGAATATCTATCCTCCCGCTATCCCCTGGTCTTGGTATCCAATTTCTATGGTAATGTAGAGACCGTTCTTGCCGATTTCGGTTTATCAGGCTATTTCCGGAGTGTGATAGAAAGCGCGGTTGTGGGTGTCAGGAAACCTGATCCCGCCATCTTTGGTCTTGGAGTGAAAGCTCTCGGTCTCGAACCCGACGAAGTGCTGGTGGTAGGCGACAGTCTCACCAAAGATATATTGCCGGCCGAAAGCCTCGGCTGCTCTACGGCATGGCTTAAGGGTAAGGGTTGGACAGCAGAAGAGGATGCCCGCGAGCATCCCTCCCGCATAGCGACGCTCGACGAACTTATGTCGCTGTGATTGCGGCGTGGCCTTTCTGACAGTATGAAACCGCGGACCTAAAAACGCGAATCAGCTGTCTTTACAAAAATTAACACAAACTGCCGCATTGGTCTGTTTTTAACTAAGTTTGGCCATATCTACATGTTGTTAACATTATTTAAGAAAAGGCCATGTTGAAATGATTAAAATTTCTTTGCAGTTTGCAAAAACAGATGTACTTTTACGCCACGAATCCTCAGGCCGCGGTTACGCGGCCTTTGTCTGCTGACTTTTAAGAGTTCGGAGGAAGGGTTTTGGAAATTACGGGGGGATACAGAAAGAAAAAAACAGAAAAATCAGAATAGCAAACACGATTAGCTATGACACAGAAAGCAACTAAGCCGAATGGCAAGTTAGGCGTTATGGTAGTGGGTAACGGCGCTGTAGCCACCACTTTCATGACAGGTGTGCTGATGGCACGCAAAGGTTTGGCCAAGCCCGTTGGCTCTATGACCCAGTACGACAAAATCCGTGTTGGCAAAGGCGCCGACAAGAAGTATCTGCATTATAAGGACATCGTTCCTTTAGCAGACCTCAACGACATAGAGTTCGCTACTTGGGACGTTTATCCCGCAAACGCATACGAATCCGCAATAAATGCCGAGGTTCTCAAAGAGAAAGATATCAATCCCGTAAAGGAAGAGCTTGAGAAAATCAAGCCGATGAAAGCCGCTTTCGACCACAATTACGCAAAGCGTCTTGACGGCGACAACACCATGGGCGACATCACCCGTTGGGAAATGGTAGAGCGTCTTCGCGAAGATATCCGCAACTTCAAGAAAGAAAGCGGCGTTGAGCGTATAGTGGTTCTCTGGGCCGCTTCCACCGAGGTTTATGTTCCGGTAGACGAAGAGGTTCACGGCACACTCGCCGCTCTTGAAAAAGCCATGAAGGAAGATGACCGCGAACGTGTGGCCCCCTCGATGTGCTACGCATACGCCGCTCTTAAAGAGGGCGCTCCCTTCATCATGGGCGCTCCCAACACAACTGTCGACATCCCCGCCATGTGGGAGCTGGCAGAGCAGACCAAGATGCCTATCGCTGGTAAGGACTTCAAGACCGGTCAGACTCTGGTGAAATCCGGTTTCGCTCCTATCATCGGCACACGTTGCCTCGGCCTTTCCGGATGGTTCTCCACCAACATCCTCGGCAACCGCGACGGTCTGGTACTCGACGAACCAGCGAACTTCCGCACCAAAGAGGTTTCGAAACTCTCTACCCTCGAGTCTATTCTCGTTCCCGAGAATCAGCCCGACCTCTATGGCCACGGCAATGACGAAGATACACAGTACTATCATAAGGTACGTATCAACTACTATCCTCCCCGCAACGACAACAAAGAGGGTTGGGATAACATCGATATCTTCGGATGGATGGGCTATCCCATGCAGATCAAGATCAACTTCCTCTGCCGCGACTCTATCCTGGCCGCTCCTCTTTGCCTTGACCTCGTGCTCCTGTCCGACCTTGCCGCCCGTTCGGGCCGCTACGGCATACAGCGCTTCCTGAGCTTCTTCCTCAAGAGCCCGATGCACGACTATACAAAAGGTGAGGTTCCCGTTAACCACCTCTTCCAGCAGTATGTGATGCTGAAGAACGCAATCCGCGAAATGGGTGGATACGAGGCTGACGAAGAGATCGATTGATAATCAATAATCTTGAGATACACACCCGGGGCGGTTGCGGAATTCCTCCGCAATCGTCCCGGTCTATGTTTCCCCAAGGGGTATGGCTGTATACCCTCCAGCTGTTTTTATGAGGATAGATATTCTTACTGTAATACCGGAGATGCTTGAATCTCCGCTGAATACATCTATATTGAAGCGTGCCCAGGATAAAGGACTGGCAGAGATAAAGGTACATAACCTGCGAGACTACACCACCAACAAACACCGGAAGGTAGACGATTATCCTTTCGGCGGCGAAGCCGGCATGGTGATGCAGATTCAACCTGTGGATGCCTGTATCTCTGCTCTCCGCAAAGAGCGGGAGTATGATGAAGTGATATTCATGACTCCCGACGGCGAGACTTTCAACCAGAGCATAGCCAACCGGCTGTCGCTGCTCGGCAACATCATAATTCTCTGCGGACATTACAAAGGTATAGACTATCGCATAAGGGAGCATCTCGTTACCCGCGAGATCTCGATAGGGGACTACGTGCTTACCGGGGGAGAGCTTCCGGCGGCCTGTGTGGCCGATGCCGTGGTGCGGCTGCTGCCCGGGGTGCTCGGCGACGAACAGTCGGCGCTTTCCGACTCGTTCCAGGATAACCTGTTGGCTCCGCCGGTATATACGCGTCCCGCCGATTACAACGGCTGGAAAGTGCCAGATGTACTGCTGTCAGGCCACGAGGCCAACATCGCCCGGTGGCGTTACGACCAGGCTCTGGAGCGCACGCGCCGTCTGCGCCCCGATTTGTTGGAAGAATAGCTATACGAACTGCCTGAGCAGTTCCTGAACGGTTATGCCGGATTGGTGGCATCTGTATATCAGCGCGACCACTCCGGCTATCGCTATCGTCAGGATGGCGAGCACAATGGCGCTCAGGCGCAACAACCGCCCGGGGAATGGTCCTAATATGTTGTCGTTTTCCTTATTCATGTGTCGAGTTCCAGCTGACTTTTTACCAATGTGTAGTACTCCCCCTTGAGGGCCAACAGTTCGGAATGAGTGCCGCTTTCCGCCACTTTCCCATGTGAAAGAACTATTATTCGGTCGGCGTTCCTGACTGTAGATAGTCTGTGGGCCACGATAACGACGGTCTTGTTGCGATAAAACTCGTTCAGGTTGGTAACTATCTCCTTTTCGTTAGATGCGTCGAGCGAATTTGTAGCCTCGTCAAGGAATATGAAATCGGGGTCCCTGTATATGGCGCGTGCGATGAGGAGACGTTGTTTCTGCCCCTGGCTCAGACCTACGCCGTCTCTGCCCACCTTGGTGTCGAACCGCGCCGGCAGGGAGTCTACGAAGTCCGTAAGGTTTGCCATGCGCGCGGCCCTTGTCATTCTCTCCTCATCCACCTCCCCGTCGCCTACGGCTATGTTTCTTCTTATCGATTCCGAAAAAATCACTCCGTCTTGCATCACGACTCCGCAGCGGGAACGCCACCACGCCATATTATATGCCGACAGGTCGGAATCCCCGAGCAGTATGGTTCCTGCGAGAGGCCGGTAATACCCGAGCATCAGTTTTACGAGCGTGCTCTTGCCGCTTCCCGAATGGCCCACGATAGCCGTGACTTTTCCCTGGGGTATGGATATGGTGATATCGTCGAGCGTCTTTTTCAGATCGTGGGGATCATATTTGAAGTCAAGGTTCCGTAGTGTCAGTTCACGGCGCCCCTGATACCGGTCAAGGAGTCCGCTTTCATTGTCTTCCTCCTCGACTTCATGTATCTCATCGAGACGTTCCATCGATATGGCCACATCCTGCAGGCTGTATATCAGTCCTATAAGCTGCATCACAGGCGAATTTAGCTGGCCTACTATATACTGTATGGCCAGCATTCCGCCCAATGTGAGGCTGCCGTCGATCACTGCGGCTGCGGTCATAACGGTTATAAGAGCGTTTTTAATCTCGTTGATGAAAAGCGCCCCGGCTTCCTGATTCTGCGAAAGACGTGTCGAGCGCATCTGCAGTGTGAACAGGTCAGCCTGTATCTTCTCCCATTCAGTGCGTCGACGGTTTTCGCACCCCTGCAGCTTTATCTCCTGCATCGAACTTATAAGTTCGTAGGTTTTGCTTTGGTTGGTGGCCTGTATGTCAAAGTAATCATAATCCAGTTTTCTCCTTTTTTTCAGGAACAGGGTCAGCCACAAGGCATATATCGCCATGCACGCCATATATGTCCCGAAAATCACAGGGTTGAATATCAGCAGGGCTATGCTGAAAATGGTAAAGCTCAAGATAGAGTAGAGCGCGCCCAACACCTCGCTCGTTACGAATCCCTGTATGCGGCTGTTGTCGCCCATGCGCTGCACGAGATCTCCGTATAGCTTCACATCGAAAAAAGACATTGGAAGGCGCAGCAGCTTTATGAAGAACTTTCTTAGAAGCGACAGGTTTATGCGTGCCGACATGTGGAGCATTATCCATCGCCTTATGAAATCGGTTGCTGTCTTGGCCAGTATTATAAGGCACTCTCCGGCAAGAATGAGCCAGATGAACCTCATGCTTCCGCTCTTGATGCCTATATCGACCGTAGCCTGGGTAAGAAAGGGGACCGCCAACTGGAGTACGCTTACTATAAGCAGGCTGAAAAGGAGATGGCAGAATGGAGCGGTATATCCGGTCATCTCCTCCTTTATAATCGATAATCTCGAACGTCGGCTGCTTTGTGGTTCGTGTATCTTGCCGAATCGGGGGGTAGGTTCGAAGAAAAGACCAATTCCCGTGGCCTCGGCTGAATCATGCGCGCACCAATGACTTGTAAGTTCTTCTTCGCTATATGTCGTCAGCCCTCGTCTGGGATCGGCTATCCGGAACCGTTTGCCGTCGCGCGACACTTTATGCAGCACCACGAAATGGTTGCCGTCCCAATGCAGGATGGCCGGCAACGGAGCTTTGGCAAGCATGGCGGTGCTGAGTCGGCTGCCGACGCTTTTAAGTCCGAGAATGTCGGCCGCGTCGGCAATTCCCTTCATGGATGCTCCGTCTGGACCGACATGGCAGTAGTTCTCGAGCCAACGCAAAGAGTATGCCTGACCGAAATGCCGGCATATCATAGCCAGGCACGCCACTCCGCATTGCATGGAGTCCCGTTGTCGTATAATCTTGAACCGCATAATTTTACATTCCTACGCGTGAATCTTGCAGATTACGGGTGTTACGATACTTGTACCCCTTGAAAGAGTAACTGATTGTGATGTCGAATTCCCGGCTTAGGCGATGGTTATCCCAGTTCATGTCCTGAGTGCCATGATGTATCCAATGTTTGCGATATGACGAGGTATTGAAGATATCGTAGGCGAACGCTTTTATCGAAAGGTTGTCGGATAACAGCGATATCGAAAGGCCGGCGGACAAACTCCAGCGTTCGGAATATCTTTGATAACCGTCGCCGGGTACAGGTGTGGCGTAGAAAGCGTTAATATGACCGGTCAGTTTCGGATTCGTCAGTATCGTGAAAGTATTTCGCATGCGTACCGAGCCGTAAAAATCTTTTGTATCTATTTCCATACCATTCCAATCCGCGGCATATTGGGTATGGTAGCTTCCGTATAATGCGATATTGCATGTATAGAATCCGAAAGTCACGGGAGCGGAGATTGATGCCTGGATCCAGTCTCTTCTTGTAAAATTCCCGGGTTGCTGTATCTGAATCATGTAATCGGGAGACTGGTATGGAATGGTGAGGGTAGGATGGGTCTGCTGGGTCGCGCTGAGAGTGGCCACATATTTGTTCTTGAATACATATACGAGATTCTCGATATATGTATTTGCCGACACCAGATTCGGATTGCCCACTTGCAGATGATACGAATCTACATACTGAAGGGTGTTGGCCATTTCCCAAAGAGAGGGGGTGCTTCGGCTTGACGAAAAGGAGAATTGGAAATAATGTTGCTGTGCCGGAGTATATGTCAATGTAACATAAGGATAGATGTCGAAAGTCTTATGGGAAGCGGTTTTGAAATACGACGCGGAGACACTGGGAAAAACATAAAGCTTATTGTTGAAAAACGACTTAGATACCCCGAAATATGCTTTTGCGGTTACTTCGTTCTGCCTGAACGAGGTATAGTCCCATGCCGTATTGCCGTCTGCTATAGCCATGTCGGAATTCTGAGATGTGTTGGTGAAAGAGAGATATGTTCCGCCCCCGAAACTGAGTTCCCATCCTTTGCCTGCCGGCAACGACATGTTTATCTGGGCGTTCAGGTTATTGTTCTTCTGAGTGGAGTGGGTAAGGTTCCAGTCGTGCAATCCCTCGGCAGATTTATAGCCGCTTGTGAGATTGCTTATATTGTTTCCCCATGAAACATAGGCATCCAGTTTCTGTTTGTAGGAATATGACAGATATAAGCCGTTGTATTTGCTGGTTCTGTCATATAGACCTGTCTCTTCCGGAAACAGGTTTGATGTCGTTTTTGTTTCGCCGTGGTTGGAGGGCTGGAACGATCCGTTGTATACCAGGTCGAAAGAGCTGCTTTCGTTAGGATCGAATGTTATCGATCCATATAAGTAATTTACGTTTCCTCTGGATCTTTCTTCACTGTCTATCCTGAAATCTCTCTTTTCCCCGTTTACGATTTGCGTGCCATATTCGCTTTCAGGACTGATGTGCCTTGCGTCGGCAAAGCTGTAAGAGACGTAAGTAGACCATTTGGGTACAGATGCCATGGCGGTTCCTGTAATACGGTACGTATCAGCCTCTTCCCTCATGTATTCCCCTTCCACTCTGCCGGTAACCGAATACTCCTTTTCTTTACGCAGCCTGACGTTTATGACAGATTCCCTGGTGCCCCATTTGGGTCCGGGTAGATATACTATTTCCACGTTCAGTATATTCTTGGCGGGGAGCGACTGGAGGTAAGCTATCAGTTGCTTGGTGTCCATCTTTGATTTTCTGCCGTTTATATAGATGGTGCTTCCCAATGGAGCTCCTGAAAGTTCTATGGTTTTGCCATCCTCCGAAAATAGCAGGGGTAAGTCGAGCAGCAAAGCGTGGGCCGACACATAACTGTTTCTTCTCAGCAGTTCATCTACGTTGTAGACGAGGTTGCCGTTCTCCACGGTCAGTTGAGGCTTTGCCGCCTTTACCACTACTTCGGCCAATTCAACATTCTGTGCCGGTAGTATTATTTTGTTTAAGTCCAGAAAGCGTTCGCCGTTGTCGCTTGTGATTTTATCTTTCGAGATGTCGATATTCCTCGATTCGAATCCTACGGACGATATTTTAAGATAAACGCTGTCTGTTTTGCATGTCAGCTCGAATATACCCTGTTCGTCAGACAGGGTGCTGACAAGGTAGGTGGAGTCGGCCGATAAGAAGGCCAGGCATGATGCACCCGGAATCGGGGCTCCCCCCTCATCGGTAACTTCACCTTTCAGCCTGATGTTCTCGCTCTTTAAGTTGATAATTGCTACGAGTAATGTTATGATGGTAATGATGGTTCTGTTCATGTTATATGTTATATGGTGCTTCCAAGCAGTTTTATTAACGAATCAGTATTCAAGTTCGGATTTGAATTCGGGTGCCAGTATGCAACGGGGGTCCGGGTAATCCCATTTGTCCTGTCCGTAGGCTTTCAATACCTTCACCACGCATCTCCGTTTCGCTTTATTGCACTCTTCGAATGCTTTGCATTTTCTGCACGGAGAAGAATCGCGATATAACGAAGTATCCGCTTCGTAAAGTTTTCGGGCCGCCTCCGAGTTCCACACCTCTTCAATGGATTGATGACTCAGATCGCCTATTATGAATTGTGGTTGCCAATACAGCTGCTCGCATGTAGACACCTTTCCGTCGGGAAGCACAAAAATGCGTTCCGACAGGTATCCGCACGCCCCCTCTTTGAAACAGGGTTCTTCGGGTGATGTACATCTGTATCTGTAGTTTAACGCATCGTCATTGAAGAATATGGGAATGGAAGATTTTGGTGTGAGCTCTTCCGAAACGTAAGCTCTCAGCTCTTCAAGTCGCTCGCGTTCCGCTCTGTGGCGCATGAACGTATCGGTCGTGTAGATGGAAATATCAGGCACGCGCAATTCCCATTTTTCGAGATCCCCTCTATCGTTCAGATAAGTGAACATATCGTTTATCTGTCGCTTGTCTATGTTGAGAGAGGTCAGCACAGTGTTCACCTGCACTCTTACCGGAATTTCTTTCAGCATCTCGAGTCCCTCTTTCATCCGGCGCGCATATCCCGGTTTCGCTCCTACGAGGGTGCTCAGGGATTTGTCGTCAAGTGAATCTAACGAAACTTGGAACAGTCCTTTGAAGCCGGAGGCTTTCAATTTGTCTGCGATGAGAGGGGTTACGGGAAGTTTGGTGGAGATGAACCCCGGGGGCATATCGTTTTCCACAAGCCAGGTCAGTAACTGATCCCAGTCCGGACGAAGCATTATTTCACCGCCGATAATATCGGTATGTTCAACCTTAAGTTGTTTGGCTTCCTCGAAAAGTTCCAGCATCCTCCTGGTAGACAATTCCTTGTTTTTAGTGAATGTGTCGGCATAACAGTAAAGGCATCTGGTACCGCAACGGTTAGTCCACATCCATAATATTCCGTGAGGCCCTTTTTTAATACGCCTTGTATCAAGGTCTATTTCTCCCGACACATTAAGGTCTTCCGCAGTGAAAGAATAGGTGTTGTCGTTTATCTCCCCAACCTCTTCGAGCGGAATCAGGATTCTGCGTGGAAATCTGACAATGGAACCGTTCCATTCCGTGAAAAATATATCGGGATTGTTCCTGTATGGCTCAAGAAGTTGGGAAATGGTTTCGGCAGGCTGGTTGAAATGACTGGCCAGGGCCGATATTTTACGTTCGAAAGGTTCGGGAGAGGTAAAGAAAGCCAGGATCTGGGCATGGTAAGGATGCAGAGAGCTGCGCCAATCCTCACTGGCATTGAAGCGGATTCTTCTTTTGCTGTATATCAGAATACGGTCTATGTCTTTCTTAAAACAATAATCCGGATTAAGTACAAATATTTCTTGAGCCATATGCATGTGTTTTGTAGGTCTTTGGTATTACAAGCTAACTATAAACTTGTAATTCAAGTTTCGCAAGGAACCTTCGCGCCTTGCGAATGGGTGTCTGGTGTAACCGTTATCTTGAACTCCAGGTAGTATAAATTCAAGAAGTCGGTTGGATTAGTTTTTCTTAGCGTCTGACTCTCCCAGACATTCCTTTGGGTGGGAAGGTCTATCACCTAAGGCGTTTGAAGTACACACAATTCCCGAATTTTTATTGGGACAGTTTACAACAGCTATTGAGTTGCACTTTATACCACCGTCTTCAGCAGTGCATTGTGTTGCCTGTGATTTGTTCGCAATGCAAACATTAACATCTCCTCCACCTTTGACTTCAAATAGTGTGGCTACATCTATTTGATTGGGTAGCGATTCAAGCCCGTATATCGGCTTGCTAACAGATTTTAAATTTTTCATGTCTGTTACTTTTAAGGGTTAATATTTATTATTATGACCAGGTATTATTCTTGGTCATGTTTATACGTGAAATCGGTTTTGATTTCGGGTGCAAGTTAGGCTTAAAATGGCATTTGACCTAATTTTCGGCCAAAAATCGTTTGTCTTTTTGAATTTGTAAATATCATTTAATCAATAGTTTATGACGATATAAAAATAAAAGATTTGGCGTGATGTTATAAGTGTTTGATTATCCGTATGTTACAACATGGTTGATAAGTTGTATATTTAAATCATTGGTATGTAGATAGTTATGGTAATAATTCAAGAGCGCGTCAAATTTTACTTCTTTTCACCCGGAGAGGTTTCCTTAAGGGTTTCCATGAGTTGAGGTTGCCGTAGTTCGGCCACCGTAACCTCTCGGATCCGGATGTCGGCAGCCAAAAATGTAGCCTCCGAAAAGCATTCATTGAGATAAAATATTCAGACGTTATGCGGCATTTAATAAAATGTTTGGTTATATTTGTAAACGGTATCAACCACTTGGTGCTAATCCGTTAAAAGTGAGCATCCGTTAAACATCCTCTAAATAATTAAGTAGCTATCTTAAGAAAATACTCTAAATAATGATGTTATGAAACAGTCCGAATTTAACCCCGTGCAAGGTATATCCAATCTTCCTGACCAGCTCGATTTGCAGAAACTTCTTAAAGTTTGCGGTGGAAAGGAGGAGAAGGTTATATGTGTAAGCGATGAATCTCAAAGCGTAGTGGATGTCTCCATAGTATGTGAGACTTTAGGAATACTCACAAAGAAAGGGAAACCGGTTAATATAACTGTAGAAAACGATTCCATATCAGCTCCGGATAGTAATAAGTGCAGAGTGGACACGATAAACGGGCACACGACCATAATCTGCAAGTCGGATGCTTTGAATGGGGAGGCGGCAAAAAAATATTTCAAGAAGAAATAAGGCGTTGATGTAATTTCAAGTCTGTGATGTTACCGTTTTGTCCGGTTGGTTGTTCTCAGGTTTCGTAAGGCCTTTTTACGTTGATCGGGGTCTGCGAGCACTATGCAGTCCGGGTTGGTGCGAGTTGTATCGTTAACCTCACGTCTCGTTTCGGAATCCGATATGCTGTCGATCCTGAGATCAGAAGTAAGGCCTGAGCAATTGCTGTCGCAAATTACTATGGCGGTGCTTCTTATTCCGCAGATGTCCGATTCTGTCATTCCACCGGGTGTGGTTCCTTCGCATATTACCTTCAAGGAACGACCACCTTTTAGCTGCAGAAGATCGGTTACGTTTAAACAGCAAGGTAGATTGTCAAGATTGAATTTATTTCCCATATCGATATGTTTTTTAAATAGCCCCAAAGAAAGCTTCCCTATATTATCATTTTTCCTTCGCTGCGATTTATCATGCAAGAGTATATTTGCGATTTGATATAATATACGCGAATACAAATATAAAACATATTCCGAATAAATCAATCGGTAAAGTCGTATTATGGGCGACTTTTTTAACTCTTTAGCGTATTGTCGCCTGGCGGTTTAATATTTGATTATCGGTTAATTTTTTTAATTGTTACGTTTGTTTGTAAAAAAACTATTTTGGCTTGCATTTATGAATATTGTGCTTATATTTGCGGATGTTAACATCGTTTAAGAAAAATATGAGCTTGAATTATATAAAGATTTTATCGGTATTTCTGTTCCTGTCATTCTCTGTGGCTTCGGTTGCTGGTGTGCGAGTCGAGGGGCGTGTGTATGATGGGTTGTCCAACCCGATCGAAGGTGCCGCATGCGTGGCTTTTTCCTTGCCTGACTCTATCTACGTGGCCGGGACGGTTACGGATGCCGAGGGGGCTTTTTCGGTCGATGCCCGAATCGGAGATAGTTATTTACGTATTTCTTCCCTTGGTTTTGTTCCACGGAACATACCTGTGTCTGTCGATGCGAAGACCATATCGGGTACCGACACCGTTTGCAATATCGGAACCATCGTGCTCGACCCCACCTCCACGCAACTTGGTGAGGTAGTCGTGAAGGCGGAGAAGCCGCAACTTAAAATGGTGAAAGGGGTGTTGACTTACGATGTGAGCCAGATGTTGGCCAGGAATGCCTATGCGTCAGCCCACTCGTTGCTTCTCGACCTGCCGCTCATAGAGTCGCCCGATGGAAAGAATATAAAATTGCTCGGCGCTCCTTTGGGAAGCGAGATATATCTTAATGGCCGTAAGTCCATAATGTCGGCCGAACAGTTGATCGAGTATCTCAAAAGCGTGTCTGCCGATTTGATAAAAACCGTAGAGATAATCTATATGCCGGGTCCGCAATGGGGAGCCTCGGGAGCCGTGATAAATGTGGAGCTGAAACGGCACAACAGTAATTATGTTTCCGGACGAGTGTCGATGTTCGGCCGGCACTACCAGGAGCATTACCAGTACGGAGGAAACGCCAGCGTAATCTATGCCTCTCCGAAGCTTGAGGCTCAGGTGGTTTACAACTATTCAGACGGCAAGCAGAGCTATTGGGGGTCTATGGAAGCGGACCATAAAGTCGACGGGGTAGTGCATCATGTACGCAAAGATTACGAAAATGAAGACACGCGGCGCATGAGCCCCGTTTATGCTTCAATTGTCTATACCCCTGATGACGATAACCGTCTGGAACTTACATACAGCGGCCGGTTCAATCCCATATTGCGCGGCGAGGGTTGTCAAACCTTTTCCAATCAGGCCCCGGAGGCCACCACTATCATAAACGATAACACATTCAATGGTGTGAACCTTTCTTACCGTTACAAACGAAAAATATGGGCCTCATTGTTGTGGAGCCGCACCGACAGCCGCCTTACAAGCGGATACCGCACCATCTACGGAGGGGATACGCCCGATATGGTCAACAGTGTGGTTTCCAACCAGACCGGCGACAGTTATCGAGGTATCGTGGATTTCGAACTGCCGGTGGGCAAGGGGTGGACACTCATGTTTGGGGCATCCGCCACCATGAGGTTCGCCGATTCGTGGCAACGCGCCATTGTTGAGTTCGGGGATTTCGGCAGCGAGAGTTACAGCGGAGTTATCAAGCAGAATCAGTATACCTATACCGCGTATGCCGGTGTGTCGAAGTCGTTATATGGCGACAAACTCTATATCATGCCTACGGTCGAGGCTACCGGTACGCGCATGTCAGACGAAAAAACATTCGACATCCTTCCGAGCGTGAATATGACCTACCAGCCGCACCGCGACCATATCTTCCAGGGAAAAGTGACTTCATGGCGGGTTCTGCCTACGCTGTGGCAGCTAAGCGACTATGTGATAGCCAGCAATTCCTATTCTCTGACAATCGGTAATCCGGAGTTGAAGCAGGCGCGTTATTTCGAAGAGAAGCTGACCTACATATTCAAAAACAGATATGTGCTTTCCCTCTCCTTCACCCAGGGCCACAACCACATGATGAGTCTGGATTATATGATGCCCGACAGGTTGGCGTTGCTCACGCAGGCCCAGAACATAAGAAAGATGAACTATTATGAGCTTACTCTGAGCGTGCCGTTCTCCAAAGGTATCTACAATGGCAGCATAGGCCTGGAGGGTATGATGATAAAAGGGAAGACCGACGATTTCTACGGCATGAAAATAAACTCCACCACATTCGACGGCAGCGTATCGACATGGCACAGGTTCAAAATCCTTTCGAAACCATATATCGGCGTAACCGTCGCGGCCGGTTATTCCTCCCGTACGTCGAAACTTGATTATGAATATAGTGCCCCTTCATGGTACGTTACAGGGTATGCCACACTCGGACTTCTGGACAATTCCCTGTTCATAGAGTTTACGGCGGGCGATATTTTCGAGACCGGGTCAAGCCGCAGGAGGTGGATAGAATGCGATGGTAGAAAAGTGCAATGGGAATTCTGTCATAACCAGCGTCTTCTCGATCTTTCGGTATCTTATACTTTCAAAGGGTATAAGGAGCGGCGGCAGAAAAACTTGGGAGATTCATCCTTCGGAATCAATTGACAGCGGCAACTAAAAAATGAACGCCGGCTTTTCGACCGGCGTTCATTTTTTATGTTTCATTTACTGATTCTTGTTGCTTTCGCTACCAATGGCATTGTTTATTGTAATTGGCTTTATTTATAATCTTTTTTACCTTTGTTTGGTGTGGGTCCGGGTTCTTACGCCGTCCCCTTGTTTGGGCTCAGCCGGTTTCTTACGCCGGCCGTAAATCTTTAGCGGAAGTCGGCAAGCTGGCTCTGCAGACGCTTGCGGGCGAAGAAGATGCGGCTCTTGATGGTGCCTAACGGCAGATTCATGTGCTCCGCAATCTCGGAATATTTGTAACCTGCCAGAAACATGGTGAAGGGCACGCGATATTCGTCTCCGAAAGCGTTGATGGCTTTTGAAATCTCCTGGGCTGCGTAGGAGCCTTCGGGATTGTCAAGACCTGATTCCTGGGAGAGGTTCAGGTGGTAGAGGTCTTCGGTAGTGTCTATCACTGTGGCGCTGCGCACCTGACGACGATAGTTGTTGATGAAGATGTTGCGCATGATGGTGAAAACCCATCCCTTGAAGTTTACGTTCTCAACATATTTTGTCTCGTTGTCGAGTACTTTGAGAGTCGTGTCCTGTACCAGGTCTTGCGCTTCATCGCGGTTTGTAGTCAGCTGATAAGCGAAGTTCAGAAGATTGCCCTGAAGGGCGAGAAGTCTCTGTTTGAATGTAGTGGAATCAGCCATGGTAGTGTTTTTTATGGTTATTGTTTTAAGTTGTCTTATATTCTTAAAACATTGCCCATGTGAAATCGGATATGGAAATTTGTTACAAAGATGATAAGAAATTATTGCAAAATGTGATACAGTTCTGTAATTTCATTGTAATATTTTTGAAATATTTGGCAAAGTGTAAGTGTCAACTTGCATTTTGAATATTGTATCGCCGGCATTGCCGCGATAGTTCACTGACGGCGGGTTTCTTATTGGAAGAAGCTCCTTGGCCCGGTTTGTAACAATTTCCCGTGATAGAACTTGAAATTTTCATTAACATCCATCTCTTTCCCATATCCATTTCCCTATTCTATGGCTACATGGTATTAAAAAATAGTTAAATGGGTTTCCTTATTGGCAAGGAAAGGTTAAATTTGCATATTCTTAATTCAAACATTCTGAGAGAATGTTTGAATTTAACACGAATTTATAATTGAGGGATGGAAGGTAAATTCTTTCCATCCCCCCGAAGGCCTTTTTTGGCTGTTTCCGCCAAGATTTCGTCGGTTACGGTGCCCGCACCGCGCCCTCCTCAACTTGCGGAAACATCTCAAAAAATCCTCTTCGGGTGAATGGAAGTTAAATCCAAACATTCTCTAAGTGGGAAAGAGATTAAAGAAAATAAATTTCTGGATAAGACGCCGCTCCTTCCTGCCGGTTCTCGTAATCGGCGGGGTGGTGGTGATGGTTCTTTTCTTCAACGAGGAGACCTCGGTAAGGCTGAGCATGGAATACGACCGTCAGATATCCGAACTTAAAAGTCAGATAAAAGAGAATCTGGATTCGGCCGCATATTACCGTCAGCGCCGCGAAGCACTGGAACATGGAACCGAAGATCTCGAGCATCTGGCCCGCGAGCAGTATCATATGCAGAAGCCGGACGAAGATGTGTTTCTTCTTGTCCCGGAATTGAAATAACAATATATTATGTCGGAAAACAGATCCACGAAGCGCGCAAAGAAAAAGAAGTTGCGTCGCGCGTGTGAAAACATAGCTACATTCGGACTGTTGCTGGTATGCGCGGCGATGGTATCGCCCTTCGCCACCGGAGCCAATCCGGAATGGATGAAAGTATTCTGCTGGGTATATGCCGCAGGTGCGGTGATATATACCGTCGCGCGTATGGTAGATGTGTCTGATCCCGATGAAAGTGTTCGGCTGCGTCGTCTGCGCCGCATGGAATTCTGGGCCGGTATCGCTTTCTGCATCGCCTCCGGCTTCTGGTTCTATACCGCATCCCGTCTGGGCGAAGGTGCCGGTGTGCTGGCGCTCATGCGTAACACTGTCGTGTTTACCATAGTCGGCGCCGCCATACAGACCATCGCTTCCTGGATGATAGTCTCACGCATGAAAAAAGAGGGTATCTCAGACCGTGGCTGAAAAGGTATTGGTAATAGACCGTGGCAATTCCCTCACCAAGCTCATGCTCTTCGAGGGAGATCGGTGCGTGGCGTTGCATCGTCTTGCGCGTCCGGGCGACGATGAGGTGCTTGCGCTTGCCGAATCTTTCGGGGCCTCGGGGGGTATCTATTGCAGTGTGGGGCAGATGGATGTGAAGCTGGTGGAGTCGCTGCGGTGTCTGTTGCCCGACGACTTCATGGTTCTTACCCACGGTACGCCTGTTCCTATAGAGGTCTCCTACCGTCCTGCCGAAGCTCTGGGGCTTGATCGGGTGGCCGCTTTGGTAGGGGCATGGGAAAAGGGTATGACCGAACCGGTCATGGTAGCCGATGCCGGAACTGCGATTACGGCCGATCTGCTTCTGCCTCCGGGAAGGTTCGGAGGCGGCTCGATAGCTCCCGGTATCAGACTCAGACTGCGCTCGTTGCATGCGTTTACAGCACGTCTGCCTGAAATTACGTTGCGCGAGGATGTGAGTCCCGTATGCGGCGACTCAACCCGTGAAAGCATGCTGAGCGGCTGCGTGTGGGGAGCGGCGATGGAGCTTGCGTCGCGATTCGGATGGCTTAAGCGTGCCTTTGGAGTGGGGCGCATGGTGCTTGCAGGTGGCGACGCCCGGCTGCTGGCGGCACGCCTGAAGGAGATCGACCCTACGATCGACATACAGGTTACCCCTGAACTGGTAGGTATCGGCCTACGCAAAATATTGACATATAACGAACAGCTTTCCTGACGTGGAGCGTTCTCCCCGACGAGGATACGAAAAAGTAATTATTCAGACAAAATGAAAATAAGACACCTCCTTTTTATAGTGGCCGCCCTGTCGGTAATGCCGCATATGATGGCCCAGCAGACCACGTCTCCCTACTCGATGTATGGATATGGCTTGCTCGGAGACCGGGCCACGTCGATGCAGCGCCAGATGGGCGGCGTGGGATATGCCATGAGCGATGGCCGGCAGATAAACGTCATGAACCCGGCATCATACGCCCGGATAGACTCACTCACCTTTTTATGGGACATGGGGGCCGACATTGCCTTTACATGGCGTAAGGAGGGTGCCGAGAAAGAAAAGACAATCGGAGGTGGCCTCGACTACATTACCATGCAGTTCCCATTGGGCAAATATATGGGAGGCTCGGTGGGTTTGCTGCCATACTCGTCGGTGGGCTATTCTTTCGGCAACGAGATACGCCACGGAGCGATGTCAAATCAGGGCTCGGGAGGTATCAACGAGGTTTATGTCGGAGTCAGCGGACGGTATGCCGGCGCTTCGTTAGGTGTGAATGTCTCTTACGACTTCGGAAATATCCAGAACGACGTATACACCTCCCCGTCCAACTACGGCAACACCCTCTTCGAGCAGATCATGCAGGTGCGCGACTGGAATATAGTCATAGGTGCGCAATATACCGTTAAGCTCAATCCGTTGAATCAGCTCACTCTCGGTGTTACTTATTCACCCAAAAAGAGCATGCGTGGGCACACCTGGGCCACGATTCAGGAGACTACGAGCCAGACAGCTCCCGATACCGTAGCCTACGGTTCCATGAAGGGTAAATACTATACTCCCAACAGCGTGGGGGCAGGTATCAGCTGGAAACGCGAGCGCGCCTCGCGTCTTACCGTCGAGGCCGATTTCACCTGGCAGCAGTGGTCGAAGGCTCCGTATTCTCCTCTTTATAGCTCGGCGGACCCGGATGTGATGGTGTTCCAGGGCATGAAGTTCAATGACCGTATCAAGATAGCGGCCGGAGCGGAGTATGTGCCCCGGGTGCGAGGCAGCTATCTTCAGCGTGTGGCTTATCGTCTGGGCGCATGGTGTTCGCGCGATTATCTGAATATCGACGGCAATTCGTTGCGGGAGTACGGTCTGAGCTGCGGTTTCGGCCTCCATACTCCGCAAGACAAGACCATGATCAACCTTGGTGTGGAATGGCGCCACCGTCAGGGGCACCCTAACCCTCTTGTCAAGGAGGATTATCTCAGCGTTACCCTCGGCCTTAATTTCAACGAACTGTGGTTCTGGCAAAGAAAAATACGTTGACCGACACCCGACTCAGGGCATTGTTGCCGCTGGCTTTCATGTTGATGCTCATAGCCGGGGCCGGCTGCCGGGAAGAGAAAAAGGTAGACGTGGCCTCCTCTCTTTCCATGAAAGGTATGCCTACGATGAAGACGGTGAACATCTCCACTCTGATTTCCGATTCCGGAATAACGCAGTATAAGATCGTATCGCCGCTCTGGGAAGTGTTTGACGAAGTCGACACTCCCTACTGGCGTTTTCCCAAGGGGCTCTATCTTCAGAAATTCGACCGTCAGTTCCATGTCATAGCTTCGGTAGCCGCCGATTCGGCCCGTTATCTTAAATTCGAGCGGCTATGGCGTCTTGACGGCAATGTGGAGCTTCGGCGTATGCCGGGCACCCTCTTCCAGACGCAGCAGCTTTTCTGGGACGAGAGAGCTCACCGTCTCTATTCCGACAGTTTCATACATGTGGAAACTCCTACCCACGTCATAGAAGGACACGGTTTCGTATCGAACGATCAGCTTACGGACTACCGCATAATACATCCGGAAGGCATATTCCCGATCGAGGAGACTTCGCGCTGACCGGTAGAAAAAGGGGGATAAAGAATTATGTCGATTACTACAGCAATCATAATAACGGTAATAGCCGTAATATTCTCGGGCCTTTTCTCGGGCAGCGAGATCGCTTTCGTGCAGTCGAACAAAGTCAGGGTGCAGATCGACGCTACCCGAGGGGGACTTGTAAACAGAATCATCACCGGTTTCTCGCGCCATGAAGATATGTTCATCTCCACCCTGCTTGTGGGAAACAATGTGGTGTTGGTCATATATGGCATAACTTTCTCAATGCTGATAAACCCGGTGCTTGAGAATCTCGGACTTAACGAGGGGTTGGTGCTGGTTTGCAACACTCTTCTATCGACAGGTATCATACTCCTGTTCGGGGAATTCCTGCCGAAATCCACTTTCCGTATCAATCCCAATTTCATGATGCGTCTGTTGGCGCTTCCGTTATATCTCATATATCTCGTGCTATATCCCGTGGCTTTGCTTATAAGTCTGATATCTCACGGCCTTATGAGACTGTTCGGCATGAAGGCCGACAAAGAGGAGGAGGTAAACCTGACTATAGACCAACTTGATGACTATCTTGAGGAATCGATAGACAGTCAGCCGGATAAGTCTGAAGTGGAAAATGAGGTGAAAATATTCCGTAATGCCATAGATTTCAAAGACACGGAGATTGTCGAGTGCATGATCCCGCGAAACGAGATTGTTGCGGTAAGCATAAATGGCACCACGCGCCAGCAATTGCTGCAGATCTTCATAGCCACTGGTCGATCCAAGATTGTGGTTTATAAAGAGGATATCGACGATGTGGTCGGATATATCCATGTATCGGAACTTTTTGACCCCGCCGCAGACTGGACTCAGCACCTCAAGCCGGTAATCTTTACTCCGGAGACCATGCTTGCCAACCGCATGATGCGCCGCATGATGTCTGAAAAGAAATCGCTGGCGATAGTGATCGACGAGTTCGGGGGCACCTCCGGCCTGGTTACTCTCGAAGACCTGGTCGAGGAGATCTTCGGCGATATAGAAGATGAGCATGACCGTAGCCGATCGTACGGACGCGAGATAGAACCGGGTGTCTATGAATTTGCCGGAAGAGCGGAAATCGAGGATATAAATGAGAAATTCGGACTTGACCTCAAAGAGTCGGACGACTATCAGACCCTGGCCGGGTATATATTGAGTTATACCGAAGCTCTGCCTGCAGAAGGCGAGAGCTATGATATCAATGGCCTCCGTTTTACAATAGAAAAGATGTCGGCAACCAAAATAGAGACTGTCAGGGTCGAGAAAATAGGGGAAAGTCATTAGACGCTCTGAGTCCGGCGTCTTCTTCATTTATCTGAAATATTTCTGAAACACCTTCGCTATAAAGGTCTCGTTTCGTATTGCAGATAATTGGATCTCAGCTTGTTGTATCTTTAATAAAGATGTAACACTAAATTTTTGCAGATTACGGTGTGTGGTAGTATTTTTGTAACCGAACAAATAAATATCATTCCGCACAAATATAGCCACTATGAACAATTCAACTTCTTCTTTCAAGACTTCCGTGCTGGGGATGCAGTCAAATTTGCTTTCTTTCGCACTAAAACTCACTCTGAACATCGAGGAGGCGCAAGACCTTGTGCAGGATACCACTCTCAAGGCACTGAACAACGAAGATAAGTTTGTCGAGGATGCCAACTTCAAAGGTTGGATGCTCACAATAATGCGTAATATTTTTATCAACAATTACCGAAAGGCTTCGCGCGAGAACACTGTGGTGGATCTTTCAGACGACCTGTTTCATATCAACACATCGTCTGAGTCGAATATCCAGACTCCGGAAGGTGCCCATACGGTAAAGGAAATAGCGGAAATTTTGAATACCTTCCCCCGCGATTTCCGCGAACCCTTCTCGCTGCACGTAGCAGGATACAAGTATGAAGAGATTTCGGATATGCTCTCCATGCCATTGGGCACGGTGAAAAGCCGTATTTTCTTCACACGTAAAAAAATGCGCGAAATTCTGAAAGACTACCGCTGATTAATCGCATCGGTATACCGCTATAGCGTCCCGACATCGTATGCTTCGGTGTCGGGATGTTTTTATATTCTCAATTGAGGCGGCTACAAATGCAAAAGTTTTATCCGTACCTTATTAACACAATGAAATATAAATTAACATTTATTTAATTCAGTGAGGTTAAACCGATTGGCATGTAAAATTGTTATATCCGATGGTTTTTTCGCCGGAAAACTTGCGGGGAGGGGAAAAAGGCTATAACTTTGCATCCGCAATCCGGAAACAACGCC
>ERZ836877.1834-NODE-1834-length-30632-cov-19.172254_pt1 | contig 30632 bp, 28 predicted proteins | sample MGYA00519469_ERZ836877 | MGnify/ENA primary metagenome ERZ836877 (study PRJEB31850, sample SAMEA3708809) | human gut metagenome | biome: human gut; feature: human-associated habitat; material: faeces | place: China | collected 2014 ... | reverse complement strand
CACCTGCAAGAAAAAATCTGCTCCGGGACTGCGACCCATAATTTAACGTTGCTTTCTAAACAACTTCTTATTTTTGAATATGATATATCAGACTGAAATCACACTGCGGCCGTATCCACGTGGCATACATCTTGTCACCGGTGATATTATGCGACAGATTGGTGCGCTCCCCGAGAAAGGGCTGCTTAACCTTCTCATAAAGCATACGTCGGCTGCTCTGGCGCTTAATGAGAACGCGGATCCTGACGTGCGTCATGATCTGAGGGAGATTTTCGACAGACTCGTGCCGGAGAACGCTCCGTATTATCTTCATACTGACGAAGGATCTGACGATATGCCGTCGCATGCGAAATCGGTGATCGTCGGTTCATCATTGACTCTTCCTATAACAAGCGGTAGATTGAATCTTGGTGTCTGGCAAGGAATCTACTTGTGTGAGTTCCGAGATTACGGGGGTCAGCGAAAAATCATAGCGACAGCTATCGGAGAATGATTATTTTTAAACAATTTATAACCTTAAGCATAATGGTATGGTAAAGAGAAAAATAAATATCGATGATCATATGGGCGAGATATTTGCCCGTCTGAGGAAGGGAGTGCTTGTCACAACTTCTTACGCAGGAAAAATCAACACTATGACTATCTCATGGGGAGCCCTCGGGATTGACTGGGGTGTCCCTGTTTTTACGACCTATGTCAGAGAAAGCCGTTTCACCCACATGATGCTCACTGAGAATCCTGAATTCACAGTCAATATCCCTCTCTCGGATGATGCCGGCAAAATCCTTGGTTTCTGTGGCACAAAATCCGGAAGAGATCACGACAAGATTGCGGAACTCGGACTTACGCCGGTGACTCCGGAGGTGATATCAGTCCCCGGACTTAAAGAGTTTCCGCTTACTCTCGAATGCAGGGTAGTGTATCGCCAGAACCAGGATATGGATTCAATACCCTCACGTTTTGTTGATAAATTTTATCCGGATGTAAGATCCGGTGAGGGCGCTGATGCCAAAGACATCCACACGGCGTTTTATGGCGAGATTGTGGCAGCATACATAATTGAGGATTGACATGAAGAGCAAGGTTGACTTGAGTGGATACAGCATGATAATATCCTCATTGTCTTTGGCTGTTCTGGCGGGGGTACTTGTCTATTCGTTTAAACAGCCCGACAATGTGGTAGCCGTAAATGTCCTTGTCGCGATAGTTGCTGTTTTGTGCCTTTCCACATTGTTCTATCTACCTTTGTCGATATCTTCCGATGGCGATTTTTTGCAGATACATCGTCCGTTGCGTGCAAAACGTATCCCTGTTTCTGAGATTGCATCGGTAAGACTCTGGCAACCTACAATGGGAGAGCGCAGGGTTTTCGGCAGCGGTGGATGGTTTGGCTATTACGGATGGTTTTCTGAGAGAGATCTTGGAAAGTATTTCGCATATTATGGTAAGTCGTCCGACTGCTTCCTGGTTACTCTCCGTTCGGGACGGAAATATGTGCTCGGATGTAGGAATCCACGTCAGATGGTAGATCATCTCCGCCTGATGACGGATGGCCGTAAAACTCCGGGCCAATGATCGTTGCCTGAAAATAATAAAGTCATGAATGTTGACGTTAAATAGCTGTCGGAGTGGAATCATCCCGGCAGTTTTTTAATCCATAATGTCATGAAAAAATATCTGACCTCATTGCTTTTGGCGCTTGCCGCTCCTGTTGCCGCATATTGCGCGGCAGATACCCCTTCCGGAGAATCTAATGATAAAAAGACGTATGTCACAGTGCATACGAGCGAGGGTGATTTCACACTCTGGCTTTACGACGACACCCCCATCCATCGCGACAACTTCATCCGCCTTTGTGAAGACGGCACATATGAAGGCGTTATCTTCCACCGGGTCATAAAGGATTTCCTTATTCAGGGTGGCGACCCGCAGAGCCGCGGGCGAGAGCCGGGCAAAGGCTACGGTGACGGTGACGGCGGTTACTGCGTATACTCTGAGATCCTTCCGGAACATTTCTGCAAGCAGGGCGCGCTTATCGATGCCAAGCTTGGCGATGATGTCAATCCCACGCGCATGTCGGCCGGCACGCAGTTCTGCGTAGTGCAGGGTAAGAGATTCACTGACCAACAGCTCGACAAGACTGAGCAACGTCTCAACGATTGGCACCGGAACTATCTATATCATAACTCGCGCTACGAGCTTATGCTTGAGAATCCGGAACTCTCTAAGATCGAGAACGGCGACCGCCTGAACGCGGAGGCCAAGGCAATGGCTGAGAAGCGGTATGCCGAGGAAGGACCGGTTAAGATCTCGCCTGAAAGGAGGGAGATTTATAAGAGAGTCGGCGGCACACCTCATCTCGACGGTTCGGTGACGGTGTTCGGCGAACTTGTGGATGGTCAGGATGTCGTGGAAAAGATCACGCTCATGCCGACCGACGATAATGATCGCCCTGTCAAGGACGTTGTCATACTTTCCACTAAGGTCGAAAGGAAATGAGCGCTCTGACTTTTGTTTTGGTAGTTGCCGCAGCTTTACAGCAGGGTGGGGCGACAGAGATCACGGCTCCGCATACGGCGATCGACTCCGTATGCGCCGATTTTGACAGATTTGTGGAATATCTTGAGGAGACACATCCCGATCCATATACTGCGTTCGGTGGACGTCCCCTGTTTTATCAGGAGGTGTCAAGAGTCAGGGAGTCGCTACGTGATGATTCGGTGGCAGACCGCAACGGACTCGCACAACGCATCTCCGGATTCATTGCCAGGCTTCACGACGGTCATACGTTTGTGAACGGCAATGCGGTGGCGGGAACGCCGCGTTACCTGCCGTTACGCTTCCGTCATGTGGCCGACGCTCTTATCGTGCGTGAAGCTCCCGACTCATTGAGACGACTTGTCGGAGGGAAGGTGATCTCGGTGGATGGAGCAGATCTTGATGTCCTGATGCATCGCATGTCGGCGATCGTGACCTCTGAGAATAGTTCGGGAACCATGGAGAATCTCCGTTATCATCTCAACGATGAGCGCTATCTTAAACGATTGACCGGTGTCGCGACCGATTCAGCAGTCATCGAGGTCGGACTGCCTGACGGATCCGTGGAGAGGTTGGAGCTTCCTTTCCTTTCATACGATGAGGTCATGGCTGTGAAATATGCGATGCCGGAGCGGAAACTTTCTCTTCCGAAGGGGAATCTGGAATATTGCTTTTTCGATGACGGAATGACTGCATATTTCCGTCTGAAAAGTGTTAACTCAAGAGACAATTTCGACTTCATGAGAAAGCGCGGAATGGATTTCAAGGGACAGCTCGAGTATTATTACCGCACGGAGGGACGTAAGATGACCGGCGATCCTGATAAGGATATCGATGCCCTTCCGGTGGCTGTCGAAGCCTTCGGAACCCTTCTCGCGGAGATGTCTGCCAGAAAATCGAAGAATCTTATAATAGATCTCAGAGGCAATGGAGGTGGCTGGACACCGATCGTGCTCCCCATGATCTATCAACTCTACGGGAACAGACTCATGAGCATAGAGGGAGCGTCGTTTTATCGCCGTATCTCTCCGCTCTATCTCGGAAAAATGAACATGACGCTCAGTGACCTTAATGCACGACGCAGCGAGCCGTTTAAGATGGGCGATTTCATGATCTCTTCTGACAGCGGTTTCGATGGCGAACCCGATGAAACGGCTATGGATGCTTTCGTGGAGGGCCTGATGACTCTCGACCCCGAGGCTCTCCGAAAGCAGAAGGGGAAACCGGTCTATTCTCCTGAAATGGTGTATGTGGTAACTGACGGTCCTACTTTCAGCGCGGCTTTCCATACTGCCTACTATTTGTGGATCCTGGGCGCAAAGATCGCAGGGACTGCAAGCTCGCAGGCTCCCGATACATTTATGGAGGTCACGGAGTTCACATTGCCTTATACTGGTCTTACCGGTTCGATATCCAATTCACTCCAGCTTTTCCTTCCCCCGGATCATCCTTCGGCTAAGCAGCTTGAACCGGATCTTAAACTTGACTGGAAGACTATGCAGAAATATGGATATGATCCTGACGCCGAGATTCTTATGATTCTCGATGCCGTTAAGTGAACATATATTTTGAGTGTGAGAGATTATGGATATTCTGAAGTCGATAGTAAAGATGATAGCCGGCCTTCTGGGGGGCATCGTCATCGGACTGCTGATCGCCGCTCTCGGTCTCGTCGGTTTTACCGACACCTCTTTCCCTGAATTCATCGAAGATCTCCTGTCGGCAGGTTTCGCTGAGTCGATGGGAGCCGCCGGAATAGGTGTGCTTGCTTTTGTAGTGTCTTCCTTGTTTCTAATACCTATACATGAGGCCGGACATCTTGTGTGCGGTCTTCTTTCCGGCTATGGATTTGTCTCGTTCCGGATTTTCAGTTATACGGTGATCAAGGCGGGAGGAAGACTCCGTATAAAGAGATTCGCCGTTGCGAATACGGGAGGGCAATGTCTGATGACTCCACCGGCGCTCCCTTTGGAGGAGATCCCGACGATGTCCTATAATTTCGGTGGCGTTCTGGCTAATATTGTCGCTGTGCTGTTGGTTCTTCCGATGCTATATTTATGCGATAATCCTTTCTTGATTGAGTCGGTCGTTGTTTTCATATTCACGGGGATAATGATGATTCTTTTCAACGGTATCCCCATGAGAATTTCAGGTGCCGGCAATGATGCATACAATATGCTGTCGCTTAGGAAAAACATGGTGGCAAAACTTGGAATGGTCAATGCTCTGCGTATGAACGCTCTCATACAGAACGGCATCCGTCCGAAAGATATGCCGGGGGAGCTCTTCGAGGTGCCCGATGCAGTGGATTATGGCAATCCGCTTGAGGTTTCCTTGCCTATGGCGGCTGCCTCGCGCCATGTCGATGAGATGAGATATGATGAGGCTAAGGTGGAGTTTGAAGAGCTTTATGAAAATCGTGGCGGTATGATCGGTCTCTATGTGAAGGAGATCGCATGTGAACTGGTGTTTCTCCGTCTTATGTGTGGCGATAAAGAGGGTGCTCTCGAACTTTTTGATAATGATCTTCGGAAATATATAGAGCAGTTCAGGAAGATGATGTCATCGAAAGAACGTATACTATGCGCCGTGAGCCTATTGATCGACAATGACCGGGCACGTGCGGTAGCTATCTATGAAAATCTCAGTAGTCGCGAGGATGACTACCTGCTTCAGGGCGAAGTGAGGAGTGACCTGGCGCTGATGCGTGGAATGCTTGCGAATGATAACGAATGCGATTCAGAGAAAAACGCTTATGAACATAGAGGAAGTGAGAGAATTCGGTCTGTCGTTGCCGAATGCTACTGAACGGTGTCCGTTCGGTCCTGACACATTGTCGTTGGAGATAGGGGGTCGGATTTTCTGCCTTATGACTCTCGACGGACAATGGGATTTCTACAACTTGAAAGTCGATCCGGATTATTCTGTGGAATTGCGTAGCCGTTACAATGGTATCCGTCCCGGCTACCATATGAACAAACGTCATTGGGTGTCGGTAGATTATTCAGGCGATCTCCCCGACAGTCTTCAGCGTGATCTGATAAGGCATTCCTATCATCAGGCAGCTCTCGGTCTTTCCAAGAGACTGCGTCAGGATCTTCTCGGAGAAAACTTAATGTGACATACGTATCTTTCCAACACTGGCTATGCTTGTGGGATAGAGTCCGGGATCGCCAATCTTTTCGGCAACGCAAACGAGGTGTTCAGGCGAGCTATTGAAGCGATTGTCTATTTCGCCAGTGAACGGCATAAGTCAATCTTCTACAACAGATTGAGAGAGCGAGGACGTTCACTATAATTTCTCCACCATATAGCGAATCACAACAGCTTTGACATTGGCTTCCGGGTATTTGTTTTGATAATATGCCGTAAGGTCTTTATATAGCCATATATCAACAATCTGCGGTGCGGGTGCAAAGCCTCTGCTTCGATTCTGAGCATATATAAACGCATCATATTGCATTACAGAGTCTCCCATATCATCTCCTTTAACAAAATAAAACTCTCCATATGAGGTGATTTTGCTTTCAGGCGGAAGCAGTTTATATGTATCGGGTAATTCTGTTATATCCTTATTTCTCGTAATCAGAGTACCTTTATCAATAGTGTGCATATCGGCATCCAGTAAGAACCATTTACGTATTCCAGTAAAACAAATATAATAGCGCAAACCTCCAAATTTATAAGTAGCATCAGTATTAAGGTCATTCTCTATATCCTCCTTTTTGTCAGCTTCAATGGCATAAGCAAATTCAGGATTGATATACGGACAACTTTGCTCAAAATACCAGTCCGGGATGAAATGGGGAGGTAAATTTTCAGAGTCCTTGCGTTTTTTTCGATATGACTTCCAATAGCTCGTATTCAGTCCATGCCGGATCGCCCATACTATAATCCAGATAGTTCGTTTCGCTGATGCGTATTTGGTACTCATATCCTTCTTCGTATTCAAACTTACCGATGCTTCCATGAGCCTCCCAATCGGTAGACTGCTCGTTTTTTACAGCATATACATCTGAAAGTACATATTTACCACTCGATGTTAAAACACCGGGGAGTTTTACAGAAGCTACCGTAAGCGTGTATTCCTTATAACCGGTTACCTTCCTACCTTCTTCATCACCGTCATTGCACGATGTTATCCCTATCATAGCAAGAATGGCTACCAATAGTATTGTGAAATAAATTTGTTTCTTCATCTCATTGTTTCTTTATAGTAAATTCCACCTTTTGAAGACCTTTTTGGCAATAATTATATATTTCTCTCCATAGGGATACTTACAATCCCCTTATTAAGCTCTTTTTTACCCACTTTTTTGAAACCTAAAGATGCATAGAAAGTTTCTGCATAGGTTGAAGAATGAACTGTTATATAAGTAAAATTACATTCACTCATTACATAGTCAAATAGCGATTTTCCTATTCCTTGCCGATGATAGTGCGGCAAGACAAAGAAGAGGGATATATGTTGTTTTTCCCGATGTACACCGATTATTCCTATCAATAAATGCTTGTCAAAAGCTCCATATATGTCAAGTGCATTCATCAACGATGTGTCATACACGAAACTTTTAAAGGTTTCGATACCTTCTTGGGTGAAATCATTCCTGCCGCATTCCATACATACTTGATAGGACAAATCGGAAGCATTGTAATATTTATCTTGTTTTAATTTGCGTATCATAATATTCATATCCTAAAATCAGCTTTTAGCAATTCATAACAATGACAATCTAAAAAAATCCCATTCTTGAAATAGGCATTACGATGTATGCCACATTTGCGAAATCCTATTTTCTCTAATACTCTCATTGATGACATATTACCAGCATAAACATTTGCATAGACACGTATTGCATCTGTATGGGAAAAATAGCTACGAATAGCAAGTACTAACATTTGAGTCATAATTCCTTTACCCCAATAAGGTTCGGCAAGCCAATACCCTAATTCAGCATTGTAGCGTTCCACATCAATGCCACGAGAAAAACTTATGTTGCCGACAGCCTCCTGATTTACTTCGATGCAATAATTATTTTGTTCGTTTTGACTTGAAATGGACTGGATGAATTGTTGGGCATCACTTTCAGAGTAAGGATATGGCAGACTATCACGGCAATTATTCCATATCTTTTTATTATTAAGATATTTTGCCAAAGTGGGAAAATCATCTTTAGACCAACTTCTTATTTTGTATTTATCCACATCCATTTCTTTATTCAATTCATTTACCATTATAAAAGAACCACTATGCTATCCTTGCTCAGTCGAAAATTTCCTACGTTTTAACTTACAAGATAAGCATAACGTTTCTTATTATTTCAAAATGTCGTGGAAAGAGTTGCCTCAATCCGAATGCAAATATAGATAAAAATTCTTAAATTTTTCACTCCGGCAGAATAAAGAAAATATTTTTTTCTTTAGAGGAAAGACATCCCATTCTATATCATTAAGCCTGTCAAGTGGTTCATCTTTCGTAATTTATGAGCGTATTGGATTGCAAAGTTACTAATTTTTCAGCGGTTATAGCTTTGGTCTCAGATACTTTAGCTAAATTTGCGATTGGATTGGCATTGCCATTCATTTTGGTTCAGTCACATAGCCCGCTATGCGTCTTTAACTGCAAGAAAAAATCTGCTCTAAGAATGCGACCCATAATTTAATGTCGCTTTTTAAACGACTAAAACAACGATGTCTGATGACAATAAATGATATAACAAGAGATTGATAAAACTTTAAAGATGGAACTTGAATCAATTCTTCACCAGAAGCTCGGAATCACGCGGATAAAAGAACTGGCTTTTCTTGCCGCCTCAGATCCGGCAATCCGGAGCGATATCATGACATTCACTCATTCCGATGACAGGCGAACCGGAGTCAATGCTCTGTGGGTCTTGACTCATTTGCCACTGACGGAGATCAAATGGCTTCGGTCGGTCAGGGATGAGTTGACCGACATGCTGCTTACGGAGACTGATGTGGCCCGTAAGAGAATGCTTCTGCAATTGTTGAGGGAGCAGGAATATGATGCCGGCGACATACGGACTGATCTTCTTGACTATTGCCTCTCTAAAATCAATTCAGAATGCGAGCCCTATGCAGTGAGATGTTTCAGTCTCTATGCCGCTTTCAAGATGTGCAGGCATTTCCCCGAGCTGGTAACTGAATTGGAAGGTCATCTTGAGATGTTGTCGTTTCAAACGCTATCTCCGGGTCTGAAAAGTGCTTTGGGGAAGACAACCGCCGATATCGCTCGGTTGAAAAGGCATCAGGGCAAGTGTCCTTGCAAATAAACATTATTTGTCATGACATTTTGGCTTTAGAAAGGAATTCATCTGTCTGTTGCCTGTCGGTGAATCGGATTACTGTCGCAGGAGTGTGCATATTTAGCAGGAGGTTTATGACCGGCAATTGGAATTCGGGGAATCCGATGATCCATTTGCGGAAGTCCTCGTCGAGCTCCGTATCCTGCCAGGGCATATCTTCACGTTCCTTGCCGAGGCGCTCGATGGCTCCCTTCAGACACTCTTCAACGGGCAGGTCAAAGAAAAATACCGTGTCGCATCTGTCGAGTCTGCGTTGGAGGGTGCGCAGATAATTGCCGTCGATTATCCATCTGTCGGCTGCCAGTATGTCGTCAAGACGTTCGTCAAATTCCTCACACGACACGGTAGTCCGGTCGGCCCGATGCCATATCAGGTCGAGATAATGCAACGGCAACCCGGTCTTTGCCGCGAGTTTGCGTGCGAATGTGCTTTTGCCTGCGCCGGGACAGCCGATAATGATGACTCTTTTCATTCTTTCTTGAGGTTGATATGAAATATCGCCCTGTTTTTTCTACGTATTTTGCCGGATATCTGACACTGCAAAATTAGTGAATTCTTCTTAATGATGATGATATGCGAAGGCAGGAAATACCCGGATTTGAAATTTTTTCATTATTTTTGCGTCATATGATTATGGATTCGGATGGCTTAAAACAATGAGATTATGGTAAGCAATAAAGTAAAACGTAATTTTTCTCTGATTCTTTTTGTTGTCGGAGTTGCTCTTGTGATTATGATGTCGATCGATCTTGCCACCGGGACTGACCGGGAGTGGTGGGAATTGGTCTCCGATATTGCGGTCACCGCTTTTTTCCTTAAGCGTTATATCGACTACCGTAAAGCGGTGGTCAGTGGAAATCTTTACGGGCGCGTCAAGCTATGAGACGGATGGATTTTGAGTGGATGAAAAAGTCCCTTCAGCAGCTATCGTTTAAGACCGGCGTGTTTATTCTTCTCTGTTGCATTCCGTGTTATATCCTGAGTTTTGCTCAGATGGCGCTTCCTATATCCACATACGCCAAAGGGATACTTTGGTTTGTGCTTTTCGGCATGGCCAAGACTTTCCAGTATGCCGGTTTGACAGTGATAGGAGTGGAGGGATTGCGGCGTCTGCGTAGTCGGTTTGGATTGTCGCTTAGGCGCCGAAGGATCGATGAAGAATGACTGATCTAACCTGACACGTGAAAAAATGTCAAATTCCGCGAGTGGAAATGAACCAAAATCAAACAGGATTGTCTTATATATAGAAAATCGTTTCATGATGTTAGGTTAGTTTGAAAAATTATTATGGAAAACAGAAAGCGGTCGATGTGAATCGACCGCTTCCATTTTAAAGTAATATAGTATAGACTTCTTGTGGTCACAGTGCGTTGCCGAGCGTCTTATGTCTGTTTGAGACCTGCTCATTATAATCCTTTGTAACTATTGCCGGTCAGGCAGAGGGAGATTATAGATTGAGGTATTTCTTCAGCGTGTCCACATATTCCTCAAAGGCAGCGCGTCCTGTTTCTGTCATCCGGCACACAGTTCGTGTCTTCTTCCCGACGAATCCTTTCTGAATATGGATATATCCTGCATTCGACAGTTTGTCAAGCTGGACACTCAGATTGCCTGCTGTCGATTCGGTTTTCTCTTTGAGATATACAAAATCAGCTTCCTCCACATTCATCAGGATGGACATTATGGCAAGACGGAGTTGCGAGTGCAGAAGCGGATTCAGTTCTTTCATTTTTCTCGTGAAGCTTTATTGTTGAGAATATGACCCGGCACTATCATCATCGCTACAAATGCAAGGATAAACAGTGGCATATACCAGTTTGCGCCGAGGGGAATACGACCTGCCACACAGCATACGGTGACGATGCCGATTGAAAGTCCGATGGCGCCTCCTAATGTGAGGCTTTTTTCTTTGATCAGTAGCCCTTGCGCTATCTCGGCCATCGGCATCGCGACCAGAGTATATGCGAGCATTGCGCTCCAACAGCTTGACCCCGTGAAGTATTGGATGCATATGCAGACAAGTATTGTTACGAATTCCGATCCTCCGGCAATAGTCCATAATCGAGAAGTTACTTTGTCGGAAAATGTCATGATGCCGCTTCGTATCTGATGTTTACGCGCCATGATAGGTGTGGCGATACCTCCGATAACCGGAATGGCGAACCATAGTAGGTTCCAGATGCTTTGGCCTGTAGCAGCAAGCATTATCCATACGAGTATTGATACTATCCCCACGAGGTAACCCCACAAGAGCATTATGCGGCCATCTCCAACGTAACGTTGTTTGGTTCGGGCAATCATAGAAGTGATCACCTCGAGGCTCTCTTTCTCGGTAAGTTTCCTTTCTTCCATTTTATAAGAATTTAAAGGTTAATAAATCGGTTTATTTTATAAACCAAAATTTTGAAAAATTAAGCGGCACTCGCGATTACCGCCCTAAATTTGATGCAAAGATAAATCGGTTTATGATATAAACCAAATTTCCAGGCGTTATTTAACATTGCTTAACAGATCGATGAGGCTATGTGTTGAGACGACGGAATTAGTGACTTGATTATTTAGAATGAAATAAGAGTCTTTTATCCTCGTAAAGAAGATTGGAAAGTTGTTTAAAAGGCAACATTCCGGATATATTTTTACAAAGATTGCCCTTAGGATTATAGATGGTTATTTTGCTATGAGGTTTCTGTGACAGGTAGGCTTGTTGCCGATAGGGATGACTGGTCTGCGGTGGGATTATTCGGCTTAGATATCTATATATTATTGCGGATTTGGCTTTTTATTTATAATTTTGTGTTTCCCGCATATGGGTCAGAAAAAGATGAAATGATTAATAATCTATTACGATAATGGCAAATAAAGAATATGTTGAGAAAAACCGGAAATGGCTTGAGGATAAGTCTCGAGAGGATGGTGTCACGTCTCTTGAAAAGGGAGTGATGTATAAAGTTATAAAGGTGGGTGATTCCAATAGCCCATCTCCGGGGCCCGGTAGTGTTGTGACAGTTCATTATGTAGGCAAGACGATTGATGGCCAGACTTTCGACAGCAGCCGTGGGGGAGTTGCCCCTGCATTCAGGCTTCGCGACCTTATCTCCGGTTGGACGATTGCCCTTCAGAAAATGCATGTCGGCGACGTGTGGGAGATATACATACCTGCCGAACAGGGTTATGGCAAATTCAGACAGCCCGGCATACCGGGAGGATCGACACTTGTATTCGAGATTGAACTCAGGGGAATCGCTTAAATAAATGTATGTGTCAGTAAAGATAAGGGCTGTGATATCAGATTGCGATATCACAGCCCTTATTCTTAGCTGATTATTGTTAATCGTAGATTAGTCTTCGATGGCAGCCTGGGCGGCGGCTACGCGGGCGATGGGCACGCGGTAAGGGGAGCAGCTTACGTAGTTCATGCCGAGTTTTGCACAGAACTTCACGCTGCTGGGCTCGCCACCGTGCTCGCCGCAGATGCCGACCTTGAGATCAGGATTCGTGGAACGGCCTTTCTCAACGCCCATCTTCACGAGCTGGCCTACACCTTCCTGGTCGAGAACCTCGAACGGATCCACTTTGAGGATTCCGTGCTCTTTGTAGAACTTGAGGAACTTAGGAGCATCGTCGCGGGAGTATCCGAATGTCATCTGGGTGAGGTCGTTAGTACCGAACGAGAAGAAGTCGGCAACCTCAGCGATCTGGTTGGCGGTGAGGGCCGCGCGGGGAACCTCGATCATTGTGCCTACCTTATAACGGATAGACTCTCCACGCTCCTCGAATACCTTAGCGGCTGTCGTGTTGATCACATTGGCCTGGTTCTGGAGCTCCTTGAGCGTGCCTACGAGGGGCACCATGATCTCGGGCATAACCTTTATGCCACGTTTCTGGCAGTTGAGGGCAGCCTCGATGATGGCACGGGTCTGCATCTCCGTGATCTCGGGATATGTGATGCCGAGACGGCAGCCACGGTGGCCGAGCATCGGGTTGAACTCCTCGAGGGCGTCAACCTTAGCCTTAACCTCCTCGAGAGAGAGACCCATCTCGGAAGCGAGCTCTTTCTGAGTAGCTGTCTGGTGAGGTACGAACTCATGGAGCGGGGGATCGAGAAGACGGATGGTCACTCCGAAGCCGTCCATAGCCTCGAAGATGCCTTCGAAGTCACCGCGCTGCATGGGGAGAAGTTTGTCGAGAGCGTGACGGCGTCCTTCAACATCGGAAGCGAGGATCATCTCGCGGACAGCCTTGATACGGTCACCCTCGAAGAACATATGCTCTGTGCGGCAAAGGCCGATGCCCTGTGCGCCGAAGTGGCGTGCCTGTTTGGCATCGCGGGGTGTATCGGCATTGGTGCGCACGAGAGTCTTGGTGTATTTTGCTGCGAGGTTCATGATGGCGCCGAAGTCACCGTCGAGCTCAGGATCGCGGGTCGGAACCTGCCCGTTGTATACCTCGCCTGTAGAGCCGTTGAGAGAAATCCAGTCGCCCTCTTTGTAAACTTTGCCACCCATTTCCACAGTCTTGGCTTTGTAATCTACCTTGATCTCACCGGCACCGGATACGCAGCATTTGCCCATGCCGCGCGCAACCACAGCGGCGTGGCTGGTCATACCGCCGCGCATGGTGAGAATACCCTGAGCCACGGCCATGCCGCGGAGGTCCTCAGGCGATGTCTCGATGCGGACGAGAACGACTTTCTTCTTCTTCTCAGCCCAAGCCTCGGCATCGTCAGCCTGGAATACGATCTGGCCGGCGGCTGCACCCGGAGATGCGGGGAGACCTTTTGCAACGACCTCGGCTTTCTTGATGTCGCTCTTATCGAATACGGGGTGGAGAAGCTCGTCGAGTTTCTGGGGCTCCATGCGGAGAAGGGCAGTCTTCTCGTCGATCATGTTCTCGCGGAGAAGATCCATGGCGATTCTTACCATAGCGGCGCCTGTGCGCTTGCCATTGCGGGTCTGGAGCATCCAGAGCTTGCCGTCCTGAATGGTGAACTCCATATCCTGCATGTCGCGGTAATAGTCCTCGAGACGGTGTGCGATGGCGATGAGCTCGGCGGCGCAGTCGGGCATCGACTCCTCGAGCGCGGGATATTTGGCGGCACGCTCCTCCTCGCTGATGCCCTGAAGGGCAGCCCAGCGGCGGGAACCTTCGATTGTGATCTGCTGGGGTGTGCGGACACCGGCTACCACATCCTCACCCTGGGCGTTGATAAGATACTCGCCGTTGAAGATGTTCTCGCCTGTGGCGGCGTCGCGGCTGAAAGCCACACCTGTCGCGGAGTTGTTGCCCATGTTGCCATAGACCATCGCCTGCACGTTGACGGCTGTTCCCCATTCTTCGGGAATCTGATTCATGCGGCGGTAGAGGATGGCGCGCTCGTTCATCCAGCTGTCGAACACTGCGCAGATGCCACCCCAGAGCTGCTCCCATGCAGACTCAGGGAAGTCTTTGCCTGTGTAGTCTTTCACAGCGGCCTTGAAGAGCTTCACAAGCTCTTTGAGATCGTCTACGTCAAGTTCGTTGTCAAACTTGATTCCTTTCTCCTCCTTCACTTTGTCCATAATGGCCTCGAAAGGATCGATGTCGGTCTTGCTCTTAGGCTTCATGCCGAGCACCACGTCGCCATACATCTGCACGAAACGACGGTAGCTGTCCCATGCGAAGCGGGGGTTGCCGCTCTTGTTGGCCATGGTCTCCACTGTGGCGTCGTTCATACCGAGGTTGAGCACGGTGTCCATCATGCCGGGCATGGAGGCACGGGCTCCCGAGCGTACGGATACGAGCAGCGGGTTGGAGGAATCGTCGAATTTGTTACCGGTAAGCTTCTCTACGTGAGCGATGGCAGCCTCAACATCTTTCTTGATGTCGGCCACGACTTTATCGCGTCCGTATTGCGTATACTCTGTGCAGATATCTGTTGTGATTGTGAATCCGGGAGGAACAGGCATTCCCAGAAGATTCATCTCGGCAAGGTTAGCGCCCTTGCCGCCGAGAAGGTTTCTCATCCCGGCGTTACCTTCGGCTTTACCGTCGCCGAATGTATAAATCGCTTTAGCCATTTGTTGAAATATTTATTTTTTAAATGTGTTTCCACCTTTATTTCCCGTTCCGAACGGGGAGGAGTTTCCGGAACATAGATAATTCAAGGTCAAGTATCGGGTTATATTGTAAGCAGTTGCATGTAGCATCTGTCTGAAAGGTTTGTTTCCGTTTTATTTTACATTTGCAAATTTAGTAAAATCTTGGCAAAAATCACTAATTTTGCGGCTATAAAATATGTCAAAAATGGCAAGAAAAAGAAAAGAATTACCTGAACTGCATAATATAGAGGTTTGTGGCGTGGCCGCCGAGGGGAAGGCAATAGCGCGTGTCAGACTGCGAGAGACAGATGAGAGTCCAATTGTGGTTTTCATACCCTATGGCGCGCCTGGCGATATCGTCGATGTCAAGATCGACAGGAAGAAACATTCCTATGCCGAAGGCCACATTGTCCGAATCGTCTCTCCCTCTCCTGTGCGTCGCGAACCGGCATGTGCCTCTTTCGGGACATGCGGCGGATGCCGGTGGCAGCATCTTCCCTATAGTGAGCAGCTTCTCCACAAGCGGCGTCAGGTGGTCGACGCTCTGGAGCGTATTGCAAAGGTAGATCTCCCGGAAATCTCTCCCACGCTTCCATCGCGTCGGGAATGGGGCTACCGAAATAAGATGGAATATACTTTTTCCGACAAAAAATGGAGGTCGTGGGAAGATATAAAATCTGGGAAAGAGTTCTCAGACAGCGGCAACGCGCTCGGCTTTCATATCCCAGGGGCTTTCGACAAGGTGCTCCATATCGAGAGATGTCATCTTCAGGAGGATCTCGGCGACGAGATCAGAAATTTCATTTTCGATTATGCAGACAGTCACGGCTTCACTTTCTATAATATAAAGGAGAACCGAGGACTTCTACGCACGCTTATGCTGAGAATTGCCTCAACAGGTCAGGTGATGGTATGCCTTACCTTCGGAGAGGATGATCATGATAAGATCTGTGAGATTCTTAACGCTGTCAAAGACCGTTTCCCGGCTGTCACCTCTCTGCTTTATGTTGTCAATCTCAAACTTAACGACTCCATAGCCGATCAGGAGGTCGTGGCCTTCAGTGGGCCTGAATATATAGAGGAGGAGATGGAAGGATTGAAGTTCCGCGTCAATGCCAAGTCATTCTACCAGACCAATAGCCTGCAGGCCTATGAACTCTATAAAGTGGCACGTCGTTTCGCCGGACTGGAACCCGGGAATGAAACACCGGTTGAGAATCATCCGCTTGTCTATGACCTATACACCGGCACCGGCACCATCGCTAATTTCGTGGCCCGTCAGGCCCGTCAGGTCATAGGTATTGAATATGTGGAGGAGGCGATTGATGACGCACGGCTTAATTCGGCGGTGAACGGTATCGACAACACTCTTTTCTATGCAGGCGACATGAAAGATATCCTCACTGATGAATTCATAGCGCGTCACGGGCGTCCCGACATCATGATTGTCGATCCGCCTCGTGCGGGAATGCATGAGAATGTGGTGAAGGTGATACTTAATGCCGCTCCCCGTGTGATAGTCTACGTGAGCTGCAATCCTGCCACCCAGGCCCGTGACCTTGCGCTACTCGACGCTAAATACCGTGTGACGGATGTCCAGCCTGTCGATATGTTCCCCCACACGCATCATGTGGAGAATGTGGTAAGGCTTGAACTCAAATGAGACCTGCGACCATGATAACTGAAAACATGGCTCTGACTGCCCTGGAGAAACGTCATTCTGTGCGGTCGTTTTCCTCAGAAGCGATACCGGCTTCCGTGGTCAATAAACTTAAGGCTGAGATCTCCATGACCAACAGTCATGAACAGGGTATGCGGTTTCAACTTATACTCAATGATTCGGCTCCTTTCGACCGTTACAGCCATAGCTACGGCCTTTTCAGGAATGTGCGTAATTATCTTGCGGCAGTGGTGGATATCGCTACCCCCGATGCTTATGAGCGGGCCGGATATTTTGCCGAACGCTTTGTGATAAAGGCAGTAGGGCTCGGGCTCGGCACATGTTTTGTATCCGGCACGTTCGATGCATCGAAGGCGCCGGTGCAGGTCAGGGCCGGGGAGAAGATACTGTTTCTTGTTACATTAGGTATGCCTGAGGGTAAATCGCGTGTCGTTGCCCGGTTGCTTGCCGGATTCACACATAGGAAGGGGATGGACGTCTCAGATTTCTTTGAGCCGGCATCAGAACTCGACGATGCTTGCCGTGAATTCCCGGAATTATACGATGGGCTTATGGCCGTAGGGTGTGCTCCGTCTGCGATGAACCGACGTCCCGTCAGGCTTTTCATAGATTGTGTGTCAGGAAAGAGGAACATATGTGCGAGAGTCAAGCCCGGCGACAATTCTTTTCTTATTGATCTTGGAATTGCTAAATATAACTATAACTCTGCCACATCCACGTTTTGTGCCTGGGGTAACGGTGCGCCTCTTGACGATAGCGTGGAAGATGAATAGTAATCCGGTGACGTTGAGGAATGATCTAACGGCTATTTGCTGCCATCTGCAAGCAGATAGCCTTTTTTCTTGATGGAGGTGATCGTTATCGCGGGGTCATAAAGAAGGCGTCTCAGGTAGGAGATCTGTACGTTAAGTGCGAGGGAATTGGCATAGCTTGCGTCGCCCCACACGGCATTGAGGATCGTGTCGCGGTCTACGACGTATCCTTTGTTCTCGGCGAGGATGGAGAATATCTCGGTTTGCCGCACAGAGAGGGTATGGGTTTCGCCGGCATAGGTCACGGATGACAGATTGGGCCTGAACACAGTGTCTCCTATGAGGAATTCCTTGTCTTGATTCATTATCATGCTGTCGAAACGCTCATGTATTTTGGCTATCAGTTCCTCCGGATAGAAAGGTTTGGGTATATAGTCGTTCCCTTTCAAGGAGAATCCCTGGAGGCGGTCTGATTTCTCGGTGCGGTCTGTCAGGAAGAATATTATCACGCGTTTGTCTTTCTGCCTGATGATGCGGGCGAGTTCAAATCCGTCCATCTCAGGCATGTTGACGTCAAGCAATATAAGATCAGGGTGAAGACCATCGTAAAGGTTAAGGCCCACTTTCCCGTTGTTGGCATATGTCACCTCGAAGCCTTCCGCCTCGATGAAGCGTTTAAGCAACATCGAATTCTTCACATCGTCGTCAACAAGCAGTATTTTCAGGTTGTTTTTCATTGTGCGTCATGGATTGTCATTGAGGGATTGATATTGTGAAGATGGAACCTTTGTTTTCGTGGCTTTCAAGGGAGATCTGACCACCGTGAGCGTCTACAAGCAGCTTGACATAAGTTAATCCGAGACCCATGCCCGGCAGATCGGACGACGTGGCTTTCCCCCTGTAGAACCTCGAGAATACGTGTGGAATGTCGTGGGGTGAAATTCCATTGCCGTTGTCTGATACTGAAACGGTGATCATATCCTTGTCTACCGTGGCCTGCGCCACTATCATGACGCTTGATCCGGAATATTTAATGGCGTTTTCCACAAGATTCATGAGTATGTTGGCCATATGTGTCCTGTCGGCATACATCACGGTCTTCGGATCTATTCTGTTGTCAAATTCCACGCTTTTGTCGGAAGGGACCCGTGCTTCTTTCTCTAATTCCGCGAAAAGATCGTGGAGATTGAATCGCGACCAGTTGAGCGGTATCTGTTCAACATTGTTGAACGTAAGGTCGCGGAGCTTGGAGAAATATGAAGAAATATTGTCGAGCGCGGTTCTTGTCTCCGCAACGATCTCGCGTTTTACCTCGGGCTGTTCCATAAGCTTCGGATTCTCTATGCCTGATACGCACATCTTCAGCGTGGAAATAGGGCGTTTCAGTTCATGCACCATGGTGGTGACGAAATTATTACGCATCTTGTCAAGCTTCGACATCTTCAGGATTGTGGAGAATTGCCATATGAGGCAAAGGATCAGCACTATCGAGAGCACCGCTACAACTATGAGATTGCTCGCCATTTTCCCGAGCACCTCAGCCGGATGGATCCGACACGTGATCTCAGCCACCTTACGCTCCATTTCCGAATAAGGGATGGAAATAGTCATTGTCGGGGAAATTACTGATGAATGCCTTTTCAGAATGGTTCTCCAGGGAATGGAGTCTGTCACTATGAGACGGGTAGAGGCGTCGATTCCGTTTTTGGCCAGTATAGAATCCACTTTGTCAGCTTTAAGATTGTTCCAGTACTCCATGCTCATATTCTTGAAAGCACCCCAGATGGCTCCTTCAGAAGGGGCGTCATTGACCGCGATCGAATGTCTTATCTTGGTGACTCCTTTGGGATCGTCCATAGCGAGGCTGGAGGCAAGTTTATTTTCCTCGTCAGTAAGTTCACGGTCACCCTTTATTCCTAAAAGCATTAATGGCTTGAATCGTCTGATGGTTATTGTCGCCACGCGGTTAAGCGTATCGTTTTTCTTGACATCATTTATGTTGTAATTCACCATCGTGCGAGTGTCAGCAACTGAATCGAACTCATCCTCCGACCGGTTCTTCATATATTGGGAAAATAAATCCGTCACTGTCTGCTCCGCATCATTCTCATATTCGCTGATGGAATATTCATAGCGGCTGTAGAGCCAGTAGACCTGCATCCCTATAAAAGCAAGGATGGCGCATATCGTAATAATATATAAGGCCTTTATTCTTTTTTCCATATGACAAAATTACAAATAAGCATCCGTTTGTCATATTTTTATCGCTATTATTTCCCCGGAGAGTAATAATTCAGTAATAATTCCATAATGTTTGAGTAATGATTATTTTCCTGTTCCGTCATGATGAGTGCATAACTTTGCGGAGTAAAACCAAAAACATCACGATATGAGAAAAATGATATTTATGTTTGTGGCCATTGCCGCAGCGATGATGACACTCTCGGGGAAAACAGTCAGGAGGACTCTCCATATCTTCAACGGGACTGTCCCGGAGACCGAGACTCTCGCAGTCGGGACAATGGAGTTTGTATACGACTATTCTTATTGTGTCGACACTACGCGTTCCATAGATGAGGATGTGGCGTCAGACCGGATGCTGCTGCAGATCGCGCCCGGGGGCATGTCGAAATTCTCGAGCTACAAGAATCTTACTGTCGATTCGATCATAAATATGTCGACCGTAGATCAGGTCATGGAAGCGGCATCGAGCGGAAAGCTCTCCAATGGCGATCCGTTGATCATCTACAAGAATTATCCGGATGGAAAGCTGACGCAGGTGGAGAAAGTGTGTCAGGACTGGTTCCGCTACGAGGAGGATACGCCGACGTTCGACTGGGAATTTACCGACAGCGTGGCCAATGTGCTCGGATATGAATGCCGTTTGGCGAAATGCACCTTCAGAGGCAGGGAATGGAGGGCTTTCTATGCTGAGGAAATCCCCGTGATGGATGGCCCGTGGAAACTGCAGGGACTTCCGGGACTTATCATGAAAGCCGAGGACAGCAAGGGAGAGTATTCCTTTGAATGTATCGGTATAAAGTCGGAGGCGTCACGTCCGATCACGTTATATAAAGTACCATATAACGTGACAGGGCGTAGGAAATTCTACGATGCGAAGTATAACTATGAGATAAATCCATATGCATATTTTGAGGCTACCACAGGAGGACATGTGACCGTTACCGACGAGGCCGGTAATCCTTCGCTCGATGCATACGATCCCATCGATCTGCAGTTTGACTATATAGAAAGGGACTGGAGGGAATGAAAAATATGCGCTCATCCTTAATAATGGCGCTACTGCCGTTTCTGTGGTGCGCCATATCCGCAATACGGACAGCCTCGGCGGAAGAGACCGGGCGTCTGCGTGGCAAAGTGATTGACGGAGAGACCGGAGATGCCATAGCCGGCGTGGTGGTAAAGGCACTTGGAAAGACCGGGAAAGTTCTGTCGTTTGGTTCTACCGGTAAGGATGGTGTTTTCTCAATAGCCGCGCCTGCTCATATAGATTCATTATCATTCAGATGCATGGGTTATGAGATGCTATGTGTGGCTCGGGATACCGATCTGCATGAGATAAGGCTTACGCCGAAGGCTACCCGTCTGAATGATGTCGTGGTCGATGCTCCTGATATATATGCGCGTGGCGACACATTGGTCTTTAATGTGGGACGCTATGCCAATGCAAAAGACAATGCCATTATTGATGTCATAAAACGTCTGCCGGGAATAAAGGTGGAGGATGATGGCACAATAAAGTATCAGGGGAAGCCTATCAACCGGTTCTATCTCGATGGCAACGACTTCATAAGTGGCCAATATGGTCTGGCAGCAAACAATATCTCGCATAAGGATGTGAAGTCGGTAGAGATAATGGAAAACCACCAGCCTGTCAAGGCTCTCGAAGGGATTGAATTTCCCGAGGAGGCCGGCATCAATCTTCGGCTGAAGGAAGATGCGCGCAGTCGATGGGTCGGGGTATGGCAGGCGGCTATGGGATATGAACCGTTGCTCTACAGTGGTTCAATTTTCACCATGCGCCTGGCGTCGAAGGTGCAGAATGTCTTCACTCTCAAGGGTGACAATACCGGCTGGAATCCCGCATCTCAGATCAGAGAACATGATTTCGACGGGATGTTTCCCTCAGGTGATCCTGAAAATCTCTGGCGGGAATATATAACCGCCGATGCTGTCAACGCTCCTCTATCTGAGAAGCGCACGAGAGACAATCTCTCCTGGATAGCCAATGGTATCTCGTCATGGCGGAAGGGCGACACATCGATGCGGTTTAAACTCAATTATATGGGCGACCGACTTGACTACAGTTCCCGCACGGCCACCGATTATTTCAGCGACGTGATACCGTCTTTCCTGCAGGACGATGCTTTGCGCACCCGCAGCCATGATCTCTCAGCCCAGTTTAATGCGGAGGTGAACAAAAGCGGATACTATCTCAAGGATAAGCTAAACGTCTCATCGGTGTGGGACAACGCAGTGTCGACTATAACAGGCTCATTTGATCTCAATCAGCGTGTGGTGCGTCACAGTCTTTCTGCTGTGAACGATCTTAAGCTTGTGAAGCGTAATGACAGGAATGTGTTCACACTTACCTCGCGTAACTCGTTTAACCATTCACCCGACAGGCTCACTGTGGAAGGAAACGAGAATGCTTCCCAGAGACTCGGCACGACAGATCTCCGCTCCACCACTGAAACAAAATTCGGAAAATTCCATCGGTTCTGGAAGCTTTATATCGAGGGGGGAGTGGATATCGACTGGCATCGCACAGACGTCTCCCTGAATGGAATGGGAGCGTTCGACAATTCAGGTGTCTGCAACGCTTTCATCTCGAGCCTGTATGCTACTCCGAGCGTGGAATATGAGCGCGATGGCTGGCGGTGCTCGTTGGGTTCACTGTTCCGATGGCGACATCAAAGCATAGACGGACAGCATGATTATCTCGATCTCCTTCCGAGGCTGTATGTGCGCAAACAACTGACCTCAAGATCAGAATTCTCTGGTACGTTGGCCTACAGACTTGGATCGCCAAAACCATACATGGAGATGGATCTGCCTGTCATGTCAGACTATCGCAACCTTTTTATCGCAGGTGATACCCGCGGCCGCGACAGGAGTGTAGGAATCACGCTGAGTTACCGTTACCGCAATCCCTTGAAGTCTCTGTTCATGAATGCCTCCGCCTCCTACAATTATCAGAGATGGGGAGTTATGTCAAACCAGGTGTTTGTCGAAGATTTCGTCATATCGACATTCTCGGAAAAAGCGTCGGGTTCGCGGTCATGGTATTTCAATGCAGGTTTGAGCAAAGGGCTTGGACGAAGCCGTATGGTGACGGGGTTCGACGTGAGATCGTCGTTTACATCAGCCTCTACTATGCGAGATGACGCAGTAGTGCCTTTCCGTCAGTCTTCCGTCAATGTTAAGCCATATTTCAAAGGTAATATAGTGAAATGGCTTTCGCTGAACTATGAGGCGTCATATACCTGGTCGCGACTCTGTTTCCATGGAAAAGGGAATGCGAGCCATTTATTCTCTCAGAATCTTTTTCTGACTGTGCTGCCTGTGGATTATCTGGATTTCACCGCAGGAGGGGAACACTTTCTCACACGTTTCCCTGACAGCAGCGTCTCGAATCTCCTTCTTTTCGATGCTTCCGCCACATGGAGGATTAACGGCAAGGTCCGACTTTCGCTGACTGCCAACAACCTCCTTGACCGGCGAAGATATGAATATGTAAACTACGGTACCCTGTCGAGGTCTGAGTATTCCTTCCGGTTGCGTCCGCGCAACATACTCCTCTCCCTGCAGGTCCGCTTCTGACAGCAATCATCCCCGCCTCATGATTCCATGACGCGGGGATGACTGCTGTCAGATTTATGCTGGCACCGGATCACTCGATCACAACGTCGAAGTGCTCGAGGAAATCCTGGGTCTTGCGGATATATTCCTCCATCACGACATCGTCTTCAACGAATGGCACCTCTTTGCGGTAGGCGGTCATGACTTTTTCTATCTGAGGGGAGGACTTCAACGGGCGTCGGAAATCGATTCCCTGCGCAGCGTTCATCAACTCTATGGCAACGATGATTTTGAGATTGTCGATGATTTTGTGGAGCTTTGTGGCTGAATTGGCACCCATCGACACGAGGTCTTCCTGGCCGTTGGAGCTTACTATCGAGTCGCACGAGGCAGGCCATGCGTACATCTTGTTCTGGCTCACGACTGATGCGGCGGCATATTGCGGAATCATGAATCCGGAATTAAGTCCCGGTTTGGCCACGAGAAATTCCGGAAGCCCGCGCTTGCCAAGTATGAGTTGAGCCACTCGTCGCTCAGAGATATTGCCGAGTTCATGAAGCGCCACACCCATATAGTCGAATACAAGAGCTATCGGTTCGCCGTGGAAATTACCGCCGCTCAACACCAGATCCTCGTCAGGAAAGACTGTCGGGTTGTCGGTGACGGAGTTTATCTCCGTGTGGAGCACTTCCGTGACGTGGTGCATGGCGTCTTTCACGGCACCGTGTACCTGCGGGATACAACGGAAGGAATATGGGTCTTGCACATGTTTCTTCTCATGCTCTATGATCTCACTCCCTTTCAATATACGGCGGAACACTTCAGCTGTCTCGATCTGGCCGCGATGGGGACGCACTTGTTGCAAACAATCATAGAATGGCTCGATGCGTCCGTCGTAGGCCTCAAGGCTCATTGCTCCGAACAGGTCGAAGCAGTTAACCAGATGCCAGCCGTCGATGAGGGCCTTGATGCCGTTGGCACTCATGAACTGGGTGCCGTTGAGGAGTGCGAGACCCTCTTTCGACTGAAGTCGTATCGGTGCCCATCCGAATTTTGCGAGCACTTCGGCTCCAGTCATCCTTTCACCCTTATATTCCACCATACCTTCGCCGATGAGCGGCAGGAAGAGGTTGGCGAGAGGGGCAAGATCGCCTGACGCGCCGAGTGAGCCCCGGTCGTAGACCACCGGATAAATGTCGTTGTTGTAGAAGTCGAGGATTCTCTGCACAGTCTCTACCTGCACGCCGCTGAAACCCATAGAGAGGGCATGGGCCTTAAGCAGAAGCATGAGTTTGACCACAGTCTTGTCGACAGGGGTGCCGACGCTGCATGAATGGCTCTTCACGAGATTCTCCTGGAGAGTTGAGAGTTGCTCCTTGGAGATTGTCCTGTCGCAGAGCGAGCCGAATCCGGTAGTCACGCCATATACGGGGCGTGAGAAGTCTTCTTCTTTCTTGTCGAGATACTCACGGCAATGTCGTATTTTATCTTTAGCCTCCTCCGACAGTGTGAGTTTCGTGTCGTTTTTGAGTATTTGTTCTATGATGTCATAGGTGAGGAGTCCCGAGCCTATGGCGTATGTATTCTCATTGTTCATGATTGCTTCAGATGTAGTGTTTGGTTGTTGGTAACGGGTTTTAAACTGACGTTGGAATCAGCGAATCCCAACCTTTATTTATGGGAGTAGACGATATTTCCTTCGTGGATTGTTGTGTTGACACAATTCATTCCGACGTAATAGGGTAGCATCCTGTAGTTGGAAAATTCAAGGATGACGAGGTCGCCTTTCTTGCCAGGCTCTATCGATCCGATCTCGTGTGACTTGTCGACAGCCGCGGCTCCGTTGAGGGTGAGCGCTGTTATCGTCTCCTCGATTGTCATACCCATATAGATGCACGCCAGTGCTATTGTCAGAGGTATGGAGCCGGAGAAGCAACTCCCGGGATTCAGATCGGTGGCAAGCGCCACGGCTGCGCCGGCTTCTATGAATTTTCTTGCCGGGGCATAGGGCTCTCGCAAGGAGAATGCTGTGAGAGGGAGCAGGGTTGCGACAACACCTTCCTTAGCCATCCGCTGTATGCCATCATCGCTCACATGGAGGAGATGATCGGCTGAGACAGCACCCATTTCCGCTGCAAGTTCGGCTCCTCCGAGAGTCACGATCTCGTCGGCATGCAGTTTCAGTTTGAATCCCACTTCCTTAGCGGCTTTCAGGAGTCTGCGGGAATCTTCGATCTCGAATACATTTTTCTCAGTGAAAATATCGAAGAACTCAGCCTTTCCTTTCACAGCCGGCAACATCTCGCCGATCATAAGGTCGACATATTCCTCAGTGCGCCCTTTGTATTCTTTCGGCACAGCATGTGCCCCGAGGAAAGTGGCCACGATATTCAGTTTCTGGCCGGGTTTGGTTGCGAGTGTTTCGATCGCGTTGAGCATTTTCAGTTCTGACGGAGTGTCGAGACCATATCCGCTCTTGGCTTCTACGGTTGTGACCCCCATCTCGCTCATGCGGTCGATAAACCACTGCGCCTTTTCCACAAGTTCCTCGGCAGAGGCAGAGCGTGTGGCATTGACCGTGGATTGAATCCCTCCTCCGCGTTGCATTATGCTCATGTAAGATTCACCGTTCAGTCTCCACCCGAATTCGTCAGGCCTGTATCCGCCGAATATCAGATGGGTATGGGAGTCGACGAAGCCCGGCAGAACCACCCGGTCTGCGGCATCGATTCTTGTATATGCCGTATCATCAGATACTGCGTAGTCTTCCGATGGCCCCGCATATGTTATTATGCCGTCAGAGACTACTATTGTGGCATGTTCGGTCGTTACCAGGCACCCCATCTCCGGGCCCCTGCGGGCACTTCTGCCCACAGGAGTCACAAGGGTGGCGTTTGTGATGATCAGATTCTTATCCATATGGAAAGCCGTCAGTTTTTATCGATAACCTTATTGACGGTTTCCAGAATCTGCATCTCACGGTTGATTGCAGCCGATGCGAGCACGGATGCTGCGGTCAGCAGCTCCTCAGCTTTCTCGCGGTTTTTCAGTCCGGCGGCGTTTATCCTGACGTTGAGATGCGCTCCGAGGACGGCGCTTCGGGCAGCGAGCGCTCCTACACCGGCGTCGCTTACCGATGCCGGATTCCCTTTAGATGCCATCGCCTCGAGTATGTCGAAAGTCTCGTAGGCCGTCTGCATGGTGCGCAGAGGCACTTCAGTGGCGTAGAGTGTGGCAGCCTCAAGTGCCGCGGCACGTGCCTCCTTCTCTTCCGGTGTCTTCTTGGGCATCGCGAACACAGCCATGATGCGGTTGAAGGCCTCGGTGTCTTCATCTACGAGGGCTATGAGACGGTCTTGAATGGCATGTCCTTTCTCGGCGATGTCCGAAAACTCCTCCCATCGGTCGTCCCATCCGGGTTTGTGTGCGGAAAGGTTTGCCACCATCGTGCCTAACGCGGCCGCCAGAGCTCCCATGTATGCAGCGATGCTGCCTCCGCCGGGAGCGGGCGATTCGGATGCGGTTTCTTCAGCGAATCCCTTGCACGTCATGTCGACAAGTTTTTTGCCGTGTTTGTCCTGAAGCATGTCCTCGATAATCTTTTCGTCGCGGACAAAAGGCTTCAGTTCGTCGAGTCCCATTGATTTCACGGCAATCTTTATTATCTCGTCTTCGCTGATTCCGACAGACCGCTGCTGCATGCGGAGATAATGCTTGCCGGCGTCGATGAGGGTGCGCTTCGGCACGAGACCAACAATCTCGGTGCCGGTGACGCGCACTCCGCGAGCCGCGGCAGCCCTGCACACCTCATCAAATGCCTTGTGGAGGGGGGTAGTGGATATGTCGGTGATATTCATCGAAACCTGGGCGATACCATATTCGTCGATAAACCATCCGATAGCTTTCGTGGCCTTGAGAGTTCCGGGCAGCATGATGGTATTGCCCTCGGCGTCTTTCATCGGTTTGCCGTTGGGCTTACCCCCCTCACGCTGCGGACGACCTTTCTCACGGACATCGAAAGCAATGGCGTTTGCCCTTCTTGTTGAAGTGGTGTTGAGGTTGAAGTTGACGGCTATAAGGAAATCGCGAGCGCCTACGGCTGTGCATCCAGTGCGCGCTACATCTTCGTCAAACGGACGGTTGCCATAGTCGGGGCCTTTATCCTCTTTCCCCATTCTGTCTGCGAGGCCTTCATATTCACCCTGACGGCAAACCGCGAGATTCTTGCGCTCGGGGGTGAAGGCTGCCGCCTCATAGCAATAGCATGGTATGTGGAGTTCTGTGGCTGCTCTCTCGGCAAGCTTTCGGGCGAGAGCGGCACATTCTTCGAGTGTGATGCCACTTACCGGAATCAGAGGGCAGACGTCGGTGGCACCCATACGTGGGTGTGCTCCGTGGTGGTTGCGCATGTCGATGAGCTCTGAGGCTTTCTTCATGCCACGCAAGGCAGCTTCTACCACGGCATCGGGTTCTCCTACGAAAGTGACCACCGTACGGTTGGTCGCTTCTCCCGGATCTACGTCAAGCACTCTCACATCTCCGCCTTTCTCAATATCCGCAACGATGGCGTCGATTACGGACTTGTCGCGCCCCTCAGAGAAATTGGGCACACACTCTATTATCTGTTTCATGGTTTTAAATAACTTCTTAGTCTGAATCCCGGTGCCATTGCTTCTGCAAAAGCACCGGACTATGATCTTATATCGGTTGGTTATCTCTCAATCAGTTCCCTGATCATCTTCTCATCCGCGATGAATGGCTCGGTGATCATGAATCCGTTCTCGGCCTGTGTCTCGTTCCATTCCTTCACGGTGGACATGGCGTTTTCGTTTCGAGCCCATGACCTGCGGGCAACGCCACCCATCACATCCCAGAGCATAGCGTTACGGAGGATCTTGTCGACTCTTTCGGAGCCGTCGCATACCATTCCGAAACCGCCGTTGATGGCCTTACCTATACCTACACCGCCGCCGTTGTGAAGCGCCACGAGGCTCATGCCGCGTGCACAGTTGCCGGCAAAGCATTGTACGGCCATGTCGGCCATAACGTTAGAACCGTCTTTTATGTTGGAAGTCTCGCGGAATGGTGAATCGGTGCCGCTCACGTCATGATGGTCGCGGCCGAGCATTATGGGGCCGACTTCTCCATCACGCACCATTTTATTGAAACGCAAGGCGATGTTCATGCGTCCGAGGGCATCCTGATATAGAATGCGGGCTTGTGTGCCTACCACGAGCGCGTTTTTCTCAGCATCGCGTATCCAGTTGTAGTTGTCGCGGTCCTGGCCACGGCGCGACGGGTCGATACATTCCATTGCGGCGTGATCGGTCTTCACGAGGTCTTCGTGACGTCCGCTGAGGCATACCCAACGGAAAGGTCCGTAGCCGTAATCGAAAAGCATCGGTCCCATGATGTCTTCCACATACGATGGCCAAATGAATCCGTCTTTTTCGTCGATGCCGTTTCTTGATATCTCCTTCACTCCGGCATCGTAGATGGCTTTCATAAACGAGTTGCCGTAGTCGAAGAAATAAGTGCCGCGTTCGGTGAGGGCCTTGATCGCTTTGAAATGGCGTTTCAGCGATTCGTCGACCCTCTTTCTGAATTCCTCCGGATTTTCATGAAGCAGACGGGTGCGTTCCTCAAATGATAGACCTACGGGGCAGTATCCACCTTCATATACGGCATGGCATGAGGTCTGGTCGCTGAGTAATTCGATCTTGATATCTTGGGCCACAGCATATTCAAGGAGATCGACGACATTGCCGTGGTAGGCTATGGAGATTGGCTTATGCTCTTTCATGGCTTCGGCTGCGAGATGGAATGCCTCCGGTATCGAGTCTGTGACTTCCTGCACCCACCCCTGGTTCTTGCGGGTTTCGATGCGCGATGCGTCGACCTCGGCGATTATGGCGGCAGCTCCGGCGATTTCTGCAGCTTTAGGCTGAGCACCGCTCATGCCTCCGAGTCCCGAGGATACGAAGAGATGTCCGGAGAGGTCACCATCCTGCGGCACACCGAGTTTCATACGTCCGGCGTTGAGCAGAGTGTTGAATGTGCCGTGTACGATTCCCTGCGGACCGATATACATCCATCCGCCGGCGGTCATCTGTCCATAGTTTGCCACTCCCATCTGCATTGCCTCGTGCCAGTCATGCTGATTGTCGAACATTCCGACCATCATGGCATTGGTGATTATGACACGTGGCGCATCTTTACGGGAGGGGAAGAGCCCGAGAGGATGACCGGACTCAATCACGAGGGTCTGCTCGTCGGTGAGTTCCTCAAGATATTTCTTGATTAGACGGTATTGCAGCCAGTTCTGACAAACCTGACCGGTCTCTCCATATGTCACGAGTTCATATGGATATAGGGCTATGTCGAAGCATAGATTATTGTCGATCATCACCTGGAAGGCTTTCCCTTCAAGACATTTTCCTTTATATTGATCTATAGGCTTGGCCTTAAGGTCGCCTTCAGGACGCCAACGGTAGGCATATATGCGACCTCGGGTGCGCAATTCTTCCAAAAATTCGGGAGCCGCTTTTTCGTGCAGTTCCTCGGGAAGATAACGTAAGGCATTTTTGAGGGCGGTGACTGTTTTTTCCGGCGTGAGGGTATATCCTCTGTCGGGTGCGCGGCGGATGCCGCTTTTGAAATCATGATACTCCGGCCATTCGGCAGAAAGTAGAATTTTGTCACGAGTCATGGTAGATATGAATTAGTTCTAAGCGCGAAATTAACAAAAAAGGCTGATTCGGCAACAATATTGTGTCAAAAAAATAGAATACTTAACACCTCACTGTAATTATCCGGAAATTTGAAATATGTTTTTACAAAATAAAAAAGGCCATGAAAACTATCTGATTATTACCTGCAGACAGTTTTCATGGCCTTTTCGTTTGAGAGTTGAGGGTTGAGATGATTAAGAGAAAGACTCCCTTGCATCAAAAATTGCAATCATCTCTTACCGAAACTTGCTAAACTCTTTATTCTTTATCAATGCCGGCCTACCGGCGCTGATAGCCACCCGCGGAAGTGCTGCCTGATCGTTATGACAGCGAACAGCAATTTTTTAATTAGTAATTAGTGATTTGTGATTGGTAATTATGATTTGCTTTATTTATTTATGATGCAGTTAATTGATTCATAATGCATAATTAGTTACGCAGTTAGAATGCTATTATAAGACTTATCAGGGCTAATCGGGGTTTTCTCAATTTGCCCAAGGGGCTTGAGGGATTTGAGGAGCTCGATTAGTTGCCTTAACACTTCAGACGGAGCTAAAGGGCTTTATAAGGGATTGTAGCATGGGGCGACTGGGGACCGGGGTTCCGGAGGCCTCGGGCAGTCGCGGCTAATACTAATTGTCATGCACGAGACCTTTATGAAGCGACCGGAAGCAGCGAAGCTTGCTGCAATTTTGAATTTGGAA
>ERZ836877.1832-NODE-1832-length-30662-cov-3.945045_pt1 | contig 30662 bp, 24 predicted proteins | sample MGYA00519469_ERZ836877 | MGnify/ENA primary metagenome ERZ836877 (study PRJEB31850, sample SAMEA3708809) | human gut metagenome | biome: human gut; feature: human-associated habitat; material: faeces | place: China | collected 2014 ... | reverse complement strand
CGGCGACGGCCCCTTCAGCGTGCTGGTGGATAACGACGCCAGCCGCGAAAACGTCAGCCGCGCCGCGCGCAACCGCGGCTTTGTGGTGGACGCCGCAGACGCCGCGGACAAGGGGGCAGGCGTGACCTTGCTGGAAATCCATAAGGCCTGATCTGCTTTCCCCTATCCCCGGCAATCCCTCCGCGCGGGCCTTTTGCCGCCGGAATCGGCGTCATGGCCCGCCGGAGGGATTGCCACGGAGGCCGACATGTCTGTTTTTTCTCTCGTGCGCAAGGCGCTTTCCCTTCTGCGCGGTCGCCTGCCCAGCGCGTCCTTGGGCGCGCGTTCGCCGGCGACCGCTCCCGCCGGAAACGGCCGCCAGGGCTGCGACGACCGTGGTCTGCTGGTTTTTGAGCATACCGGAGAGGTCATCCGGGCCGAACGCCTTCTGCGGGCCGCCGGGCTGAAGGTGGAGGTCAAGGGCCCGCCCCCGGAACTGCGTACGGGCTGCGACATGGTGGTGGTCTTTCCCCTGCTGCTTCAGGCCCGCGCCCTGACCGTACTGCACGAAGCGGGGCTCACGCCCCTGCGCGCGGTCAGCGCCCACGATGTGCTTCTGGAACCCGTGTCCCTGTTTCAGACCCGCCGCATCAATGGCCGCTGGATTATGGTGCGTGCGGCCAACATGAAAATCACTCTGGACAGCGCCACGGGCCGTATTGTCAATATCTCAGGCGGCGGCTGCCCGGACGTGCCCTGGCTGGCCAGTCAGCTCTGTGGCCGCGACCTGCAGACTGCCCCGGCCCCCCTGAGCCTGGGGCAGACCCTGTGCTGCTACAGCCTGCAAAAGGCCTTTGACGAACTCAGGACCGTCATGGCCGCGCCCCACACGGGGACGCGGCAACCGGACGGCACGCCCCAGCAGACTGCGGACCAGCCTGCCAGCCGCCCTGTCGCCTGAAAAACGGAGGAAACCATGTGGTGTATTGTGGGAACCCTGCCGGACGCCGCGGCCCCGCTGCTCACGGCGGGCCTGGACGCGCCCTCGGCGGTGCGGGACGGCTTCCTGATCCTTCCCGACGGCTTCCGCACACCGGTGCAGCGCGGCACCCCCGCCCTGGCGGCCACGGCCCTGCTGGCCTGCGCCGCCCTGAACTTTCCCCCGCCGCGCCTGCTCCTGGCCGGAGACACGGGATCGGGCGCGGGCAGCCGCGCCGTCTATGCCCATCTTGAAGATTGTTTGCCCGCCCTGGCCCCACGTGGGCTCACCTTTCACTACCTCTTCCCCGACGTGGACTGGCACAACCGGCTGCTGCTGGCCATCAGCGCCCTGCCCGTCCGCCCCCTGCTGGCGGCCGACGCGGGCTATATGTATGTGGCCAAGATGAGCGGCTACGCCGACGCCTACGACCTGTTCACCCCGGACCTGGGCGAACTGGCCTTTCTGGCCGACGAAACCGCGCCCCACCCCTTCTACACGCGTGGTTTTCTGCTGGCGGAAGAAAAAGACCTGCCCGCACTGATGCGCCGCGCCCAGGCCCACGGCAACTGCCCGCCCAACCTCATCGTCAAGGGCCGCACGGACCACATCGTCTGCAACGGCATGCTGGCGGCCACGGTGGATACGCCCTCGGTGGAGGCCATGGAATGCATCGGCGGCACGGGCGACCTGGTCACAGGCCTGGTTACGGCCTTTCTCTGCGGCGGGCTGCCCATCTGCCGGGCCAGCCTGGCCGCCGCACGCGCAGCGCGGCTGCTGGCCCAGGACTGCGCCCCGGACCCTGGCTTCCAGATCGGCCAGCTGCTGGCGCGGCTGCCGGAGATGCTGGTAAGGGAGAAAGATTTGCTTGTGGAGGAAGGAAAACTTTAAAAAACTTTTTTCTCCGCCAGGGGACGCAGAAGGCGTACCCCGGCCGGGATGCAGAAGAGATGAGGAGCAGGTTGTGCTGTGCCTCTGGGGTATGCGGCTGATGGGGTAGCGTTGCCAGGCGCAGGGGAACGCCTGCCGCCGTGCTTTCAGCGCCTGCGCTCTCGCCGCCGCTTGCGCTGGCGCAGAGCCGCCCGCCACAGCCAGGAAGCCACCAACCCGACAGCCACGCCGCCAAAGGCATAAAGCGTCTGGGCAGCCATGTGGGGCCGGTCAAAACCCCACTGTGCGGCCTTGTTCAACGAGGGGTGGTAGAGCGCCCAGGCCACGGCCGCAGCCAATCCCAGCACCCCCAGAGCTCCGGCCAGCCAGAAGGCGGGGATGGGCTCCTCCCAAAAAAACGACGACCGGTAAAACCGCCGCCGCGCCAGGCAGACCGTGCAGAACACCAGGGACACCATCAGCGCCGTGATCCAGGAAAAACCGTTGAGCAGCGACCCCACAAGCCCCAACCCCAGAAAGAGCGCCGCCAGTTGAAAAGCCCTGGCCTGCCGCCGTTCCAGCCCGTAAGAAATGAACAGCAGCGCCCCGCCGCTCACAGCGGTGACAAAATGCCCCACAGCCACCACCTGGTAGGGGATGAGCTCCCGCACCATATGCAGGATGTGCCGCCCCGGCGGCAGCAGGGCCGAGGCCAGCAAAATGGCCCCGGCCGTAAAGACCATATAGGCCGAAATGGAGTGCGAAAGCACTGAAAGCCAGCGCCCGGCCTCGCGCAGCATGTTGCGCCGCTGGCGCACCTCGTACACGGCCAGCAGCAAGGCGGCGGCCAGCAGAGGCAGAATGAAGTAGATCAGGCGGAACAGCAGCACCGCCGCAAAAACCGTCTGCTCGTGCGCGGTGTGGGTCAGATGCAGGATAACCAGCTCAAACACCCCCACGCCGCCGGGAATGTGCGTGAGCACCACAGCCACCTGGGCCAGCAGATAACTGGGCAGAAAATCCAGGAAACTGATGTTCATGTGACCGGGCAGCAGCACATACATGCAGCCGGCTGCAGCAATGATGTCCACCCAGGCCACCAGGGCCTGAGCAAAGGCGATGCGCGGCGCGGGGAAGACAAATTCCTTGCCGAAGATGTGCACTGGTTTACGCACCACGCAGCAGAGCGCCAGATAAGAACAGGCTATGAGCGTAAGCCCCACACCCAGAATACGGATGTCCTGCAGGGGCATTTTGGCCAGCAGCTCGCCGGGAATAACCGGCGGGGCCACCATAAAGATGACGCCGCACAGCCCCAGTACGCCCACCCAGAAAGTGACGGCCAGCATGAGCACCAGGCGCACGATCTCCGCCAGCGAAAACCCCCAGGCCGAATAAAACCGGAAACGCACGCTGGTGCCGCCCAGCAGCGCGCCGAAATTGTAGCTCACGGCCTGGCCCACAAAAGAAACCAGGGCCACCCGCGGCAAGGGAAGGGTTTTATGGATGGCCTTGAGGGCCAGCCAGTCATAGCCCACCAGAATCATGTAGTTGACCGCCATGAGCAGCAACGAAGCCCCCATGCGCGCCGCGGAGATCTGGTCGATGCTGGCGCGGATTTCGGCCATGCTGTAACTTTTAAGTTTGTGGTAAAGCAGATAGACGGCCAGCAGAAAAATGGCGGTCACCAGCACGGGTCCGAGATAGCGCAGGTATTTTTTCATGGCTGCCGAGTTTGGGTTATGCGCACCGGGGCGAAGAAAGGCTGTTTGTTCAGCATATACGCAGTGCCGTTGCCGCGCAAGAGTGCAAGCCGGACTCAGGGCTTGACCCTTTTGCCTCTGAAGCGTAGGGTAAAAAAACGGTTACGGTGCCGCTCCCGGTTTGCGGGCCGGTGAGCGCGGCTGCGGTCGTTGCCGACCGTCCCGATTTTCCCCCAAAAGACCAAAATTTTTTTAGCGCTCGCTCCGCTGCTTGGGCAGCGGCGCTTTTTTTGCGCTTGCGAGGTTTGACATGACAATGACGAGTATCCCTATTTCCGTGCAAGGCTACAAAAGGCTGGAAGAAGAGCTGGCCCGCCTCAAAAGCGAACGTCCGGCCATCATTCAGGCCATCAAGGAAGCCCGCGAGGAGGGCGACCTGCGCGAAAACGCGGGGTACGACGCCGCGCGCGAACGCCAGGGCATGGCCGAAGCGCGCATCAAATATATCGAATCCCGCCTGGCTCTGTACCATGTCATTGACCTGGACAAGCTCACCGGTGACCGGGTGGTCTTTGGCGCCACCGTGGACGTGGAGGATGTGGACAGCGGCGAGGCGCGCACCTTCACCATTCTCGGCCCCGACGAAGCGGATCCCGCCAAGGGCTCCATCTCCTTCCTCTCTCCCGTAGGCCAGGCCCTGCTGGGCCGCGAGGAGGGTGACGAAGTTACCGTGGATATCCCGCGTGGCCGCGTCACCTATGAGGTAACCGGCGTCCGCTTTCAGGGCAGCGCGGTACTCAAGTAAAACCCCGCGCACACCTCGGCCCCCATGCCGCAGTTGCCGCAGCCGTCCCCGTCCCCGCAACACGCAACGGGGTTCCGCCGCTTCTTTCCCGTCCGCTTTCCCGCTTTGCCGGAGGCGGACGGGTTTTTTACGCGCTCCAAAACGCGCCGGGAAGAAGCATAGGGCTTGGCAGAACCCGCCCCGGTTTGCTAGGCTGCTCCCTCAAGGGGCAGCCGGCGGCCGTGTCGCCCGCCCCACGGCCACGCCATCCGTCGCCATGCCAACCCTTGCCCCTGCAACCCAAGGCGCATTTATGAACCCGACGCTGCCGCGTCTGCTCTATATTCTGGCCGCCCTGGCCTGGTATTTGCTGCTCTGGCATACGCCCGTCACCATTTTTATGGCGGCTTGTCTTTCCTGCCTCACCTTGCCCCAATACCGCCACCTGTGCCGCAAAGGCCGCATCTGGCGGCAGCGCCTGGAACGCAGCCGCCCCCTTACCCGGCGGCAACGGCTGCTGCGCGGCCTGACGCGCCAAGCCCCCCTGGGCGGCTATATTGCCATGATTCTGGCCGCTCTTATCACCCCCATCGCCACCCTGGCCCTGCTGGTCACGCCCCAGGCCGCCGCGGGCTTCAGCCGTCTGAAAGAATTGCAGGCCAACAACTTTCAGCTCCCGCCGGAATGGGTGGCCACCCTGCAGGACTGGCGCATGAGCCTTTCGGAGTATCCGCGGGTGGAGCGCCTCATCAACGAATTTCTGCAGAAGGTGGACGCCTTTCTGGGCGACGCCATCAGCACCCTGCTGACCAGGGGGGTGGACGTGCTGGGCGGCACCATGAGCGTGCTGTGGACCAGCTTTCTTTTTGTCACCCTCACCATTCTGTTCACGGTCTACGCCGGGCATCTCCGCAAAATCAGCGCGCGCATCTTTCGCATCCCCCAGGCCATGCTGCGGCGCTTTACCCTCACCATCCACAAGGCTTTGCGCGCCATCATGCTGGGCATTGTCCTGGTGGCTCTGGCCCAGGGAGTGCTTTGCGGCATCGGCTTCAGCGTGGCCGGGGTCAAGCAGCCCGCCTTCTGGGGCATGCTGGCCACTCTGGTGGCCCCCATCCCCATGGTGGGCACGGCCCTGGTCTGGCTGCCGCTCTGCCTTTCGCTCTGGTTTACGGGCAAAACCATGGCCGCCGTGGGCCTGGCCCTTTGGGGCATGTTGGCTGTGGCCGGCGTGGACAATGTGCTGCGGCCCCTGTTTTTGCGGCAGGGCATCAACGCGCCGTTTTTTGTGTTGATCATTGCCATTCTCTGCGGCCTGGCCAGTTTTGGCCCCGTGGGGCTCATCGCCGGCCCCGTGCTGCTGGCCTTTGCCATGCAGGCGGTAGAAGAAGGCAACCGCATCTACCAGCATGGCTAATACGCACCGCCCTCTTCACAATAACGGCGCGGGCGCGCGCCAACGCCCGACAAAACTGGCCCCGCGTCTGCCGGCGCTGCTCCTTCTGCTGCTGGCGCTGCAACTGGTCCTGGCCCCGGCGGCGCTGGCCGCCCTGGGCGGCGTGCGCTCGGCCATACTCATCAATATGAACACGGGCAAGGTGCTCTTTGCCAAAAATGCGGACGCGGCCATCCCCCCGGCTTCTCTCACCAAGGTCATGACCATGTATCTGACCCTGGACGCCGTGCAGGCCAAAAAACTCCGCCTGCAGGAAATAATCCGCATCCGTCCCGGCGTAGCCAAGGTAGGCGGTTCCTCCATGCATCTGCGCACGGGCGAACGGGTGAGCGTCAGCCAGTTGCTGACCGGCGCGGCCGTTGCGTCAGGCAACGACGCCGCCACGGCCCTGGCCCTGCGCGTGGGGGGCAATCAACGCCAGTTTGTCCGGGCCATGAATGCCAAGACCCGCGCCCTGGGCATGCGCCGCACGGTCTTCAAAAACCCCACGGGTCTGCCGGCAGCCGGGCAAAAAACCACGGCCCGCGACATGGCAGCCCTGACCCGCGCCTACTTGCGCAGCCACCCTTCGGCCCAGGTCTTTCACCGTACGCGCTTTTTCACTCACCGGGGCCGCACCATGCGCAACACCAACGCCCTGCTGGGCACGGTGGCGGGCGTCAACGGCCTCAAGACCGGCTGGACCGTGGCCTCGGGCTACAACCTTATTGTCACTGCCCAGCGGGGCAAAACCCGCCTGTTGGCCGTGGTGCTGGGCGGCAGCAGCCGCAACGCCCGCGACGGCGCGGCCCGCCGCCTGGTGGAGGCCGGCTTTCGTGCGCCCGGCTCGCCCAAGGCCGTAAAAAAAGCCCTGGGCAGGCGGTAACCCCGCCAGGGGCCTGGCCCCTGCGCACCCCGCCCCAGCAGCCGTATGCGCGGGGCGCGCTGCCCTGCCCACCCGGCGCAGCTTCCTCCCCCCACGGCAGGCCGCAGAAGCTCACGCTTGTTTCGCGGCAATCTCCATAGCCAAAAGCCCGCTTTCACCACCCGTAACCGGCTGGCGCAAGCCGTCTTCTCGCCGACGGCATTCCTCCAGCCGGGCCCATTCCGCGCGTATTCTAGAGTATTTAACACTTGAAATGCTCACTTACGGCAGGCAAAAGCCTGCCTTCTCGCATTTCGTGGCAAGGATTTTCAAGAAAATCCTTGCAGGGCAGTTAGCTCATTTCATTCGTAAACTGCTCTAAAAAGAAAAAATTCCCGAAGAAAAAAGAAGAGAAAAGGTTTTTGAAGGATGGAAGGCGTAGGGGGAAGGGAACCTTTGTTCACAAAAGTTCCCTTCCCCCTACACAAAGCCACTATCTTTACGCTCTGCTACTCTTCAACTTTGCGGCCTGTCCACTGCGCCAGGAAGGAGGCGGCACTGTGACCGGCGTCCAGGTGTTTGAGCAGGGCGCTGCCAAAAACCACGGCGTCGGGCTGGGCATCGGCGGGCAGGTCTTTGAGTTGGGCGGGTTCGCGCAAGCCGAAGCCGAGGGCCAGGGGCAGATTGAAGGCCGTGCGGGCACGACGCAGGGTTTCCGCCACCTGAGGGGCCAGGCCATTGCGTTCGCCGGTAATGCCCATGACCGAGACGACATAGGTATAGCCTTCACCATCGGCGGCATAGAGGGCCATGCGTTCTTCACTGGTATTGGGGCCTACCAGAGGAATGAGGGCGATATTTTCCTTTTTCAGCGCCGCACGCAGAGGACCGGATTCCTCATGCGGCAGGTCGGGCACGATAAAACCGTGCACGCCGCCGCGGGCCGCATCACGGGCCAGGTTTTCGTAGCCGTACTGCAGAAAGGGGTTAACATAGCCCATAAGCACCACCCCGGCCTTGATCAGGCCCTTGCGTTCGCGCAGGGAAGTAAGGACGCCGCGCAGGCTCACGCCGTCGCTGAGGGCGCGCCGCGAGGCCTCTTCCACCACCGGGCCGTCGGCCACGGGGTCGGAAAAGGGCACGCCTATTTCAATGATGTCCGCGCCGTTTTCGTCCAGTTCCATAAGGGCGGGCCAAAAGGCGCTGCGGTCGGGGAAACCGGCGGTGAGAAAGGGGACCAGGGCCGGACGACCTTCGGCGTTGGCGGCGCGGATTTTTTGTTCAAGCAGATGCATGGCTATACCTCGCTGGCGGCAGTACCCCGCCCCAGAGCCTTGGTGACGATGCCGAGGTCCTTGTCGCCCCGGCCGGAAAGATTGACCACCACCTGATCCCCGGCCTTAAAGGCATGGGGATGCTGCAGCACCCAGGCCAGCGCGTGGGAGGACTCCAACGCGGGCAGAATGCCTTCGGCGCGGCACAGGCGCTGGAAGGCGGCCAGGGCGTTGTCGTCCTTGACCATAGCATAGTGGGCGCGGCCGGTCTTTTGCAACCAGGAGTGTTCCGGCCCCACGCCGGGATAGTCCAGACCGGCGGAAACGGAGTGGGAGGGCTCCACCTGGCCGTCGCTGTTCTGCAGGAGCATGCTGTAGGCCCCGTGCAGCACGCCGGGCGACCCCAGATTGAGCGGCGCGGAGTTGAAGCAGCCGGGCACGCCTTCGCCGGCGGCTTCCACGCCGATGAGGCGCACGCTGTGGTCCTCCAGAAAAGGGTGGAACATGCCGATGGCGTTGGAGCCGCCGCCCACGCAGGCCACCACGGCGTCGGGCAGGCGGCCGGTCTTTTCCAGCATCTGCGCGCGGGTTTCCTTGCCGATGACGCTTTGCAGCATGCGCACCAGGGTGGGGAAGGGGTGCGGTCCGGCGGCCGTGCCGAAGCAGTAGTGGGTGGTTTTCTGGCAGGTGATCCAGGCGCGCAGGGCCTCGTTGATGGCATCCTTGAGGGTACGGGTGCCGCTTTCCACAGGGTGGACTTCCGCGCCCAGGAGTTTCATGCGGGTGACGTTGGGGGCCTGGCGTTCCACGTCTTCCGCGCCCATGTAGACGGTGCAGCGCATGCCCAGGCGCGCGGCAGCGGCGGCCGTGGCCACGCCGTGCTGACCCGCGCCCGTTTCGGCCACCAGGGCGGTCTTGCCCATGTGTTTGGCCAGCAGGGCCTGGCCCAGGGTGTTGTTGACCTTGTGCGCGCCGGTGTGGAGCAGGTCTTCGCGCTTGAGCCAGAGATCAAAGCCCAGTTCGCCGGAGAGCGTGGGGCAGTGGGTCAGGGGGGTGGCCCGCCCGGCGTAGTTGTGCAGCAGGTCGTTCAGTTCTTCCTGAAACGCCCCTGTGGGATAGATGTCGCGCATGGCCGCTTCCACTTCCATGAGCGGCGGCATGAGCAGTTCGGGTACAAAGCAGCCGCCGAACTCTCCGAAGTAACTGTTTTTCATGACATGTTCCCATTGCCTTTCGGGTTTGCGGCAGCGACGGCGGCCGCCATTTTGTCCGCATTCTTGCGCCCCGGCGCGTCTTCCACGCCGGAGTTGAAGTCCACGCCGCCGGGCGTGCACAGGTTGAGCGCCGCGCGCACGTTGTCCGGACCGAGCCCGCCGGCCAGCAGCCAGGGATGCGGCGCGCGCAGCCGACACAAATCCAGCCATTCCAGGCGACGGCCGCTGCCGCCGCCCTTGAGCCCCGCGTCCAGCAAATAGTAGGCGCAGGCCTCTGCGTGCCGACGCAGATCATTGTACAATAAAGCTCGATGACTGTAACGCTCCGGCCAGAGCACCCTGATGACCCGCTCCGGCCCCACGGCCAGCGCGCACTCCACGCTCTGACAACCGTGGAGCTGGGCCAGATCCAGCCGGGCTTCGGCCATGACGGCTTTGATTTCTTCCGCGCCCTGCTGCACAAAGACGCCTACCCGCAAGAGGGGGCCTGTGTCCAGTGCGGCCGCTGCGGCGGGGAGCACGCCTCTGGGACTGCGCGGATGGAAAATGAAGCCGCCCATGCGCGCACCCAAGCGCACGGCCTGATCCGCGTCCTCCTGTCGGGTAAGCCCGCAAAATTTTACAAACATGCTTCACCCCCCTGCCCGGACGCGCCGGGCGCAGGGAGCACATGGGGCGCAAGCAGGGCGCGCAGGGCCGCGCCGGGCTTACCGCCCTCCATCAACGCCCCACCGACCAAAGCCGCCGTGTAGCCCGCATCTGCCGCGGCGCGCAGATGCTCCGGCCGGCTCAGGCCGCTGGCGGCAATCCAGACTTCCCCGGCCTGGGGGGGAAAGGCGTGGATAAGCTCCAGACAGGCCTGCCGGTTTACGCAGAGCGTTTCCAGGTCACGGGCATTAACCTGGATGAGCCGCGCCCCGCTCTCCCGCGCCAGGCGCAGGTCCGTTGCGTCAAAAACCTCCACCACGGCTTCCAGGCCGCAGCTTTCGGCCAGCTCCCGCAGGCCGCGCAGCAAGGCCACGTCCGGGGTGAGCCGCACAATGAGCAAAAGGGCCGCGGCCGGAGTAGCCGCCGTGGCCCGCACCTGCAGGGGATCGCAAAGAAAATCCTTGCGCAGCAGGGGCGGACGCGGCCCCGCGTACAGGGCCGGAGCGGCCGCGCGCGCCAGATAGTCCAGACTGCCGTGAAAGTGGGCCTGCTCGGTAAGGATGGAGAGGGCGGCGGCCCCGGCCGCGTGGTAGGCGGCGGCCACATCTTCCACCTCCAGATCTTCGCAGATGACCCCGCGCGAGGGTGAGGCCCGCTTGTACTCGGCAATGACGGCCAGCGGCTCCCGCCCTGGAGCAGTCAGCGCCGCCGTGAAGGAAGGACGCGATCCCGCCAGGGGCGCGGGCAGGGCGCCCCGCGCCTCCAGGGCCCGTAGAGCGGCCAGCTCGTCACGCTTGGCTGCGCGGAAGCGTTCAAGCAACATCCAGCACCTTCCTGCCCGCGCCGCTGCTCACGGCCTCCCGGGCGCGGGCCATGCACAGGGCCATGTCCGCCTTTTCGTCCAGCAGGTAGAGGGCAAGACCCACGTTGAGCACCACCATGTCCATCATGGGACGCGGCCCCTGACCGGCCAGAATGTCCTTGAGCACGGCCACGGCTTCGTCCTTGCTGTGTACGGCCAGGTCTTCCACCGTGCAGGGGCCGATGCCGAACTCGCGCGGGTCCAGCGTCATGGAGTTCACCGTGCCCTCGTGCAGCAGGGCCATCTGCGCGGGGCCGATGGGCGTCACCTCGTCGTAATTGCCCGAACCGCAGACCACAGCCGCGCGATAGAGGGGCGACTGGAGCAGGGTTTCGGCCACCAGATCCACCAGCTCCGGCCGGGCCACGCCCATGAGCAAGTGACTGGGTCGGGCCGGGTTGATCATGGGGCCCAGGATGTTGAACAGGGTGCGCACGCCCATTTCTTTGCGCACCGGGCCGATATTGGCAAAGGAGGGATGAAAAAACGGCGCAAAGAGGAAGGCGAAGTTGCGTTTGCGCAGCATGGCGGCCACCGAAGCGGGCTCCTTGTCCAGGGCTATGCCCACGCCTTCCAGGGCGTCGGCGCTGCCGCACTTGGAGGACACGGCCCGGTTGCCGTGCTTGACCACCTTGTAGCCCATGCCCGCCAGGGTCAGGGAAGTGGCCGTGGAGCAGTTGAAGGAATTGCGGCCGTCCCCGCCCGTACCCACCACGTCGATGGTGGTGCCGGAGATGCCGTCCACCCTTACGGCGCGGGACAAAGCGGCGCGGGTGGCGTGGGCCAGTTCCAGGGGGCTTTCGCCCTTCATGCGCAGGCCCATAAGAAAGGCTCCAGCTTGGGCCGGGCTCATTTTGCCGTCCATAAGGGCGGCAAAACCGGCGGCGGCCATTTCGGCCGTGAGATCTTCCCGACGGGCCAGACGCTCCAGAATGCCCGCCATGTCGGCCACGCCCGCGTCCTTGTCCTCGCTCATAACGGCTTGGGGAAAGTTGCCCAGCAGGCGCAGGCCTTCGGGAGTCAGCACGGATTCGGGATGAAACTGCACGCCTACCCAGGGACGGTCGTTGTAGCGCAGGGCCATGACTTCGCCTTCGGGAGCGCGGGCCGTGACCGTAAAGCGGGGGTTGGCGGCATCTTCATCGGCGCGCACCACCAGGGAATGGTAACGCCCCACGCGCATGGGATTGGGCAGCCCAGTAAACAGCCCCGTGCCGTCGTGCACGATTTCAGACTGTTTGCCATGCATGATGCAGGGGCCCACTTCTACCCGCGCGCCGGCGTGCAGGCCCAGCAGCTGGTGGCCCAGGCAGACGCCCAGCACGGGGATGCGGGGACTGAGGCGGTTGAGAAATTCCGGGCAGAGTCCCGTATCTTCGGGGCGGCCGGGGCCGGGAGAGATGCAGACCATGGTGAGGTCTGGGCTTGTGGCCAGGTCCAGCAGGGCCGGGTCATCGTTGCGGCGCACTTCGGGCTTGTGGCCCAGGGCATAAAAGGCCTGCACCAGATTGTAGGTAAAAGAATCGTAATTATCGATGAGCAGAAACATGATTCGCATCCTCCGCACGCAGGGCCAGGCGCATGATAGCCGACTTGTTGCACACTTCCTTCCATTCCAGTTCCGGGTCGGAGTCGTGGACGATGCCGCCGCCCGCCTGCCAGAACAGCCTGCCCTCGTGCAGCCACATGCTGCGAATGGTGATGCCCGTATCCAGATTAACGCTGTCCTTATCCAGCCCCAGCCAGCCGATGCAGCCCGCGTAAGGGCCGCGGGCGCGGCCTTCCAGCTGACGGATGATTTCCATGGCCCGCACCTTGGGCGCGCCGGAAACCGTGCCTGCGGGGAAGGTGGCCGCCAGTACGTCCAGGGCGTCCAGCCCTTCATCCAGGCGGGCCGTAACCCGGCTGGTAAGGTGCATAACGTGGGAATAGCGCTCCACTTCCATATAGCGTTCCAGGTTCACGGAGCCGGGGCGGGCCACCCGGCCCAGGTCGTTGCGGCCCAGGTCCACCAGCATGACGTGCTCGGCGCGCTCCTTGGGGTCGTCGTGCAGTTCGGCGGCCAGGCGGGCGTCTTCCAGATCGTCGGCCCCGCGCCTGCGCGTGCCCGCAATGGGCGAAAGCTGCAGCTGCCCCGCCGTGCAACGCACCATGACCTCCGGCGAGGATCCCAGCAGGGTGATTTCCGGAAAGCGCATATAAAACATGTAGGGCGAAGCGTTAAAACGCCGCATGCGCCGGTAGAGCTCAAAGGGATCGCCCGCGAAGGGGGCGGAAAAACGCACCGACGGCACCACCTGGATGGCCTCGCCCTGGCGGAGCATCTCCTTGATGCGGCGCACAAAGTCCTTGTAGCCCTGTTCGCCGGGTTCGGCGCTGATGGTCTGCGGGTCCAACAGGGCACCCTGCCCCGCTTCGCCGGGCTCCAGGGGCTGCCGTGCCCCCTGCAGGGCACGGTGATCGCCCAGGCTTACCTGGCAAAGGCGGTTGTAGAGATGGTCAAAAACCAAGACCGTGGAGGGCAGCATAAGCTGGCAGTCCGCCTCTTCCGGCGGCATAAGCCGGGCCAGCTTGGGGTTGAACAGTCCGGCCATGCCGAAGCCCAGATAGCCGTAAAGGGCACGGGTAATGGGCGGCAGGTCGGGCACATTGGACGGCGGCGTGATGTCCACGGTCCGCATGAGCGCGCGCAGGCCCTGCACAAAGGGGCGGCCTGCAAACTTCTGCAGCCCTGTGAGGCGCTCGTCCAGCACGGTGAGTTCCAGGTTGCCGTCACGGCAGGCAATGAACAGTGCGGCGTCGCAGGCCAGAATGCTGTAGCGGCCCCAGCGGCCGTCCACCTCGGCGCTTTCCAGCAGAATGCCGTTGTCCTGCCCCACCATGCCCATAAACAGACTGATGGGCGTATCCATGTCCGCCGGCAGCCAGCGGGCGGACTGTTGCAGCGTGATTTCCGGCTGCGCGTTCCCCTTGTTGTGCATTTGCGGCTTCCTTCAGGTTGTTGCAAAAAGGGTTAAAAACAAAAAGCGCCGTCTCCACGGGGAGACGGCGCTCATAGACGACCAAACCAACGTACCGGAACCTAGGCCCGCACGTCTCCCCCACGCAGTTGCTTGCGCCACCACCAGCCCTGCAGGCTGAAAAGAATGGTGTGGGAAAGACCGGACATGCAAACCCCTTATTCCGTATTTTTTGGCAGATTACCGACAGGCTGCGTTTCTGTCAACAAAAATCCGCTGAAAACATTTCAGGCCGTATCGCTCATGGAGCTCGCCGCGGGCCGCACCCAGCGGCGCACGGCCGCCATCAGACTTTCAGGGTCAATGGGTTTGGGCAGGTGGTCGTCCATACCGGCGGCCAGGCTTTTTTCATGGTCGCCCAGCATGCCGTCAGCCGTCAGGGCAATGATGGGCAGGCTGCGGCAGCGCTCCGTGCCCCGCAGCAACTGGGTGGCGGTGATGCCTTCCATCCGGCATATGAATATCCATGAACACGGCGGCGTAGTCGCCCTCCAGGGCCATGTCCACGGCTTCACGGCCATTGTTGGCAATATCTACCGTCAGGCCGGCGGCCTCCAGCAGTTCCTTGGCCACCAGCTGGTTGATTTCATTGTCTTCGGCCAACAAAACCCGCAGGCTGTCGCCTTCTGCCATGGCCCGGGGCGGGGCGGCGGCAAGGGGCCGGGCCGAGGCGGCGACCGACGAGCCAAACACCTCCCCGATGGTCTGCAGCAGCAGCATGGGGCTTACGGGTTTGATTAAAAAGTGACGTATGCCCGCAGCCTGAGCCCGACGCATGATTTCTTCCCGCCCATAGGCGGAAACCATGAACACCGTGGGCGTGTGGGGCAAATCCGGGCAGGCGCGGATCAGCTCTGCCGTTTCTATGCCGTCCGGGCTGGGCATTTTCCAGTCCATAAGCACCAGCTGGTAGGGTTCGCCTGCGCGCGCGGCCCGCACCAGTTCGTCCAAGGCCTCGCCGCCGCTGGCGGCCTGCCCGGAACAGAAGCCTACAGTTTCCAGAGCCTGGCAGAGGATTTCCCGCCCGGTGGCGGCATCGTCCACCACCAGCACCCGCAGCCCCTGCAGGCCAGCCTGGTCGCGGCAGGCCACGGTGGCAGGCCGCGCCTGATCAGCCGCCAGACCAAAGTGGGCCGTGAACCAAAACGTGCTGCCCTCCCCCACTTCGCTCTCCACCCGAAGCTCCCCACCCATGAGGCTCACAATCCGCCGGCAGATGGAAAGCCCCAGCCCCGTGCCCCCGAACCGGCGGGTGGTGGAGGTATCCGCCTGGGCAAAGGGCTGAAACAGCATGGCCGCCTGGTCCTCGGTCATGCCCATGCCCGTATCGCGCACGGAAAAACGCAAAACCGCATGGCCGTCCCCCTGACTTTCGCGCTGCACGGCCACCGCCACCTCGCCCTTTTCCGTAAACTTGACGGCATTGTCCACCAGATTAATAAGCACCTGCCCCAGACGCAGAGGATCCCCCACCAGCCGGCGGGGCACGTCCGGGCTCAGGTGCAGCAGCAGCTCCAGACCCTTGTCCGCGCTCTTGGCCGATTCCAGCCCCATGAGCTGATCGAGCACTTCCTCCAGCGCAAATTCCGTCTGCTCCATTTCCATACGCCCGGCTTCAATTTTGGAAAAGTCCAGAATATCGTTGATAATCCGCAACAGGGCGCGGGCGGAGGCGGCAATGTGCCGCAGGTATTCGTGCTGCCGGGGCGTGACATCGGTCTGCTGCAGCAGATGGGTCAGGCCCATGATGGCGTTCATGGGCGTACGGATTTCGTGGCTCATGTTGGCGAGAAATTCGCTCTTGGCCCGGTTGGCCTGCTCCGCAGCCTGCTTGGCCTGCTCCATGGCTTGGCGGCTCTGCACCAGGTCAGTCACGTCGCGGCAGTCTTCAATAACGCCCCGCAGCACGCCGTCGGGCGCAATCAGGGGCGTCATCACCAGGTCGCAGTAGACGGCCCGCCCGGTGCGGGCATGCCGCAAGGCCGTGCCCGTGGAGCGGGCTTCCCCCTGCAGCACGCGCCGCACAAGCGCCACGGTCACGCCGCCGTCTTCGTCCAGAGGGCCGCCGCCCGGAGCGCCGGGCACCGCGTCCCGGCTATGATCAAAAAGCCGCAGGTAGGCCGCGTTTACCTCCTGCACCCGCAGATCACGGTCAATAACGCGCATGCCGCCGCCGGAGGCGTTGAAAATCTGGGCCATTTCCGCCTCGGCCCGACGCATTTCCCGCTCGGCCCGCCGACGCTCGGTCACGTCCGTGCCGGTAAAAATGAGGCCGAACAAACGCCCTTTTTCATCGCGCAGGGGCACCTTGACCACCTCTACATCGCGCGCTTCGCCGTCCTTATTGTGCATGACCTCCTGATACCGGCGTATCCCGCCGGAGGCCAGCACCTCCCGGTCCACCCGGGCAGCCTCAGCGGCTTTCGCCGCCGACAGCAAAGCGCTGTTGGTCTTGCCCTCCAGTTCAGCGGCGGACCGACCGAAAAATTCCTCAACCCTTTTGTTTATTAACAGATACCGCCCGGCTTCGTCCTTCAAAATCACCATGCTGGGCAAATGGTCCACGATGGCCCGCAACTGCTGCTCGCGCTGCTCCAGAGCCTCGGCATTGGCTTCGGCCGCGTCCAGGGCCTGCCGTCGCGCCCGCGATTCCCGCGCCAGACGACGGTTCCAGAGCAGAGTGACGCCCAGCAGACTGCCGCCGCAAAGCAGCCCCAGCGCCGTCAGACGCCAGACAAAAGTCCAGTCTGTGGTCCGCTCCACCTGCAGGTTGGCCCAATGCTCCACCAGATCCACCAGGTCGTCGTGGGGCACGCTGTCCAGCGCCTTATCAAGGATGCCGACCAGCTGCGGCCAATCGCCCCGCACGGCCAGCCGCACCGCATATTGCAAGCCGGGCAAGGGCACAGGGCGCAGGCCTTTGATGTCGCCGTTGCGCAGGGTGTAATCCGCCGCCAGGGCCAGGTCCACCACGGCATCGTAATCGCCCCGCCGCAGCCCGTCGAGCCCGGCGTTCACCCCCGCCAGCGGGACCGTCTTTACATCAGGGACGAGCTCGCGCAGCCTGGCCTCCAGCCCCAGATGGTTGTGGACGGCCAGGGTCTTGCCCGCCAGATCGTCAAAACCTGTAACCAGACGGTCGCTGTCGCGCATGATCGCGGCCACCGGCAAAGACAAAACCGACCGGGTGAACAGCCAGGGCCGCGTCCCGGCCGGCACGTCGTCCATAAACGGGACTACATCGGCATCCACGGGGGCGGCGACGACGCCGCGCCCCAAGGGCACGGGCACGGCCTCCACCCCCAGACCGACGGTCAGCAGGCGGACCACGTCCAGGCTCAATCCGCGCATCTGCTCCCCACTGGCAAATTCCAGCGGCGGCCATTGCCCGTGCAGCGCCACACGCCAGAGAGGGTGCGCGGCGAGCCAAGCCCGCTCCACATCATTGAGGCGCAGCTCCCGCCGCATCTTGCCCCAGACGCGCAGGTCGCGGTTGCGTATCCAGCGGTTTTCCAGCCCCACCAGTTCGTCACGGCTGATGCGGGCAAAACCCTCCTCCAGCAAGGGCAGCAGGGCCGCATCCTCTTTGCGCACGGCGGGGTGCAGGCTGCGGGTAAAAAGAATGATGGGCCGCTGCGCAAAGTGTGGGGTAAGGCCCAGGGCGTCGATGGCGCTGTAGAGCGTGGGGAGCATGCCGGCCACGCCCTGCGCCTGCCCGCGCACCACGGCCATAAGCATTGCCGTGATGTTGTTGGCCGGCAACAGGCGCAGATCCGGATAGCGCTCGCGCAAAAAGGATTCCTGCACCGAGCCATTGAGCACGGCAATGCCGCCCTCGCCCAGCTGAGCGGGGTCGACGGCTTCCCGGCCGCCGGCGGCGGACAAAATTCCCGTGCGGGCGGGGTACAGGGGCGGACCGAAGTGCGCCCAGACGGCCCGGTCTCCCGTGATATACATGCCAAAATGGATCTGGGCGCGGCCCGCCCTGAGGTCTGCCACAGTAGCGTCCCACGACGCCATGCGGAAGGTGACCGCACGCCCCACCTTGCGGCCCCACAAACGCCAGAAATCCACCAGCAGCCCAGCCGGCTCGCCGGTTTTGGCAACAAAAGAAAGCGGTTCGTTGCCCGTCATGCAGGCTATGACCAGGGGAGGGGCAGAGTCCACGGCTGCGGACGCCGTCTGCGCCCTTATGACCGACAACAGCAGGATGCAACCAACCAATATATATACTGTTGTCCTGGCCATGACGTCCCTTGCCGCACGGCTTTTTAAAAAATATTATATAAATTCCATACTATATTTTAGTAACAAAGCGCATGCGCCAATGCAACAACAAATTTTTCATATTTTTTTAAAATTAAAATTTTTTGTTATTCAGACAGATTGCAAAGCATCCCTAATCGCTTCATCCGGATAGACGATACTATTCATGACACGCATGCAAACGGGCTGCGGAGTCTCCATGACCCCGCAATCATACCGGCTGCCGCGCTTGTCCCGGGCAGGAGCGACGGCGATTGCGCTTCGAGAATTTTTTGAAGGTTCAGCCGCAAGGAGGCCGCATGAAGATGGGATTGATGCAAAAGATGCTGATTGTTGTCCTGCTGCCAGCCATTATCGGCCTGTTGCTTGTGGCCGGCCTGAGCTACCGCATGTCTGAAAACACTCTGCGCCAACAGATCAGGCAGGACGTCCTTACCCTGCTGGACAACCAGGAAATCAGCCTGCACGCCGTGTTTGAAGGCCTACAGGAAACCCTGAGCCTGCTGGCGGAAAACAACCGCATCAACGCCTTTCTGGACGCCCACAACACGGGCCTGCCCCAGGAGGAGCTGCAGCCCCTCTTCCAGCGGACGGATACGGCTCTCAAAGCCTTTACCGAGCGCAACTCCAAGGTGGCCTTCTGCGGGGTGATGGACGCCGCCGGTCTGACCATCGCCCACCATGTGACGGGCGAAAAAAATCCCAGCGCATCCGTGGGCAAGGACTTTTCCAGTCGGGAATATTATAAGCGCGGCATCGCGGGTAAAACCACAGTCATGAGTCTGGTCAGCGCCACCACCGGCAAGGTGACCACAGTCATAGCCATGCCCCTGACGGACAACGGCAAGGTCAAAGGCGTGATCTGGACCGGGGTGGACAACTTCAATCTGGCCAAGGTCACCACCAACAAGGTGCGCTTTGGCGAACACGGCAGCATGTACGCCTACGACCTCAAAGGACGGGTAACCCTGCACCGCGACGCCAGCCGCATGGGCAACGATGAAAGTAAAAATCCTGTAGTGCGGCAGATGCTGGCTGCAGATGACGGCCGGGCAAGCTATACCGATGCGCAGGGCAAAGAAAAAATCGTCTACTACACGCGCATGCCCGAAGAAGGCTGGGTGCTCTGCCTGGAATTTGACAGGGAGGAACTGTACGCCCCCATCATGACCATGCTGCGCAACAATATCTTCCTGGCATTGGCTTGCGCCATGGTGGTGGGGGCCATCATCATCCTGGCCTCGCGCGCCATTGCGCGCCTGCTGGGCGGCATTTCGGGCATGACCGAAGCCGTGGCCGGCGGCCGTTTGGAGCTTAATGCACAGGAACGCGCCTTGCTGACCGACGCCGCCAAGCGGCGGGACGAATTTACCGTGCTGGGCCAGGGTGTGGAGCATATGGTGGACAACATCAAAAAGCTGCTGGAGGAAGGCGAAGAGAAAAACCGCGCCGCCCAGCAGGCCGCCACAGAAGCCCAGGAGGCCAAAACCAGGGCTGAAGGCGCGGCCCGCCAGGCCGAAACCGCCAAACGGGACGGCATGCTTGCCGCCGCCGCCCAATTGGAAAACGTGGTCCGGGCCATTGGCGCGGCTTCAGACCAGCTTGCCGCCCAGATAGAACAATCCAACCACAGTGCCGACGAATCCGCCCGCCGCCTGGACGAAGCCGCCACTGCCATGAACGAAATGAACGCCACAGTGCAGGAGGTAGCCCGCAACGCCTCCGCAGCTTCGTCCGTTTCCTCCGAAACGCGCTCCAATGCCGAAGGCGGCGCGCGCATCGTACAGCAGGCCCTGCAGAGCATTGACCAGGTGCAGCGCGTTTCACAGGCCCTCAAGGAGGATATGAACCAGCTCAACGAGCACGCCCAGGCCATCACCAGAATCATGAACGTCATTTCGGACATTGCGGACCAGACCAATCTGCTGGCCCTCAACGCCGCCATTGAGGCCGCCCGCGCCGGCGAGGCCGGACGCGGCTTTGCCGTGGTGGCGGACGAGGTGCGCAAGCTGGCCGAAAAGACCATGGCCTCCACCAACGATGTGGGCAACGCCATCAGCGCCATCCAGACCAGCACCTCCCAGAGCGTGGAAGCCATGGACAAGGCCCTGCGCGAAGTGGAAACCGCTGCGGACTTCGCCGGGCAATCCGGCAAGGCCCTGGAAGAAATAGTGGGCAATGTGGAAGCAACAGCAGACCAGGTGGGCGCCATTGCCACGGCCAGCGAAGAGCAGTCCGCCGCCAGTGAAGAAATCAACCAGTCCATTGTGCACGTCAACGAACTCTCGGCCCAGACGGCTCAGGCCATGCGCGCCGCCACTGCGGCTGTGGGGGATCTGACCGCGCAGTCCCAGCGTCTGAGCGGCCTTATTGCCGAACTGCAGCACAGCTAACGCCTCGGCTGCCGGGGCAGCGTGCTTGCCGTACCCCAAACGGCCTGGGTTTACGTATTCCCAGGCCGTTTTTGCGCCGGACAGCCCGCAAACACTGCCCCGTACAAAGGCGCACACGCCGCAGGCATGTACCGGCATACGCCCAAGCGGCGCATACCGTGCTATTGCCGTGCAATGCAGCGGTCATACATTCCAACATTGCGTCCGCAAAGAATATACAACTGTTATAGTAATTGCATAAAATAATTCTAGACTTTTTTTAAAATATAAAGGCCAACAAAAAATGGGGAACATGACGCATGTTCCCCATTTTAGCTATTGTTGTTGACAATTTTTTTGTGTACTGTCAGCGACAGCACATTGGCGCGCTTTTTGCTATATCAGTTTTGCGCAGGCAAAAAAGTGTCGCAGCCACTGTGCCGCGCGGCAGTAAGCCCCAGCAGGATGGCCCCGGCCTGCGCCACATTGAGCGAATCAAAGGGCCGGGCCTGCGGAATGCGCAGCACAGCCCCACAGCGCTTGAGCACGCCGGGCCGCAGGCCTTTGTCCTCATTGCCCAGCACCAGCACGGCGGGCAGGCGCAAGGGCACGGCAAAAGCGTCCATTGTTCCGGGCCCGCCGCCCGCGCCGTAAATGTTCAGGCCCGCTTCTTCGGCGCTGTCCAGGGCGTGGCCCAGGTTGGTCACTTTGGCCACGGGCAGGCGCTCCAGAGCGCCTGCGGCGGCCCGCTGGGCGGCCGGGCCCAGATACGCGCTATTATGGCGCGGCAGCAACAGCCCCGCCCCGCCCAGGGCATAGAGCGTGCGGCACAAGGTGCCCACATTGCCGGGGTCCTGCACCTGGTCCAGGGCCACAATGAGCGGCAAGGGAGCGTTGTTCACGGCGGCCAGCAGGTCAGTCAGCTCACAGAAGCCGGCGGCGGCCAGCCGGGCCACCACCCCCTGATGGGCCACGGGCGGCCGCCCGCCCCCGCTGCGGGCTCCGGCCTGGCCAGGACGGCAAAGCCGGTCCAGGGCGGCCTGCTCCACCAGGGTAAAACGCACGCCACGCTCCCGGCAAAGGGCCTGTATTGCCTGGGCTTCGGGGCCGCGCAGGCCTTTTTTGCAGAATATGCAGTCAATACGCTGCGGATCGCTGGACAAAAGCTCCAGCACGGGTTTGAGGCCGGGCAGCAGCGGGGCTGCTTCGTCAGAATGGGACATGGACGTCTCCGCGCGGGCACAGGCCGCCGGGGGCGGCCGAAAAAAGGTGAAAGGCGGCCTTACGGCCGCGTAACATACAGAAGAAGGTCTACGGCATCCCCCCGGCTCCTGGCAAGCCGACGATGCCCACGGAGAACGTCATGCACTGCCTTGGAAGCCGGCGGCGGCCGGCAACGGTTCGAGGATTGTTCCTTTTTGTCTGCTGCTGCCTCATGCTGGCCGGGGGCTGCGCCTCGCGGCAGAGCTCGGGCAACAAGGGCGACATGCCTTCGCTGCTGGTGCCCGAAGACAATTCCCCGCCCCTTTCCACTGCAGAGCTGGCCGCCCTCAAATCCACCGGCCAGATCGACAAAAACGTTCCCGAAGCGGCCATGCCCGATGTGGCCCGCCAGTACAAATACTTTTTGCGCCAGGGCCGCCCCACCATGAACGTCTTTTCCAAAAGGGCGGAGCGCTACTTGGCCTATGCCCGCAAGGTTTTTCGTTCACGCGGCATGCCGGAGGAACTGGCCTACCTGGCCATTGTGGAAAGCGGCTACCGCCCTGACGCCAAATCGCCCGCCGGCGCTGCCGGGGCCTGGCAGTTCATGCCCTCCACCGGACGTAACTACGGCCTGAACCAGGACTGGTGGACGGACGAGCGCCTGGACCCCTACCAGGCGACTGAAGCGGCGGCGGACTACCTGCAGAAGCTCTATGGCGACTTCGGCGACTGGCCCACGGCCATCGCCGCCTACAACGCGGGCGAGGGCAAGATGGGCCGCGCCAAACAGGGCACAGGCGGCAAGGACTTTTTTGAGGTCAAGGCCCGCAACCACCTGCTGGACGACAAAGCCCGTCTGCGGGAAGAAACCAAGCAATACGTGCCGCGCTTTCTGGCCGTCACCAAGATCATGCGCAACCTGCCCCAGCTGGGCTTTGCCCCGGTGACTCCGGAAAACGCGCCGGAGGTGCGACGCCTCACAGCCCGTCCGGGCACGGACCTCATGGCCCTAGCCGCGGCCTGCCGTCTGGACTGGGAAGACTTCCGCGCCTACAACCCTCACCACAAACAGCCCATTTCCGATACAGGGCGCAACACCTTTGTCTACCTGCCCGCCCAGCGCGAGCGTGAGGCCCTGGCCTTTTTGCACTCCCCCCAGGGCGCGCCCTACGCGGGCTGGACCGTAGTGCGCGTGGGCAGCAATGCCGATTCCTGGTCCAAGATCAGCCGCCGCTGCGGCGTGCCTGAGGCCCGCCTGCGGGCCCTGAACCCCGGCAACGCCAGCCTGCGCACCGGAGAAACCGTACTGGTGCCCCGCTCGGTGGATATGTCCCCCAGAGCCGTGGCCGCGCTGGACGCCCGCTCCGCCCCAAGGCAAAGAGAAAAAGCCCCCCGCGCCGTAGCCCGGAACGAAAGGACCGTACAGAGCCGCGGCAACGACGCCCGTCACACCCTGCGGGCGGACGAAACTCTCTACGCCGTGGCCCGCCGCTATGGCGTGAGCGTCAAAGACCTGCAGGAATACAATGGCATAGCCAACCCCAATGTCATCCACGCCGGGGCGGAGCTGCGCATTCCGGGTCGCGACGCGCCAGCGCCCGCACCCCGTGCCGCCGCGGCCAAAACCGGCGGCCGCCGCCAGACCTACACCGTGCAGAGCAACGACAACCTCTGGAAAATCGCCCGCGCCCATAACGTGAGCGTGGAAGACCTGCAGCGTTGGAACAAGGTGGACCCCAAATCCCTGCGCGCGGGCGCGACCCTGGTGGTGCGCCAATAAACCGGCGTTGCGGCAGCAACAGCCTGGTCAAACTACCGGCGACGGAGCTTGTTGAAAATTTTATTTAATAAATCATTATAATTATATGTTTGGCAACTTTTTTGCAAAAAAACGGGAGCGGATATTCCGCTCCCGTTTTTTTACCATAAAGAGGTTGCTATGACGCCCGTCATCTGGCTGCTGGGCCTTTCCGGCAGCGGCAAAACCACCCTCGGCTCCCTGCTGCGGCTCTATCTGGAAGGCCAGGGGCAGACCGTGACCCTGCTGGACGGCGATCGATTCCGCCGCGCCCACGGCTTTTGCGGCTTCACTCCCGAGGATCGCCGCCGTCATATCGACGCCCTGCGCGACGCGGCCCTGCAGGAACAGGCCCTGGGCCGGGTCTGCATTGTGGCTGCCATCACGCCCTATGCGGACATGCGGCGCAAAAACCGCGAGCTGCTGCCCCGCTACCGTGAAGTCTGGGTGCGCTGCGGCCTCACCACCCTGCTGCAGCGCGACACCAAGGGGCTCTACAGTGCCGCCGCCAAGGGGCTGGTCACCCGGCTTTCCGGCGTTTCGGACGCGTTTGATACCCCGCGTGAGGCCCATGCCGTCATTGACACGGACCGGCGCACCCTGGCGGAAAGTTACGAGATCCTGCGCGACCTGACTCTGAACGCCCTTGACTGGCAGAACGACGCCCTGCGGGCCCTGCCGCCCGCAGCCCAGGCGCTGCGGCCCTGCATTGCCCTGTAGGGCAAAGGTCTGTCCCCCGTTGGCCCGTCAGTGGTCCCTGCCGCCGGCAGTGCCGGAAAACTGACGGGAAACAAAGGTGGCGTAGTCGTCGGTCATGCCTGAAACAAAATCCACCACCCGCAGGCAGGCGGTATACAGGTTGTCGTCCACGCCCGGCGCGTTGGCCCCCATAAGGGTCAGGGCGCGGGTTTCGCGATAGCTCATGGGCACGTTGCCGCACGAATTGCAGCAGGCCGGAATAAATACGTCCAGCAGCCGTCGGTACAGGGTATAGGTGCCTATTTCCAGTGCGGTTTTCTGGGGGTCGTTCATGATCTTGCCGTTAAATATCTCTTTGGCGGCGTCCATAAAGTCGCGCACCTGGGGCTGCGCGTGGCGCAGCAGATCGCCTTCCAGCGCGCCGTGCATAATGTCTTCATAGCGCTCCATAAAAGTCCGGGCCACGGAAGGAATAATGGTTCCCATAGCCAGGGTGCGCAGCATGCCGGAGCGCCGCCGGTCTGAATCCATACGCTCCAGACGGTCCGCCCCGCCCGGCACCAGCAGCGGCTTCATGACCGCGAAGAGGTCAGCGTAACCGATGATGCGCAGTTCTCGCGCGTCCTCCATGTCGATAATGCGGTAGCAGATGTCGTCCGCCGCCTCCAGCAGGTAAGAGAGCGGATGCCGTTGCCAGGGGCCGTCCCCCAGCCCCAGGGTCTGAAAAATCTCGGCGAAAAGCTCCCTCTCCGCCGTGTAAAAATTGAATTTGCGACTGTGGCGGTCCAGGGCCTCACGGGCGGACCGCGGATATTTAACCAGACTGGCGACGACCGGAAAGGTCAGACGCAGACCGCCGCGGTCCTTGTTGTTCTCCAGCGCGTTGACGACGCGAAAGCCCTGCGCGTTGCCGTCAAAGGCCATAAAATCGGCCCGCTCCTCTTCACGCAACGGGCCAAAACAGCCGTTTTTCCCCGCCTGATCACAAAACCAGTCACGGATGGCCTCCTCCCCGGCGTGACCAAAGGGCGGATTGCCGATGTCGTGGGCCAGGCAGGCGGCCTGGACAATCTGCCCCAGGTGCTCCGGCCCGTAGGGTGCGGGCAGGTCGCCGCGCTCCTGCAGGGCGGCCCCGACCGTCATGACCAGGGAGCGGCCCACGCAGCCCACTTCCAACGAATGGGTCAGACGGTTGTGGATGTGGTCGTTGCGCACCAGGGGGTGGACCTGGGTTTTGCGGGCCAGCCGCCGGAACGAACTGGCAAAGATCAGCCTGTCGTAATCCACCAAAAAAGGATTGCGCACCGCGTTCAGCGTATCCTCACGCCGCGCGTCGCTGGTTTTGCGCCATGGAGCCAGAAGTTTCTTCCATTGTTGGGCATACGCGGCCATAGTCCCTCCGTAACGCACAGAATAGGGGCAAGCCCGCCGGGCCGCAAGCGTGGCGCGGGCTTTTCTTTCCTTTCCGGACCTGTTAGCTTATCAGGAAAACATCCCATCACTTCGGAGGCGCGCATGGCTGCACAGAACGTCGCTCAACTGCTGGTGGAATGCCTGCGGGCAGAGGGCGTCCGCTACGTTTTCGGCATTCCCGGCGAAGAAAACATCCATTTTGTGCGCGCCGTGGCCGATTCCGGCGACATCCGCTTCATCCTGGCCCGGCACGAGCAGGGTGCGGCCTTTATGGCCGACATCTATGGCCGGCTCACGGGCAAGGCGGGCGTCTGCGCCGCCACGCTGGGGCCTGGGGCCATTAATCTTTTGCAGGGCGTGGCCGACGCCCAGACCAATTCCAGCCCGCTGCTGGCCCTTTCCGCCCAAGTGGGCCTCAAACGCATTTACAAAGAGTCCCACCAAATTGTTGACCTGGTGGGCATGTTCCGCCCCGTGACCAAGTGGGCGGACACGGTGCTGACCCCGCAATCCCTGCCGGAAATGGCGCGCAAGGCCTTTCAGACCGCGCAGGAGGAGCGCCCCGGCGCGGCCTACCTGGCCCTGCCCGAAGACGTGGAGGCCGCCCCGGCCCCGGAAGGGGCCCGCCCCCTGCGCACGGCGGAAAACGCCAAAGCCATCCCTTCGCCGTCGGCGGTGGCCGAAGCCGCGCGTCTGTTGCGCGCTGCGCGCAAGCCCGTAATCCTGGCCGGGCACGGCGTGGCCCGCACGGGCAATGCCCCGGTGCTGGCGGCCTTTGCCGAACGCTACCAGACGCCCGTGGCCACCACCTTCATGGGCAAGGGCGTCATCAGCGACCGCAGCCCGCAGTCCCTGGGCGTCATCGGCTTCATGCGCCACGATTATGAAAACTGCGCTTTTGACCAGGCGGACGTGATCCTTTCCGTGGGCTACGAGCTGCAGGAGTTCACCCCGGAACGCATCAATCCGGGGGGCGACAAAACCATCATCCACATCAACACGTTTTTGCCGGACACGGACGCCCACTACGCCACCACGGTCAACATCACGGCGGATGTGGGCCTGGCCCTGGCGGCGCTTTCCAAGGCTCTGGGTGAAGGGCCCCTGCTTTCGGCCGGGCGCGGGGCTACCATCCGCCAGCTGGTGGAGGCGGAGCTGGACAAAGGCCGCACAAGCGACGCCTTCCCGCTCAAGCCCCAGCGCCTGGTGGCCGATATCCGCGCCGTCATGGGCGACGAGGATATCGTCCTGGCCGACACCGGGGCCATCAAAATGTGGATGGCTCGCCTCTACCCCACCTACGCCCCGCTGACCTGCCTGATCTCCAACGGACTTTCCACCATGGGCTTTTCTCTGCCCGGAGCCATAGGCGCGCACCTGGCCCACCCGGACCGCAAGGTTCTGGCCGTCATGGGCGACGGCAGCTTTCTCATGAATTCGCAGGAAATGGAAACAGCCGTGCGGGAGAATATTCCCCTCAAAATCCTGGTCTGGGTGGACGACAGCTACGGCCTCATCAAGTGGAAAATGGACATGGCCTCAGGCTCACACGCCTGCGTGGACTTTGCCAACCCGGATTTCGTGACCTATGCGGCCAGCTTTGGCGCCAAAGGCTACCAGGTGGCCAGCGCGGCGGAGCTGCGCCCCACCCTGCGCCGGGCTCTGGACGAACCGGGCGTTTCTCTGGTGGCCTGCCCCGTGGACTACAGCGAGAACATGGCCCTTATCGACACGTTGGGCGAACTGACCCCGGCCCTCTGCCTTATGGATTCGCTGTAGACAGGACGACGCCCTGCGGCGACGCCCCCTGTTGACGCTCAGCATACCCCGGCTTCAGGGCCTGCTATTCAGCGCTGGCAGTGCGGGCAACAGACCGTGGAGCGACCGGCCACGCGCAGCTTTTGCAGGGGGCGACCACAGCGCACGCAGGCCTCCCCGCCCCGACCATAAACGGCAAAGCTATTCTGAAACGCACCCACGTCGCCGTTGGCGTCGCGGTAATCGCGGATGGAGCTGCCGCACTGGGCAATGGAGCGCAGCAGCACGTCTTGAAGGCAGTGCAGCAGGCGGGCGCTCTGGGCCGGGCGCAACGTGTCCGCCTTGCGGCGGGGGTCCAGCCCGGCGGCAAAAAGGCTCTCATCCGCATAGATGTTGCCCACGCCCGCAAGGACTTTCTGGTCCAGCAGCACAGCCTTGAGGGCAGACCCGCGCCCCCGCAGCAGGGCCGCAAAATCCGCAGCCTTCAGGTCCAGCGGCTCTGGCCCCAGATCTCGCCAGAATGACCAGCGGGCCAGAATATCCGGCGTGGCGGCCAGCACCAGGCCAAAGGCCCGCACGTCGTCAAAAAAGAGCTGCCGCGCCTCGCCCACCGGCGTGCGCAGGGCGAAAACACAACGGGTGTAGGGCCCTGGCGGGCAGGCGGCTTCCACCGTGCGCACGCGGCCCGTCATGCGCAAATGGATAGCCAGGCGCAGGCCTGTGGCCGCGCGCAGGGCTGTATCCACAGCAGCCGAAGGGTCCAGGTCCAGCAAAAGCAGCTTGCCGCGACGTCCCACCGCCGCCACCCGCGCGCCCGCCAGCCGTTCCAGGGGCAAACTCAGAGGATGCAGGCTGCTGGACCGCAGCACCTGCGCCGCGCCCAGGCGGCAGTCCTGCACCTGCGGACGCAGGGTGCGGGCCACGGTTTCCACTTCCGGCAATTCCGGCATGACCGCTTCCTTTTGCCGGGGCGCACAAGCGCACAGTTGCGCCCCGGCTCCCGGTTGCGTACCATATATTCATGCTCCATCCAACCAAGGAGGCCGACTATGAGCACCCCAAAAACGCAAAAAAATGACGACTACACTACCTGCCCCGCTTGCCGGGGCACAGGCAAGAACAGCGACGGCACGGCCTGCTACGAATGCCACGGCACGGGCAAACGTCAGCAGGCCTGTGAAGTTCCAGAAGGCCCGGAACACGAAGGCGTCTGCGACTGACCCCTCTGCAGCTGCCCTGTTTGCGGCTGCCCGCTGCCGTCGCTGGACATATGCCTGTTCAGCGGCGGCACGGCGCCGTCTTTGCCGGCTCGGACGCGGCTTTGCGCGCCCGGTCCGCCGCACCCGCCGTGGCCTCTGCGTCCGCCCTTTGCGGCGCTTCCGGAGCGTACACCGGCAGGCTCAGGGAAATATAACGCTCGGCCAGCGCCGTTGCTGGCAGGTGCAGGGCAATATGCTCCAGATCCTTAAGCGGAAAGCCCTGCAGCCAGCGGGCCGCCTGCCGTCCCAGGTCCGCCAGCTCGCTGAGCGGCGTAAACAGGGCGGCCGGGCAGGTCTTGTACACATACATGCCGCCCGCATTGAGCACTAGGGGGAAGAGCCCGCAGGCCACAGGCCGTTGCGGCCGGGGCAGGCGACAGCCGTGGGCCGTGCAGGCCCGGCAGCCCCTGGCGTCCATATAGGCCGTGTCCGCGTTGAGCAGATAAAAATCCTCGGCCATACCGGGCCGCAACTGCCCCGGCAAAAGGGCCATGGGAAAGGGCTCGTCAGAATCCTGCGGACCGCAGCAGTAGCAGCAGTCCTCACAGTAGCCGTTCTGCAGCCAGCCGTCGTGCCAGCTCAGTTCTCTGCGCCGGGGAAAGCGCTGCCGCCATTGTTCCAGATAGTCCCAAAACCGCGTTTCCATCCTGCATTCCTGAATCTTGCACCGCCGTTTGCCGGCGGTTTCTCAAAATAGATCGCCTTTGAAGGCATATGCCCAACGAGTGCCGGGACGTGCCCCCTGCGCTTACCCGCCAGGCGGCATCCGCGCCCCTGTGGCAGGCAGCGCCACAGGCAAAAAGCTGTGCGCTGGCAACAAAGATAAGGCCGCTTTGAAAAGTGTATACTCCCGGCGATGACGAAAAGCGTCCTGCTTCCGCACGGCCGGGGCGCAACAACATGCGCCCCTAACTCAACCGCAGTAGAACCATGCCGCAAACCAGGAGCCCCATACCCGCAAAAGCGCTGGGCGCAAGCCGCTGCCGCAGCAGCAGCCAGCCGCCGAGGGAGGTGCCCAGCAAGCCCAGCGCCCCCCACAAGGCATAGGCTACGGAAAGATCCAGCTGCCGCACGGCCAGCGAAAGACAATAAAAAGCCAGTCCTACCAGCATCAGGGCCAGCAGCCCCGGCCCCCGGCGGCGGAAACCGTCTGAGCGGGCCAGCAGCATGTTGGCCAGCACGTCCAGCGCCGCCGCCAACACTACCAGCACCAGAGAAAAATTAAAAAAAGTCGCGTCCGGCATCACAGACTCCCCACATCCGGTTCCGCCAGATCATCCGCAAGAGCCGCGCCGTTCAAGCGCTCACGGGCAACGCCAGGTTCGCCGTTTCCTGTGCCGTGGTGCACCAGCAAAGCGCCCGCCAGTACGCAGAGCAAGCCCAAAGCCCGCCGCAGGGTGAAGGCTTCATCCAGCAACAGCACGCCGCAAAGGGTGATGCAGGTAAGACCCAGCCCTTCCCAGAAAGCAAAACTCACCCCCACAGGCAGGCCAGTGACGGCCTTGGCCAACAAATAATAGGATAGGGCCACGGCCCCCCACATGCAACCCAGGCCCAGCGCTGCAGCGTGGACGAACTGCCAGCCCTGGGAAAGTTTCATAACGGTGGTTCCCGCCACCTCCAGTAAAATTGCGCCCGCAAGGCACAGCCAATGATAAGGTTTTGTCGCGCACATGATATATAACTCACAGAGAAAGAAAACAGAAAGAGCCCCGTCAAGGACGGGGTCCGCACCAGGGCCGAAACCGAAACATGCGCGCGAGGCTACAAGAGAGAACGCCAGTAGCGTTCTTCGGGAAAGCCGCAGGGGATGCGGCTCCGCAGAGAGGATCTGGAGGGACTGAAGAACAACATAGAGAAACTATACCCGCTGCAACGAGGTCTGGCAAGGGAAGGCACGAAAAAGATAACGTGCAGGGGAAAAGCTGGAACGGGCGTGCTGTAAATTTTGAGAATACATATTCTCAAGCAGGGAATCTGCTCTGAAATGCCCCGCCTCTATGCCTGGACGGGAATAGTACGCCTTGGTACAGACCCGGTCCGCCCCGGCCTTTTGACGCAGGCAGGGAGCAAAAGACGCTTCCTGCAAAAATGCGCGGGACGGATTTTACTCCCTGCCAAGGAAAAAAACGGGGCGGGACGGGGATAGTACGCCTTGGTACAGGCCCGGTCCGCCCCGGCCTTTTAACCCAGGCAGGGGGCAAAAGACGCTTCCTGCAAAATGCGCGGGACGGATTTTGCTCCCTGCCAAGGAAAAA
>ERZ836877.1831-NODE-1831-length-30683-cov-19.718493_pt1 | contig 30683 bp, 31 predicted proteins | sample MGYA00519469_ERZ836877 | MGnify/ENA primary metagenome ERZ836877 (study PRJEB31850, sample SAMEA3708809) | human gut metagenome | biome: human gut; feature: human-associated habitat; material: faeces | place: China | collected 2014 ... | reverse complement strand
ATAGTGGAACTGAACGGGCGACTTCGCCCGCTCACCACTCCCCAAATGAATTGGGCACTCAATTCAACCATCAACCATTACGGCTACAGGCTCAAATCCGGAATGTGTACCTGTATGAAATGCGGTCACGAGTGGCTGGAGACAAGGAACGGAATTTGCCTATGCCCCGAATGTGGCATTCGGATTGAAATCAAGGACACCAGAGAGCGTGTACGCCAAGACAAATCCTATTTCAACGTAATCACAACTATGGAGGGTTATCAGGTAGTGAGAATGTTCCTGATGATAGTGGAAATGCGCAAGGGAATGAAGGCTAACCCTGCCTATCTTGAAATAGGCAGTTATTGGATTGACTGCAATGGCAACTACCGTTGTAGGCTTGCAGAGAACATTGGGACAGTATATAGACTGTTTCGCCTTCGGTTCTCCATTGGAGATAAGGCGTGACAATGAGGCCTTCCAGCGCATATCTGATGAATGGGTATATCCTCGCATCAAAGTAACTGACACCATCAAGCGTAACGGCTTCAAGGGCAGTTGCCACCATATCCACCCCGTGACTATGTTTCAAGAGTTGCTGACCAACCCCAGGGCTGAGACGCTCATGAAAGCCAGCGAAGTAGAATTGCTCCGATACCTTTGTGCAGGACCCACTTGTAAGGCAGACATCGACACCTATTGGAACTCTATCAAGATAGCCATGCGCAACGACTACAAGGTCAAGGACTCGCAGATGTGGATTGACTACATCAAGATGTTGGAGCGTTGTGGAAAGGACATCCAATCCCCGAAATATATCTGCCCAGTCAATCTCAAAGAGGAACATGACCGTTATATGAGAAAGGTACATATTCTTGAAGACAGAAAGAAAAGAGCTGAGGACATCCGCAAAGCCCAGGAGAGGGAGGCAAGTTTCAAGGAACAGAAAGAAAAATTCTTCGGCATCCGTATCAATGACGGAGAGATTGAGGTCAAGGTATTGGAAAGCGTTGAGGAATACCGACAGGAGGCTGAAAATCAGCATATATGTCTGTTCAGCGCAGCCTATGACCAACGTGAAAACAGCCTTGTCTTCTCAGCGAGGATAAAAGGTAGGATAATCGAGACCATTGAGGTTGACCTCAAAACCTTAAAGGTGGTTCAGTCAAGAGGAGTTTGCAATCAGAACACCGAGTACCACGACCGGATTATCAGACTCATCAACGCCAACACCCACCTCATCAAAGAGAGAATAACCGCATAAGATGTTTGTCATAGTCAGAACGGAGCGACCTCGTGATGAAGTCGCTCCGTTCATTTTGCCAAAAATTTTGGCCGCCACAGGCGGCGATGTGTGCGGTATTCGTTCCGAAATTCAGTTATTTTCGCTAATTTTGCAATCTAAAACTCATCAAATTCAAACGACTACAAGAAAAATGACTAAAGCAGAAATAGCGAGTGAAATCGCAAAAGCAACCGGCATTGACAAGACCGCTGTCGTTACCGTAATCGAACAGTTCATGACCGTTGTAAAGGACAGCCTCGCACACGGTGAGAATGTATATCTCCGTGGCTTCGGTTCTTTCATCGTCAAGCAGAGAGCTGAGAAAACTGCCCGCAACATCAGCAAGAACACCACTATTGTTATCCCAGCCCACAACATCCCGGCGTTCAAGCCCGCAAAAGTATTCCTTGAAGAAGTCGCAAAGTAATGGCATCAAAACGCGCTATAATAGAGGAATGGATGGTGGCGCAGAAACGTCACCATCTTTCTGATGTGCAAGTGCAGATGGCTCGTGAGCTTGGCTTCAAACCGGATTCGCTCCGCAAGATTGACAACCACAAGCAGGAACCTTGGAAGACACCGCTGCCACAACATATCGAAAACCTCTATGAAAAACGATTTAAGCGTGAGAAACCTGAAATCGTTAAATCCCTGAAACAACAGCTTCAAGACGACGTGGCGAAAAGGGAGGCGAAGAAGAAAGCGAAGGACGCTCGGCGAAAAGCCGCGCAGGAGTCTGGTGAACAAACTATTGACACTAAATGATATTGTCGAAGATAAATTCAAATTCCGCTGTTCCAGACTCGAATAAAGAGAACTTATTCACTATTCAGATGTATATGTGGAACCATCCCATTTATATACTAATCTCGTATCTTGTTCAACCATAATATTAGGAACTCCATTAGTCTTTGTTTTTAATAAATGAAGTGTTCCCGCTCCCCACAAGGCCTCTACAGTAAACTCATACTCCATTCCATTCATTTTAAAAATGAAATTGCGTCCAAAATGATATGAACCAGTCGTTGTAATCTTTTCACTTATACCATCACCATTTAAGTCAAAATTAAAAGAACCATTCTCTCCAAGGTCTTCCATATTAATAGATTTTAAAGGAGTATATGCCTGAGTTTTAGACTTTGGCAAATCAAAGGAGACAACATTGCCATTTTTTAGCCCATGTCTTTCTTTGACTATTCTTTGTCCCATATCCACTTTAATAAAGTCAAGAACCTTTTGGCCATTGACCGTAGTTAATTCAGGTTCATAATAAGAGGCTTCAGAAAACAAATTGCTTTTATCAAAAGTATTATCTCCCGCATAAGTAATAAAGGCCCAGGTAGAGCCTCCTCCGCTACCAATATTCGCATCATATACTAATACGTCTCTTATGCCATCGCCATTAAAATCATCTTGTTCAAATATATTCATATTTCCCATGTTGTCTGGACCAAAGACATAATTGATTGAACCAATAACGACCTTTTCTCCATCAATCGTAGCACAAAGTTGGGAGTTATTACTACCAAAATCAGTATTGCCAGTGACACTATATCTAATATCCGGCAATACCACTGATGGTTCCAAAATTTCAATTGGCTCAACGGCAAGCGTATCATTACCATCTATTGTAACTACAGATGAAGACTTAGCCCGATTATTGACTATAGCAATAATACCTATAATTGCACATACAATTATAAATACGATGCCTCCCCCAATAAATACATATTTCTTTTTATCAGCGTTTTTCTTTGGTGGCTCAATGTTTACAATTTCAACCTCATCGACATTTTCCGTTCCTTCATATTCATTATTTGATAACTCTTTGAACAATGATTTAACAGCGTCATCGCTATTTGGCCTATCTTTCCACATTGGACTCATTAAATGCATAATAACATTTAGTACCGGTGAAGAGATATGCTTTGATTTTAGTTCATGCTCTGGAAAACCTATGTTCAATATATTTGATGCTAAAGGCGGCCTTTTACCTGTTAACATTTTGAACATAGTAGCACCAAGCGCATATATGTCCATTGACATAGGCAAGCAATTCGAATCGGATATTTCACCGTTATAATTGGATTGTTCAATAGGCGCATACTCTGGAGTCCCAGCTCCAATAGTAGTACTCGATTCGGGACAACCATTGTTATCATATTGTTTAGACAATCCAAAGTCTATCAAAACTGGTTTTCCAGCATTCATCATGATATTTGACGGCTTTAAATCAAGATGCAACATCTTCTTTGAATGCATATAACTTAAAGCATCAAGAATCTGGTAAGAAATGGCTATTGTTTCCTTTTCCGTCAGAAACCCTTTTTGCGAAATGTATTCATCAAGGCTTCCTCCTTCAATGAAATCCATTGCATAGTATACGGTATTGTTTGCTATGAACGATTCTAATACTCTAACAATATTTGGATGTTTCAATTTACCCAGACTTTGAGCCTCTTTAATAAATTTACGTTTGTATTTATCAAAAAGCCCGTCCTTATTACTTGTTGTAACAGTCAATTCATCTCTTCCGTTAATATCTGACATGAAGAACTCCTTGATTGCAACGAACGCATCTATTGCTCCCAACTCACCCCGCATCTTTACAGACGCGAGATAAGTTATGCCGAAAGAACCCTGACCAAGAGCTTTGACAATTTCGTAATCATAACTCTTGCCATGAAGTATTGTGCCTTTGGTAAGACAATTAATAATATCCATTGATAATTGTTTTCGTGTTCTTTTATCCATTACTATTTGAGATAATGGATTTTAGTCTTATTTAATGAATTCCCATAACTTGGGGGAATGAAAAACTCATTTGGATAGGGTTTCAATACGTTCTTTGGCGTCTCTTTCGCCATTAGATTTTTTATACCATTCAACGGCTTTCAACTTATTTGTGGGTACTCCTTGACCGTGCTCGTACATCCATCCAAGAAAATAGCAAGCATCGCTATTTCCAACATCTGCCGCTTTTGAAAACCAACTGAATGCTGTAGCATAATCACTTCGGTTAATGGGAGAATAACCATAATAGTAGTAGTAGCCGAGATGACACTGACCGTCATCATCCCCTCCTTCGGCAGACTTCTTAAACCATGGATATGCCTTGTTATAGTCTTTTGATTTATAGTAAGGCTTTCCCATTTTGTACTGCTCATAGGGATAACCTTGGTATGCTAAAATAGAATCACTTTTCTCACTTCTTTCTTCTTTAGACGCGTATTGATTACCTCCTTTATCCAAAAAGACATCTTTACCATTTAATTTGGCGGTAAAACGCCCTCCCGAACCAGCTGAAGAGAATCTGTCATATATAAAATCTGTAACTTTCTCCCCCTTCTTATTAATGATGCCCCATTTATTATTTTGTTTAACTAAAGCAACCCCTCCATAAGAGAAATCATTCCAAGACAGTTTTTTTCCATCACCGTCAGAAGAATATTCCAGTTCATATACACATGGTATTATTAAGTTACCCTTTACATCAATAAAACCTACTTTTCCATTACTAACTATTCCAGCCAATCCGTTTTCAAAATCATCGGCAAATTCATATTTGACAGGAATAACTTCTTCTCCAGAAAGATTTATGTATCCAAACTTGCCATTAATGGAAACTTGGGCTAATCCAGCTTTATCCCTGAACCCTCTTGTAGAATCAAATTTAAATGGAATCGTAACTTCTCCGATTTTATTTATGAACCCCCATTTCCCATTCCTTTTTGCCCTTGAAGGAGCAGATATGAAATTATAAAAATGAATTTCATCCTCATAAACCAAAGGCACCTTATAATTACCTAATGTGTCAACACATCCATATCTTCCATCCTTGCATACCCAGACTGGGGTGTTATCGGTATGACTCATATCATCCAATGAATCATAAATAAGTGGAGTAACAAGTTCTCCATTCTTATTTATAAATCCCCATTTACCATTCTTTGAAACTGACATTAAGACTGAATAATCCCATCTAATATTGTCATTACCGTTTTTCTTATTTTGCCAGTCATAATTATAACCGACTTCATCGTATTCAATTGGAATGATAATATCCCCATTTTTTATAAACCCATATTTATCCTTATGGCGAACAACCTGTATCTGTGTGTTCGATTTTTCTCCCACAAAATCATATGACTCATTTCTATGGGAAACAACTTCTTTTTCATCAAATCCTTTTTCAATATCATTAGAGGATATCCGGAACATTCCATCATAAGGTTTATTCAATCCGTGATTACCCAGATCCACCTGCACTATATTTGAACCATCTTTGGCCCAATATGGCTGTGCACAGAATGGCTCACCACCAAATTCTGATAATGCAGAATTAATTTTTGTCAAATTTCTGGTGATAATCCGTAGTTGATTGCTAGTTGGCAAATTCCCTTGTGTTTTATTCACGGCAATCAATTGAGACACGCCTTTGTTGTATATTCCATTACTCATATTATTATTAAGAGCAATTAGGAATTCATTCCTTTGGGATTTAATAACAACACCGATTTTATTATACTTTATTCTTTCATCAACAGAAAGATTTTTCCATTCCGTTGTGCTAAAATACTTTCGTTGTCCGTTTATCTCCGTTGCTAGAGAAATTTTAATCGGTGGAGTAGTTGTCTTTTTTTTAGCGTTTGAAGAAGAGGGTTTATGAGTGGTATTCTGAGTTGTAGACGTAGACTGGGAAGAGTTATTATTTGTCTCCTGTCGAGTAACCTTCCCTTGGCCAAATGAAAGAATTGGCAAAAATACTAGTATTAAAATTAGAAGACTTCTCATAATTTCTGCTTTATGAGTCTGACAGGACAGGCATAATCACAGACATAATGTGTTGATTTATAGTCTCCTTGTCTGTTAAAATAAAAATAGTATTGGTTTGTATTAGAGTCATTATATAATGACTCTCTTGTAAAAAGTCTGCCAAAGGTTACAAACCTCATATGATTATTATCACCGCTTAACGGAATAAATATTTTATTCCCGTTTTTTGCTTTAACATCATACCCACTCACTCCATAACATTCAGTTGGTTCCCAATAGCACTTACTTTTGAGTTCCTCGAATTGGGCAATAGTAGGGACTAATGCTCCTTTCAAATTCCATTCCGCAATAAGACCTGTAGTACTTGAATCCACTTTATTAATATATACTCCAAACTCATCTGAACGCTTAGCTCCTACATTCATGTTCGCCCATAATACCGAAAGGCCTAAATCAACAAACTCAATACCATCAATTATTTCAGTTTTTGGAGATGTGGACAAGTCAAAAGCTTCATCTTTCTTCTTGAAATTTGGTGGAGTTGATACAATTTCAGCATAAACGGTATCATCATCCTGCTTCGCCTCTTCGACTGGAGGTATACATCCTTTCTTAGACTCACATTTTACGACAGAATCTTTAGGCTCAATATCTGTAAAATGTGACAGGAACTCACTTATCGTTGCCGGTCTTTTGTTTTTTCTTACCTCCATTGCATGTTCAACACCTTCAGCAACACCCTTGGAAATATTATTCCCAAGAGAAGGCAGACCATCTTCAAGAATCTCACTGTAATGAGGAGGTTTCTTCCCGGTCAATAATGCATAAAGAGTCGCCCCTAAGGCATATATGTCAGTCTGTGGTGTAAATGTAGCTACACCACCGAGCTTGTATTGCTCAATAGGCGCATAACCATGTGTAAATCCCGGAGCCATAGTAGAAGTTTGACCTCCGTCTTCATCATATTGTTTGGACGTACCGAAATCAATAAGAATTGGCATATCATCCGACTTACGAATCATTATATTCCCCGGCTTAATATCGAGGTGATTCATACTTTTGAAGTGCATATAATCTATTGCCGATGCAATTTGGCGAATATAGTATATTGCACGTTCTTCGGTTAAAGCACCATTCCTTTTTATTATATCTCCGAGAGATTCACCTTCAATATAATCCATAAGATAATATGCGGTGTTATTTTCTTCAAAGATATCTTGGATAAGGACAATGTTCGGATGATTCAGTTTTGCTATATTCTTTGCTTCCTTTACAAACTTCACTCTCAATTTGGAAACCAGTTCAGCAGAGCTTGAAGTCCCAAGAGTTATATGGCTTGTATCACTGTCACGATCACAAAAATCTTTAGGGAAAAATTCTTTGATTGCGACCTTCTTATCCAATAGAGTATGGAGTGCAAGGTATGTTATACCAAATCCTCCTTGTCCGAGAACTTTGACAATTTCATATTTGCCGTTCTGAAGAGTAGAACCTATCGAAAGGCTTAACATTTTCTCTTACTTTTTTATATTATCCTGTATCACTTGGGCATCACTACTTACAACATCTTCACTATTGGGAAGCTGTGGGGGTAGGTTTGCTGACGACTGCGAAGAACCGGACTGTTCCGAATTTTCTGTTCCAGATGTCAGATTATCAGTAACTGATGAGTTCGCCGCTTGAACAGCTGTACTTTCAGTTGTGTTCGAAGAATTTTCGGACTTCTTTTGTCGGGTCGTTTTCCCTCGGCGTTGATTATCTTGTTTTGCTTTTTCCGGCTTGTTCTCAAACACTTCTTCCAATTTATTGTCTTTCTCAGATGAACAAGATTTTACGCTTGTAATGCCTACTATAACTGCTGCAACAACTATAGCTGCTACCAGAAAACGAATGACCATTGGCCAAATTTTTTTGACCTCTGGACTATGGAATCTTGGGACAACTCCACCTTTACGTTTCTTCATATCTTGTATGGCAGAAACTTTATTCTCCTTATCGATAGTGGGCAAATCGCTTCCAGATTCAGTAGACACACTTGAATCTACTGTTTTAGGCGAAGTATTTGATTCTTGTGAACCAACCGAGCTATTATCTACGATAGCGGAATCAGATGATGTCTGATCTTCTTCAACGATAGCCGCAAATTTATCAACTTTTTCCTCTTTATCTGATACAGTTGGAAGAATCTTCTCAATTGGATCCATCACATCTATTATATGTATAATAAATGCAGTATGGTTGTCTCGGTTCTTTTCTGTGACGGATTTAAGAATCTCAACCTTGTTTTCATCATTGCCACCCAATTCTGAAAAGACATTCTTCAGGGACGTCCCATCTTCCATCTCAGGCTGTTCCAACATACCATCCGAACACATGTAGAAATAGTCTCCCGGCTTGATGTCGATTGTCTGATATATATCCGCTTTCGGCTTACGCCCCATATTGGGCTGCATTGCACGGGTTATTACATTCTTTTGTTTGGAATGACGCGCCTCCTCCTTAGTCAGTTCTCCAATTTTAATCAAATCATTGACCAATGAATGATCCGAGGTCTCAAAAAGTATTTGAGTTTTTTCTCCATCTTTTCCCGGACGGATGTGATATACTCTGCTATCACCCATGTGCGCGATAAAGGCACCCTCATTATGGAGTTTAAGAAAAGTCATGGTTGTTCCCATTTTCTTTTCGGCTCCACTGTCTCTTTCATCAAGCGCGAGGAATGCCTTATCGATGGCCGTATTAAAATCATCAATGGTAAATATACCATCTTTGTCATGTTCATCATTTATTATGGATTGGCTCATAGCCTCGCATACTGTTGCGCTTGCGACTTCTCCGGCATCGTGACCGCCCATACCGTCACAAAGGATAAATAACCGATCATTATCCGACTGTTTCCCGAATTCTGGAAAAAGGCTATCTTCTTGATGCGGATTCCCTTGAGAGTCCTTCCTTTGCCCGAACTCCCAGATGCTGTAGACTTTCAGTTGATATTTCATATTCCAGTCTTTAGATGTCTGTGCCCTCATCATCCGGAATCTCAAATTTAAGACTCGCATCAGGCAGCTTTATTAGGTCGCCATGATTGAGAACAATACAATCTCCATAAAGAAGTGGTTCATTCCCAATATAGGTCTTATTCACTTTTTCCTTGAAAAGAGAGATATAATGAACAAAACCTTTACCTGGAACTTTCTTCACTTCGATAACGATATGTTCTCGACTCATAGATCTCTTTTCAGCGGTATCTATCTGAAAATTAGCATTAGATTTTGTACCTTTACGTCCTATGACATTGCGTCCAATTTTAAGCTGATAAGAAATTCCGGTTCCAATAAGCTTTACTTTGCCCAACGTAAAGTTCATTTCACCCAAATCGGTTTTCTCATCTGAACCACCACCATAAGCATAACTTGTGCTCTCGTCGCCATTAGGATATTCAGTATCCGGATCATCGTTGGAATTTGTCGAAACGACCTTTTTGAATTGCGTGAATGGATACTTATGCTTACATATTGGGCAGGTTACATTCTTAGTCTCGATTCCCGGCTGGTTCTTTACCGAAAGGACAGCACCATCGAAGGGACATTTTATCTGAATTATTTCGTCCATACTTTTAAACGTGTTACCATTTCATTACAGTCATGTTGTCGTCAAATTTACCCCACATGACCGGATGTTGTTTTCCACCGGAAATCTGAGAGACGCCATCATGAACAAAATTGAACAATTCTTTTGCGGTTATTACACGATTGCGATTTGAATCTGCGTTGCCTTTCAAGCCTTTTTGCAGATAGGTGGTAAAAAAGCCATTCTGCATATCCCTCCTCTCTATAGAGTTTTCATTATTGCGAGATGAAAGGAATAGCATTACATTCGCGTTCTTAGCCGCAGTGATTGCGCCTTGTGCGTTATTGTTGTCAACTCGCATACCTCCAGATCGACAAGCATCGACAAACATCATTTTGTTTTTACTCTTACTCTGAGACATTGCCTTCCGCACTTCTTCATAGCCAATATTGCCATCATAGGCACAAAAGCCACCAGGATAGCCATGTCCACTGAAAAAGAATACAACTATGTCGTTTTCAGACGCTTTATTGAAAACCTTCTTTATAGCTTTGATTATTCTGTCTTTAGTAGCTTTCTCATTTAGGAGAATTGAATAATCAACAGACGTATTTTTTGAGTAGAGGTCAACTATAGTCTGTGCGTCTTTTGTAGTGAGGCGTAGATTGTTGATCTTTGTTGGGAACCCGGAGTAGTCAGCTATTCCCACTGACACTAAGTAAGTGCGTCCATTTGCACTAAATGTCAGTGTCAGTAGGAAAACCGATAGTATTATCTTTAATAGATTATCCTTCATATATAGCATCAGATGAATAATCCGGCGCATCATTCGACGCGAGCATGTCACCGGTAGGATTTGATATTCCGCCGAAGTCGTTAACTGTCAGTCCTTGGCCCTGAATGTCGACAAGTTCATCTTGATCAACCTGTCCATTACCATTTACGTCAGAAGCCATATAGTCAAACTCCATATTGCCGTCCACATCAATGAGTATCACCTCCTGACCGTCTACAGTCATTCCGCCAATATTGGCACCTGTTTCGTTGTCATGAACGACTCCGAGTATCTCAATCTCGGGATCTGCTTGCGACACTTCTACTACTTCGGCCTGATTTGCAGGCTGATGAGAGTCTGTCTGTGCAATTTCATGATGATTATCTGCGTGATTCACAGATACTACCTCAATATCGTCGTCATTAGTTACAGCGGTTTGATCGTGAGTCGCAGCAGAGGTAGATGAGGAAACGCTCTGAGCGGTAGAATGTTGAGCCACATTGCTTGATGTGTGGTCAATATGATTCCAGCTGAAATGATCACTGTATTCGGCACGTTGCTCAGCGGTCATGTTGTTCCACTCGTCAGCCGTATAGGTGCCATACACATTTCCGTGCCATTCAAAGCATCCTCCAGGTCCGACCTCAGCGCGGGCTGCGGCGAATGCCTCTCCGAAAGACATATCATCATTTACTGAAGTTGCCACTTGTATCTGGTCATCAACCCACTCAGGATTGGACAGTTCCTCCTTGTGATTATCACTCTCTGTTTCCTTGTCGGGCTCGGGATCAGCTTTTTTCATACCCATGAGGACTGTTGCCACACCACCAATCAGCAATCCGGATCCAGCTCCAGCCGCGGCTCTTTTCCATACATTTCTAGACGGTTTCGCCTGAACCTCATTGTTGGTTTCGTTATTGGAAGTTTCCAGTTCAGTGGAAGCTGTTTCCTCATACTGGGTAGCTTCTTCTTCGGGACTCTGATACTGAGTCGCTTCTTCATCGTAGTTCGTATTCATGATTTCTTTTGATTTTTAGTTTGTTTCTGCAAATTTACCCTCGAATGGTAATCACTCAAAATTTTTGAAAGCCTATTACATGAAATATAGAAGTTTCTGTATCAAATCATTTTTCAGGTTTCTTTGCAGGTTGGCCAACTGTTGTTTGACCGGTTGTTGTATTGGAATTTGAGTTGGTCAGCTCGGGTTTACCAACAAGATTGTTGTATTGTTGGAGAAGAACCGGGGATGTAACATCCGGCGAAATCTCCTTTATCTCCAGAATTACATCGACAAGTTCTGAACGCAGAGCAAGACAAATGGAATCCTGACGATCGTTTATCGCTTCAAGGGTCTCAGGTGCTACTCCTGTCATCTGCTTGTTCCTTTTTGCATCCGCTGCCTTTATTTCATTCTGCAACTTAACACGCTTGGTCTGAAGGCCGTTTAGTCTGAGAGTCGTCGCGATTGAATCGTTTCGAGTGGCAGGGCTTAGGGCAAATGCATCATTACAAGATAATGCCGCAAAACAAACTATGATGTATTGTAATATCTTATTTCTCATGGCTTAATATTTATCAAAGTTTTTTACACCCTTAATACTCTTTTTTGTCGGCAGTTCAGCCTGAGTCACCATGTATGGAACTCCATCAACGCTTTCAGAATATTCACCTGCCTTATCAGCGAGTGCGTTATCATAAATCTTTTTAGAAGAGGAAGGAACGACTATCTGGACTTTTGGTGCAACAAGTTGAAAGAGGAATTTTCCAACTCCACTAAAATATCCGGTCTCAATTGGCTTATCCGCTCTAACCACGATTAGCTCAAGTTTTGCCATTCTGGAAGTCTCTCTAAAAGATATATTTTTTACACTTGCTGCAATATCAATAGATGTAATCCCTATGCAGTCTATTAGAGAACCATTTAGGACATTGGTTACCCCGTCCCTGATTACTACTTTCCCTATATAAGCTCTCGGACAGGCATAATATATTGAACCGTCTTTGCTATAGAGCATTCCATCAAAGGATGAAAACTTTGAGTTATTCGGATCAACAGTGATAGATGTCAAATGCTTTAATTTCTTTAAACCTTGGATCTTTTCAACTTTGGCAGGTATATTTATCGAATTCAACGATTCGCTCCAGCGAAACATCGCAAAATCAATCGACTTCCAGTCACTGCCAATTGTCACATTCGATATGGCAGAGCAACTGAAAAAAACACCTTGGCCCAGTGAAACGGGATTGCCGGGAAATACTATACTAGCAAGAGAATCACAATTTTCAAACGCAAAGTCCCCAATGGTTTCAACTCCTGATGGAATAACAACACCCTGTAGACGATTGGCGTTCGCAAATGCTTTCTGATTGATAGCATTCACCTCGTAAACTACATTGTTGTGCTTTACTTTAGCGGGAATCTTTACTACCCCGGATAGTTCAGGCTCTTTCTTATCTACAATACTGCCATTGTAGGTTACTGTGACAGTCTTTTTGGCCTTATTGGTTATATCAAAGTATAACCTCTGGCCGTTTACCGTTGCCGAGAAGTCGTGAGCATAAGCTCCGACCCCGGCAAACAGGCAAATTCCGAATAAAAGATTCTTTAGTGTCATCTTACTCTTAACTCTTACGCCATATATGTATCTACATCGGCATCGTTTACATAATCAGGGAGATCGTTTTGAGCAAACTGAGGATTGAAACCAGCAGCATCCTGAAATGGCTGCATTGCAATGCCCTGACCTTGCACTATCTCCATCTCACCTTCTTCAATGACACCGTTCTGGTTGATGTCACACACAAGTGCATCAGCTTCACCATCAAGGTTCGCATCAATCACGCCAACTTCATTGCCGTTTACATTGAGTACGGCGATGTCCATCTGGCTCCCATCTTCGTTTGTCACTCGGTCATACCCGAGAACTTCAACTTCAGGTTCTGGTTCAGGTGTCGGAGGTTCAGGCTTAGGCTGAGGAGTGGGCTCCAGCTCAGGTGTCGGATTGGGTTCCGGGGTTGGCTGGGGAGTAGGTTTTGGAGCCGGCGCAGGCTGAGGAGCAGGTTCGGGAGTAACAACCTCTGCTGCCTCTGCGCTGTTAGGAGTGATTGCAGCTCCGATTACTACGCCTGCGGTTGCTCCTGCTGCGGTGCTGGCACCAGTTGCAACGTTCTTTTTGACTTCGTTTTTGGTCTCGTTGTTCATGATTTTATATGTTTTAATTGTTACTGTTTTTTTGATTACGATGCAAAGTTAGCGCGTTCATTTTCAGTCTGCAAACATTTTATAACATCCTGTATGAAATAGTGGAGTTAGTCCATAAAATATTAAAAAGGGAGATTATTGGCGTCTAAATTATCGGCTGATTGGCCGTACTGGACAATATTTATTACGAGAGTAATACGCTCCGGCACTACATTCTTTGCGTGATATTAGAAAAGCCTCTCCGCATACGTATCCAGAGCTGCCAGAATCTTTTGGCGGCACTTGAGAAGACCAGTAAAAGCCTGCGTTTGGATTCCCATTATAACCATCGGAATGAAGTATTCCAGCGAATGGAAAGAATATCTTTTGACCATTAGGCCCAATGAATAATCTTCCAGTTCTACCATGGAAATATACGACTTCACTTTTGCAATTATCAATAAGTTCTTTAAAATCAGTACGAGATGGCAATAACCAATTTTCCCCCCAATTAAACGTTGCTGCATCATATCGGGGATTGTGTGCAATGCTCTCAACAAAGACATCATAAAGCTCCGACGGGATTCTATTTTTTATTCCACCCCATGCAAAATATTGTCCAAAGTCTGAGGGAGAATTAGTTCCGACATTACATGTTGCCCATTTCGTACCGCTTGGGAGTCCCAAATCTACATATCCGTGTCCATTGATATATCCCTCTGGGTCACTAACGGTTATTTCTGGCGTGGATTTTTGAGGTTTTTTATTGTTTGTTTGCTGAGTTGTTCTCGTAACTTTTCCTTGTCCATAACTACATACGTTACAGCACAAGAAAACAATAATAATAAATGAATGTAGTATTTTGTTATTCATATGTCGCGAAAGTTTGAAAAAAACATTATGCTTGAAATTATATTACTGAATGTCCTTTAGTCTAATTTTTTGAACATACCATTTTTCATTCGGACACGGATCTAATTGGACATCCATCATAAAGACGTCCTACATTAATGTAATTGTAATATGAGTACTTATCAAAATGAAGACGAATATTGCCCGCTGTAGCACACCAAATGTAACCAGCCATTCCAGCATTATTATGTCTCTCATCAATTTTATACCCTGCTTCAGGTAAAAAAATTGTTTTCTTATTTGGTCCAACGAGTAGATATCCACGCTTGCCATTTACAATAGTCCTAGTCCATTTACAATTATTGATAAGTTCTTCGTAATTCTCTTTTGTGGGCATTCTCCATGTGCTCCCCCAGTTAATCCGGGATGCATCGTGAGTCATTGTTAAATTCCCTTCTGAGTTGATAATTCCAGACGACTCAAGCTCTGACGTAGTTTTTCCGAATGTCAGACTATTATTTTCATTAAAAGAAGATTTGGTTGAAGTTTCTCCCCAGGCATAATAATTTCCATAATCACTCGGCGTAGATGCTCCCAAATTACAAGTTGCCCATTTCAGACCACTTGGCAACCCGAGATCAACATATCCATGTCCATTGATATATCCGTCCGGTTCACTTATGGTCACATTCCGGGATGTTTTATGGATACTTGTTCGGGATTGTTGATTGGTTGGTCTTATAACTTTTCCTTGGCCATATCCGAAAAGGCTACAACATAAGAATATTACTAAAAGAAGACATCGTAGGATTGAACTATTCATGTATTTATTAGTTGACTTAATCTTGTTTTAAACTAATTAAGGTAATTACCTAAATTCACAACTTATCCTTGCCTCCGTTTCATCGGGAATGGGCTTTTTGTAAGTACTGAAGAATTTCATTTTTTTGCTTCGGATTTCCGTCTCTATAGCATTACATGTTTCTTTATTATTTGTGACTGGTCCGACTCCATTCATTGAAATATCTTTAACTACTCCATCTTTGTCAAATTTTACATCAATATAAATTATGCCAGAGTCTTTTGACGACATTTTCTCATAGAAGGGGATATTCCAACATCCTGAGATCGTGAGTACTGTAGGTCGTCCCTCGTACATTCTCCCTTCAGGCCTAATAAAATTAGCATTTGGCTTATAAACAGAATCACAATATACAGGCCGAACTCCATTCCCGTAATATTTGGGAGATGAGCATATCCATGCACTATTATCAGAGGAGGTAAAACTGTAAACATGCCTTTTATTATTACTATTAGTCCCACTTGCCGATGAAAAATAGTCTATACTCGTTCGATCTCTTTTATTAGGGGTAGAACTCCAGTAACCGCAAACATAAGTGCCATATGTCCATTGAGAGGTAGACATACGTGAAGGTAAAAATATGTTTTTACTATTTGGCCCAATTATTAGAAACCCTCGAACTCCATTTCTTTTTGTATAAATCCATTTGCATTTTTCATCCAGCTCCTTAATCTGCTCATGCGATGGCAATCTCCAATGATTACCCCAATTGGCAGTGGCTGCATCGAACTCAGGATGTCCTCCAATGTCCTCACATTCCTTTCCTTGCCACAAGCTATTCTCTTCTGTATATTCAGTTTTTGGCTTTATTTCCCCCCAAGCATATTGTTCTCCTAGATCCGTAGGAGTGCTTGCGCCGACATTACATGTTGCCCAAAGCGTTCCACTCGGTAGCCCGAGATCAACATAGCCATAATTATCAATAAAACCATCCGGTTCACTAATCTTAACTACTGAGGTTTTCTTAGCTTGTTGATTATTAGTCGGACGAGAAATTCTCCCTTGTCCCCAACATCCTAAATTTATGCAGGTGAATAACAGAACGAAAAGAACACGCTTGGTTGTAATGTATCTCATTTTATTGTTCACTTGACCAATTTATACTTTGTGAGGACTTTTTTAATATAGGCCTAATACTTTTCCCTTTATCTCTATAACTCCAAATAACACCATTATGAGAAGTATCAGTAAAGTTGAATGAGGAAGAACGCTCATATTGATCCCAATAATCGCCAGTCCAATAAAAACCAGCAGTTCCTACTTGGCTTTTATGGGTGTCTTCAATATATCCTCCGGCTGGAAGGAATATATTGTTGCTATTTGGGCCCGTTATTACATATCCTTTATGTCCGTTAATAACTTTATAAACCCACGAGCACTCTTTATTCAACTCTGCAAAATCAGCAGCCGAAGGTAATGACCAATCTCCCTTCCAATTAGCTAAAGCAGCATCATGTTTAGGATTGCCAATGATTCTGATAATTGCCCTTACAGTATCCGATTTTACGTTTCCACGAATATCATCAGCATAATATATATCATATGTAGTGCAATTATCACGGGAATAAGATTTCTTAGGTTTTATCTCTGCCCAAGCGAAATAATCACCGTAATCAGTGGGCAAACTTGCTCCGATATTGCAATTTGCCCATAACGTGCCGCTTGACAATCCTAAGTCCACATATCCTTGCTTCATCTCAAATCCACTTGGCTTTGAAATATTAGAAGGATACGAAATTTGCTGCTGGCATAGTCCGTCTGTCCTTGTAATCTTTCCTTGTGCGAAAAACTTAGGTGACTCAAAAGTACAGATATAAAAATTGATACAAATTTTAGTTTTTCTTTTAGACTCATTCTATAAATTTTGCAGAACTTCTCCCTTTTTATTGTACCAGATTCCTTTATATGGCTGTTCATTCTTGAATGTACCTTCAAAGTATTCGCCATTTGAGTTTTGTGTATATTTACCTTTATAATATTGATTTTTCCTAAAGGTACCCACAAATGTGTCTCCATTTTTTAAGGTATAAGTAGCTTCACCATTCATATTGCCCCATTCAAAGATACCATCATACCGATTTCCAGAATATTGCCCGGCTGTTATTTTTGCTATGCCTTTCCCGTGAGGTAGAAGTTTAGTACTCCCATATACAGAATCCGGTTCTACTGCTCCTGTATAAGTTGCTTTCCCTAATGGAGAATCCCATGCCATATCAGTGACATGAGTAGGAGTTTGCTCCTTAATCGTAGTCGGGATATCAGTTTCTGCTAGTGTTGTGGTGGATGGCGTATCCGTATCCGAATTCGTTTGCCAAATGAATATAGCACCAAAGATAATGAGAACTGATGCAACATACCATATCCACTTGTGATTTGGGGTGGGTTTCGGAATAGGTTCTGGCAATGGCTCAGGTATAGGTTGCGGTTGCGGTTTTGGTGTTGGTTTCGGTTTTATAGGAGACTCAATTATAGTAACATCCTCAATCTCTGTTACCTCCAATCCTTTGAGAAATGCCTTTACATTTTGATACCGTTTCTTTTTAACCGGCGCCATTGCTTTCTCCACTACCATAACAGTATGATTGGAAACTCCACAATTAGACAACTCCGAATCGGGGAAACCTTCATTGAGTATATTAGTGGCTTCCGGGGGCCTCTGACCTGTAAGCATCTTGAACATTGTTGCACCTAAAGCGTACACATCCAGTGTCGCAGGGAATGTGCCATCCTGCTTATAACCAGATTGTTCAATGGGCGCATAACCGGGAGTTCCTAATCCTATAGAAGTACTAGATTCCGGCTCACCGTCCTCAGTAAATTGCTTTGAAAGGCCGAAGTCAATCAGATAATCCTTCCCATCGGACTTCCTCATGATGTTTTTGGGCTTTATGTCAAGATGAAGCATCTTTTGAGAATGCATATATGCCAATGCGCTTCCAATTTCATTTATGATAGAAATTGCTTCACTTTCAGACAAGAATCCATTCATCTTGATATAGTCATCAAGATTGGTGCCTTCAAGAAACTCCATTACATAGTAGGTAGTATTGTTTTCATCAAAAACGTCAAATACTTTAACTATGCTGGGATGAGCGAGTTTCGACAAATTCTCTGCTTCTTTCTTAAACTTTTTACGATAGTTTGTAAAAACACTTCCTGAAGACCCATCAACTGAACTTCCGTCTTGGCGACGACTGTTGACATCACTCATGAAGAACTCCTTAATAGCGACTTTCGCCTCTACATCCATCTTACCGAGATTGCCTTGCGTAGTAAACTTGGCAGTTGCGAGATACGTAATTCCGAAGCTACCTTGTCCAAGCACTTTTTCAATACGATATGTGCCGTTTTGCAGAGTATGCCCTGACTTAAGACCTTGTGCCATACTTATTTTTCGACAAATTCACTCTTGCAGTAGGGACAATGCATGGAGTATTGCTTTTTCAGCAGCTTATAGCTGATATTTCCAAGAAACTTATTGCAGTCCGGGTTAGGACATACGTATCGATCCTGGAATTCTTCATTCAACTCGTCAATTACATCTGTTGTATTATCGTTTTTAAGGCCAACGAAGCTATACAGATTGCCTACGATTCCAATACCAGTTAAAACATATCCTACGGGCCCAAACATAAAGATACATGGCATTGCGCATAGCGTAAATAAACCACATCCGGAGCGTACAAGGTTGATTTTCTTTTGTTTTGCCTGAATTTCCTTTCGCTTAGCTTGTAAATCATTCCAAACTCGCTCCAAGTGTGAAATATTAAATTTCTTCACAGGGTCCGGGTCGGGATGAGGATGAGAATGAGGTACGGAAGCAACAGTAGCTATTTTCTTTGCAGTATCAAGAACAACAGGAAGATTGATGCTAAATCTGTCCTTGCCAAGTTCAACTAAGTTAGACGAAGATACCCGTTTTGATGCAATCTCAGCCCCGTTAACGAAGGTAACATTCTGAGACTTCATATTTGTGAGTACCATATTCCCGTTATTGTCCACCACTATTTTTGCATGAGCAACCCCCTCTGCCGGTTTACAACGGCTTACGCAAGCTGGTACGCTTCCAGGAGTTCCGATAGCGGCACTCTTCCCATTGCCTTGTATAGCGACAAGAAGGCGACCCTGTCCAGGCTCTTTGCCTATGAGAATGGTCTTTCCTTTAAGTCTTTCCATATTTATTTAAGTTGTTTTTTGTTATTAGTCTTTTTTCTCAGATGCCGTAGAAAGCCCGGTGACATACATATCTCGTAACTTTTTAAGTGCATCTTTAGATACGCTAACTTGATATTCGAAATTTTCGCCATCACTTAAAACCAGTTTCTGACGTAGAATTGCGATTTGATATACATAAGTCAAGTTTATTATGTGCCGTTTCCCAACGCGGGCAAATGTTCCGGCAGCCTCGTTTAGACTTTCGCTTAAGATAGACTGCATCTGGGCAAGATTCATACAAACGGTCGCTTTCATCTTGTTGTTAAGAATGATGTTGGTATAGTTACCATCAGACTCGAAGTAGACAATCTTTGTGATGTCCACCCTAAAAAACTCGTCTCGCGAGTTAAGATATAAGTATTTGGTTTTATTCATGTTAGCTCAATCGTTAATCAAAGATGTATTTTTGGTTTATTTTGATTGTTTCTCCAATACTTCTAGTGCTGCCTTTGTCATTAAACTGTCAATTTCAGCAGAATGAGTTTGATAGTATTGGTGGTAATCTGATTGATTAGGCACTGATGTACTTGTATTCTTCTTGCTATCCTTGCCTGCAAGTCCATTCATAAGCGCAAACATTATTACAACTACAAAACCAACCAATCCAATAGTCCACTTTAAATCATGCCATACTGTATCACTATCTGAAAACTTATTAAAGAATGTCCGAAATCTTGATTGTGTTGTAAATTCTGCCTCATCTTCTACAGAAACACTGTTATAAATATCCAAAGCGTTTTCATTTATAAATCGATGAAGACGGAATAGCTTGTTATAGGGCAATAACCTGCAAAACTCGGCAAGAGAATTATAATCTAGCGTATAATGATCAGAGGGATTTTTATCTCCATACCATATGTCAATATTTCTTGAATTATATTTTGATTTTTGTATCTTATGTCGGCTAATAATTGAATCAAGTTCGGTTACAATATCGTAAAATTCATTTTCTTCAATTTTCTTGGTCCCTATAGATTTGAAATGCCTATCATACTCGCCTTTTATATATTGAGGAGTAATCCATAATTGACACCAATTATTGTCTTTCCCCAAAAGGTGTATATTAACGCTACGTGGAACGACCGGGAAATTAACTAATTTTCTCTCCAAGTATGAACTATCTGTAGATTTGACATCATCTACTTTTGATTGCGTAATTTTCTTCTTTTTAGGTTTATCTATAACAGTCCCTTCATTTTGAACGGTATCAATTTTTTTATTATCACCTTTCTCTATTTGTGTTTTTATATCAATCTTGGGAAGTAAACCAACTATATCTGAAACTTTTTGGAATCTGTCTTTTTTCATTGGAGACATACTCTTCTCCACTATTCCAATCAGAGCATCGGATCGACCATAGTGCAACAATAACTCTTTCGAAAATCCTTCATTAAGAATATCAGAAGCATCTAAAGGTCGATTACCCGTAAGTATCTTATACATCGTCGCTCCCAATGCGTATATATCAAGAGTTGCAGGGAAAGTTCCATCTTTGATTAAATTAGCTTGTTCAAGAGGTGCATATCCTGGTGTCCCTTGTCCGATAGTCGTACTTGACTCTGGTTCTCCGTTTTCGGTAAATTGTTTCGATAATCCGAAATCAATAAGATAAATCTCTCCTTTTGATGAGCGCATGATATTTTTTGGCTTCAAATCAAGGTGAAGCATTTTCTTATCATGCATAAACGCTAACGCATTGCATATACTTCTAATTATACTGATAGCATCTGTTTCGTCAATGGGATTAGTTTTTGAAATGTAATCATCAAGATTTCCCCCATCTACATATTCCATGCTATAATATGTAGTGCCATTTTCATCAAATACATCTTGAACCTTTACAATACCGGGATGGTCTAACTTCAAAAGATTCTCCGCCTCCTTTTTAAATTTCTTTCGATAGTTTGTAAAAACCGAACCATTCGAACCTTCAACAGTGCTGCCGTCTGCGCTTCGACTGTTGATATCGCTCATAAAGAATTCCTTGATAGCAACATAGGCTTCTACTCTCATGTTCCCTAAAGAACCATAAGTAGTATATTTAGTCAACGCCAAATAAGTAATACCAAAACTTCCTTGACCAAGCTTCTTTATAATCTTATATTTACCTCCTTGCAAGAGTGTCCCATTCTTCAGTTCCATAATCCTTCACTTTTCATTTTGAATTTTTTGCTGTGCATATTGAAATACACCAAGATGATGCAACTGACAATACTGCAAAGATTATCCATACCATATTATCATAATTACAGCCACCGAATAAATCGCAAATATACGATGCCATACCTATAAGGAGAGCCCCACAAAGGGATGTAAATGATCTCGTCTTCTTACTCCATGTAATTTGTAAATTTACTGATGCCAAATAAGTAATGCCAAAACTTCCTTGACCAAGCTTTGACATCACTTGGTAACGTTCATTTTGAAGCAATGTTCCGCTTGGTAAATTCATGTTAAGTTTTAGAGCCTTTTTTTGAGGATACCTCTTTTATTTGCAACCGTATATAAGAAATGGGAAACCACACACAGCAGGAGAGACAAAATGATGACGGCCATAAAGTTCACCCAAAATCCATATTTGTCATAGAAGACTACAATATTAAACGAATTGATTGGCTTCCCGGAGATATCGAAATATTTATAATCGTCATAATCATAAACTTTAATAACATTATCAGAAATTACATTTTTCGATTTATCTGAAAAAGGTATAATCACATTGCCATTTTTATCGTATATCGAAGATATGTAGTCATTTTCACTAATATCTCGGTAGGTAATTTCATATAATAGTTTATGAGATCTTGAGACTGAGCCATAATCTCCAGAAGAGAGCTCTGCAACAACAGCTCCATTATAAAAGAGGTTAGTTGAATTATTTACCTCAATCAAAGCAAAATCGTCTTTTTGACTAAGTATTTCAACTCCAGAAAGTGTAAATGAACCATTAGAGATGTATACATCATCAGGATTGGATCTTCTGTATTGAGGAGAAATTGCCCATTGGTTTTTCGGTGTGTATAATACACCCCCTGTACCTCCCTGGGCTGCTCTTAATTGATAATTGGACGTTTCACTATTTTGCCATGAGTATATAATATCATTTGTGTAGGTATGCTGTATGAAATTTTCAATGGGATCACTGATTACATAAAAGAATATTACAGTCGCAATAATTGCCAAGTATCCTACCCATTTCCGAGGGGACCTAACAAACGTTATAACCTTTCCTAATTTGCTGTTTTTTGTGGAAATTGAATCCAGACTAACTAAACCAGACTCTTTCCATGCAATAGAAACTAACGACTCGGTATGCCCTGATAATGTTCCCGTTGACTGGCTATCTTCATAGGTTGTAGCATAAAATTGGGGGGAATTTCCCTTATACGTTTTAATCCCAATTCCATATGGAGACTTTCCTCCCCCATTACCGATATCTTCACACTTAAGGTCAAGAGCCTGCAATTTATTTTTCAAATTGACAAACTTCTCTTTTGTGAAGAAAAAGGTCTTTTTTACTGGATGTTGTTCCCCTTTTTTCGATTTAATGAGAATGAATTGTTTAGAAGTAGCAGTAATTGAGAACCAATTATAGTCTCCGGTCTTATTAGGATCAAGAATAACTTTGATTTCCAATTTATTTATTGATGAATCAAAGACTGCCTCTCTTTTTGATTTAAAGTGCTCATGATTTACAGATACTATCTCTATTTCCGTTTCATCTTCGACATCGCCATTATTAACATTAATTGGATTTGAAGAACCAATAATCCACTTAGATAATTCTGTTTTATCTGAAATGTCAATGCGAGCACTGATAGATAGAATATCAGAAATTACCTGCTTCATATTTTGAGGCCTCTTTTTTTTAATTGGAGACATCATTTTCTCAACAAGCGATGCAACTATAGGTGAAACACCGGCCTGTAAAAGGATTTCCAAAGGAAAACCGTCATTAAGTATTGAGGATGAGTCTGGTGGGACAATTCCTGTCAGCATTTTAAACATAGTTCCGCCCAAGGCATAAACATCCATTGTAACAGGAAAATCATGGCCATCATGATATTGAGCTTGCTCAATAGGGGCATAGCCTCTAGTACCACCTCCGATAGATGTGCTCGATTCGGGCTCTCCGTTTTCCGTGTATTGCTTCGATAATCCAAAATCAATAAGCACAGCATCGCCGGCACTAGTCAACATAACATTTGATGGTTTCAGGTCAAGATGAAGCATTTTCTTGCCGTGAATGTCATTCAATGCGTTGGCAATCTGAAGACAAAGTTGTAGTGCATATCTTTCTGGAATGATTCTTCTATTAGATATTAAATCATTTAAACTGCCTCCAGATAAATACTGCATAACGTAATATGAGGTGTTGTTAGCCTGAAATAATTCTAAAACCTTGACAACCCCATCAGATTCAACCATTGAAAGCTTTTTAGCTTCTTGATTGAATTTGTAAAGATATTTTCCAAAATATCCATCTTTACTACCAACAGTCACGGAAGTCCCTTCTCGACCATTAAAATCTTTCATGAAGAATTCTTTTATGGTTACTTTTAGCGAAGAAGTTGCCGTTGGAGTCTCTCCGAATATTACATCGGCAAGATATGTTATTCCGAAACTACCGCTACCAAGTATTTTATCTATACGATAGTTATGAGAATTACCTTTAAGAATGGTTCCTATTTTAAGCCCATTTGCGTCCATGTACTTACTTCATATGGAATTGTATCTCACCTTATACCATGAATTTGGCCAATCGCCAATAAGAAAACTTCTTTGTTGAACATCCCGGCCACATTTATAGCTACAGGTTTAGAGTTATTCTTAAAATGTCCACCTTCAGCTGCATTTGGATATAGATATAAGTATCCATTGTCGAACGAATACTTAAACCCAGAACTAACAACAATGTTATTGGCCTTGATAAAATCTGAACCAACAAGCAACTCTCCGTTAGGGGTTGAGAATGAAGCATAACCTTTGCTGGAAAATTCATCGTTGAATTTTTTAATTGCAAATTTTATCCAAGCATTATTTATCGCAAGACACGCATATCCTATGAAATTGTAGTTGCCTTCAATTTCATTTTCGTTACGGTATGATCCTGAGAGGATTACTTCCTTCACGTTATGTTCATCTAAAACTGAAAGTTGAACAGTGGTTGCATTATACTTTCGAATGCCATAGATATTCTGATATTGCCGTGTTTTCCCTAGAAGTACACCATTCAATTCCTGAAAATTGAATGTTAACTCATTCTTAACCCGTCCTTTGTTATCTAAGGTTTGCTTTATAAAACCATTTTTATAAAGCAAGATTCTATCAGGATGTGTTTTAACCCACCAATGCCTAAGAACGTGACCAACAAAAAATAGTTGGCCGGCTCCGGGTAAAAGATTCCATAAGATGTTGGTCCAGTTGAAAGGTTTGTTTTCTTCGGTAAATCCAACAATGAATTCACCCAATCCTTCATCTGGGATTTGAACCCTCACAGGGTCTACTGTATAATGGTCAATTGAAGTTATACTCATAGATTTTTTTTAATTATTCTACTTGTGAATTAAATAAATGGGAGAAAAATCCGATAAGATTTTTAATTCCCCACCAACTAAAAGCAAGAGGAGCAATGAAAATGCCAACTCTTACCACACCTCCTTTATTTGAGGAGAAGAACTCCACAATCAGCCACACTGTCAACGCTGCCAATAGGAAGCAAGCCAATGAAGCCCATAACCGCCAAGTTTTATCCCATATTATATTACCAACAGATTTAGATTTGCCGTGTCTACGAATATTTCTGGGATTCCCTTTCTCATCATAATATGTACCTTCCTCGGTTATAGTATCGTTATCAAACAAACCCTCAAAATATTGACCGTCTGGCATTGTCAACTTACCTTGTCCGTGACGCAGCCCATTAACGAAATTCCCTACATAAATTTTCCCGTCACCATATCTCATAGTGCCAAATCCATGAGGTCGGCCATCGTGAGTAGCTCCTTGATATTTATTTGCACCAAAATGGACTGAGTTGCCTGAATGTTTTTGGGGATATGACGTAATAAATTTTCTGTTATCATTTGAGTCGGAAAGTATTATTATATTCTCTCCTGAAAGTGACAAATTTTCGATAATGGCAATCTTATCAGACATACCCAGTATTTTTTTTGTAATGTGTTGATTTGCTACAATCAACACACCATCCGCTGACTCAAAATCACCTAACTCACCAGTAAGAATTGCTGTTCCTAAATAACACGAAGGTGTAAATTCCTTATCAATTCGGTATTTACAATTCCTGCTAGTGATTTGTGTATTAATCCTAAATTCCATATAAATGCTTGTTATTTCAGTGGTTTTATATCAGAAGCAGATATAGATACTTTCGCTCCTCCAAGAATCTCAATAATAATTATCAAGTTCGCTTTTCCATCGGATGTCCGCTCTACTTGTCCAGTCAGCCCCATAAGATTACCTCTGACAACTTCGACCGGTTCATCTTTTACATATACGTTGGTCACAAATTCCACGTCTGAATCAGCGTGCTTTAGTATGAATTTCAGTTGCTCAATCTGCTTGTCGGGTATAATAGCCGGTTTTTTTTGACCGGGATATGTCAAGATTCTAAGTGCATGTGGACGAGTGCGAATAGTAGCTACATCAACTTCTGTTATGTGCGCAAAAACTATCATAGGAATAATCATAACATCAATCTTTTTCTTTCTATCACTCCATTGGCGGAGCTGAGATTGGATTGGAACGTATGTTTCTATTCCTAGCTTAGAAAGTTCTTGGGCCAGTTTCCTCTCACTGCGTGGGCGAGTATATACCGCCATCCAAAATTTAGGACGCGCTTCGCGGCCGTCAGTCCCATTGACTGACGGAATCATATTCCCAGAGTCTTTGTTTAGCGTTCTCATTGCAAGATGATGCTAAGTAGCTCAGTTTATAAGGTATCGCTGAGTAAGAGACTCGGATAGGTCGTAATCAATTGCATTTAAACCCATTAATCGGGTCGTTACGTGAGATTTGCTAAACATCAACGCTTGCATTATTTGAATGACATAATATTAGACATGAAATAATCTGCGAAATCCTTTGTCACATCGCAAATTATGAGTAATTTTGCAAATAAGGGTATCTCTTACTCAGAGATTTGGTGATTTTTCAAACAAATCAGCCCCAATCTCCCGTATGGGGAAATCAGGACGTAATTAGAGGCTTTTAAGGATTAGGGCATTAGCCTTGTCAACTACGGAAGTCTCCAACGATGCGAGGTAGATTTGCGTTGTCGCTTCTGAATCATGTCCCATCCCCTCGCTGATTACGCTGAGAGGTATTCCTTTCGCTTTGGCTGCTGAGGCCCAGCTATGACGGGCGCAGTACATTGTCAGAGGAGAAAGCACACCGACTCTTTCTGCTACCTTCTTCAAATGGTGGTTTATTCTCTCATTGACATTACGGGCATGACGTCGCTGATTGCCCTCCTCATTGGTAATGATAGGCAGCAAATATTGGGTGGAAGGCTCCAGGTATTTGTCGATAATCATCTGCATCTCTTTAGTCCATTCAATTGTGAGTTGCTGCCCGGTCTTGCGACGGCGATATGAAACGCGACCATTTTCAAGGTCTGACTTACGGAGATATGCCATGTCGATAAAACTCATACCACGGAGATAGAAGCTCATCATAAACATATCGCGGGCAAAGTCAGTTTTGGGATTTAGTGACAAATCCAGATTCTTGATTTTCTTAATAGTGGACAGATTCAGTGCCCTCTTTATCGTTTTCTCTGCTCCAGTAAAGACCTTACGGAAGGGATTCCGGTTCTCGATAATATCGTTGTCCACTGCGTTATTGTAAACGGCACGGAGAATACGCATATAAAAGGAGATGGTATTGGGCGTGTTTCCTCTTGACTTCAGATGTGATTCGTACAGCATCATTGTATCGGAGGTGATGGCGTCTAGCATCACATCCTCGTTGTTTCGGAACTTCTTGAAACTGTTCAATGTTGCCTTGTAAGTTTCTGCCGTTCGGAGCTGATTGCGCTGCTTCAATGTGACAATCATTGACTGCATGAAGTTGAAGAGAGAATACTCGCAAAAGTACCTTACAAATTCGTCTATCACATCGTCAGCTGTGTAGGTCAAGCCGTCGGCATCGAGTTTGCGGTCTATCTTAGTCAGGCGTTCTACATCCCAACGGATGCGCTCACGAATGGAAAGGATGAATGTTTTTCGCTCGCTTTTCTGAGTGGTCGTAACCATTGAACGGCTTTCGTCCCACTCAGCAGGGAAAACTTTGTAATCGGTCAGAAGCTGTCGCACCTTCCTCTCGTGGATAATCTGATAGTAGATTGTGCCCTCGTGGTCAGCGACAGTCGAGGGCCGGAACTTTACTTTTATCGAGGCCATTTTGTTTTGAGTTTTTTTGCTTTTAAGATACAGCGAAGGGACACACTCCGAAAAGAGTGCATCCCCTCGGTGCAATATTAGACGATGATTGTTACGGGACGAAAAGGGCGGCGATTTCCATGCGGCGGCGGGTGTAAAGGCCGCGATGGAATTTGCCTTTGTAGCGGCAGTGGGAGGTGTAGGATTTGAAGATGTCACGGTTGCCGGCTTTCAGCTTTTTCAGGACGGTGGATTTGTTGACTACGCCGGGACCACAGTTGTAGGCGAGTGCGCCGAGAAGGACGGAATCCTTGCCGTATTTGGAATACATGGCGCAGAACTTGCGGAGGTCTTTGCGCAGGAGGGCGTCAGCCTGTCTTTCGGTAAGCTGTACGCCTCGTCGATATGGCTCCCCCGGTTGGACTTGATGTCCATATCCGACATAAGGCCAGTGCCGAGGCTTATGGAGCGTTTCAAAATGCTTGATTATAAGAACTGCCCGTTCAAAGAGCGACAGCTCCATTATGCTCCGCTTTGCAGCGAAGGCCGGCGAAGTGGCGGTCAACGCCACTATCGCCATGAAGAATATCAGGATTTTTCTCATCGGATAACCGGATTTACAGGTGTCACTATCGGGCCGACGATTTTGCCTCCGTCATCATCGCCGCTGTCCTTGCCGTTGAACTCGAAGGTCTGTTCCCACGGGGTCGAGCCAAAATTATCTTCAATCACAACGAGGAATTTGTGGGCTTCGGCACTCTTGGCGGTGTAGTTGAGCCGGAAGGTCTTGCTTTCGAGAAGAACACGGTCGTTGTTGACCAGCACCGGGCCGTCAACCAGTTTGAGAGTGCCTTCGCCGTCATACTGATAATAGCGGATTGTGTAGAGGGTGTTGGCATAGTTGCCCTCCGGTTTGATCTCGAATCGCAGTTCCACGGTTTCGCCCTGCGTGATTTTGTCGCCGTAGGGCATGACCTCCACGGTAAAGGGATAGGACTGTTGCACATCGAGGTCATCGGAGCATGAGGAAAGAGTGAACACGAGGGCGAAAAGGATTGCCCAGAACCCGAAGAACCGGGCGGGAGTGAGGCGCATTGCGCCGATTTTATTCAGAATTGTATTCATTGTTTCAGAGTTTTATTTTTGAATTGTTGGAAATTTTTGGTTGGGTAGCCACAAGGTATTGCGTTTCACTCCGTTCTTGGCTGCGCTCGGCATAGCTCAAGCCTTTGGCTTGGCTCTGCACTCGCTCGCACAAGAAGTCGTTGAGATCCTTGTGGTCGGGATATAGTGCGGACTTGTCCATTACCCTGTCGCCCAACTCCCTGCGGAGTCTGGCGAGTGCGGCACGACCGGCCTCGTCATTGTCGAGATAACAGGCTATGACGGAATAGTCAGACAGTACAGTCAGAGCCTTGCCGACTTGGCGACGGAGTTGAGAACCACGGCATCAAAGCCGTCATTGAGACCGAGGCGTTCTCCCGAAAGGAAATCGATGAATCCCTCAAACACGTTGCAACGCGGATTGCCGTTGGCTATATGGGTAATGTGTTTCGGTGGGTACGACCCTTTATAGAAAGGATTGCGAAGCTCAAATCCATGTGCGCTGTTCTCGAAGCCAATGGCATAATAGTCTTTACCGTGAAGCCTGTAATTGACCTGCACACACCATAGCTGGGCGATATTCCGGGGAATACCTCTGTCGGCGAGGTATTTCAGCAATGCCGGCGATTCCAGTTTTGAGACCTTCAAGTTCTCAAAGGTCGGCTGCTCGATGAACGGCACAGGCTTATATGGTTTTGCGATTGGCAGCTTCATCTTCTCGGCGATATATTCAGCCTGTCGGATGAAGTCGGTAGAGTTGCATAACTCCCCGGCGAGAGTGAAGATGTCGCCACCGGCGCCACTACCAAAATCGAACCATACATTTTTCCGGGGATTGACATGGAAGGACGGCTTACGCTCACTGCGGCATGGAGAATAAAACCATAATCCTTTGCTGTCCCTGCCTGTCGGCTGATAGCCCAGTTGATTCAGGAACTCGACGAGAGGAATTTTTCGGATTTCGTCGATGTTCATAGGCGCATCCTCCGTTTGGGTTTATCCGGCTCCTGCTTGGGCGGCTCAACTTTCTGCTCTTTCTCTTTGGATTTTTCCAATCCTTGCATATGTCCGGCAATATAGCTGTTCAGTTCCGACATATTGCACGAGCCGGTCAGTTCATACGCAAGGTCATAGATACTGCCGTATGCCCCCGATTTGGTATCTCGCCAGAGGTTTGTTTCGGTGTTGATTAACATTGTCGGCTCACCTTTCGAGTCGTAGGGAGCTTTGTAGATGCGCAGATTGCCGTCGACCGCCACCGGGTGTTCTTGACCAAGAGCCTTCATAAAGTCAGTGAGTTTCACTTTCTTTATGTCGAGGTTGATAACCGTCGGCTCCTGAGGCTGTCGAGCCATTGCCGAAAGTCCCTTGCCCTGCTCATACTCGTTCATGTATTTGAGAATGAAATCGCGTGGATCTGTGTAGAGATTCGGATTCATCTTCATGGCGGCAAGGTCAATGATGTCGCCGCTTTGGTCAGTGGCGTGGTCATACCATCGGTTTGTTTTGGTATCTACCACCAGCATTGGCTCCGGGTCGTCGCGTTGCGGTGTATAATAGAGCTTCATGTCTCCGAAAGCCTTGACCGGCTTTTCGCCGAGAGCCGCCATGAACTCCGCCAGCGGGATATTCTTTATATCATTCTTTGTGTACCTCATAGGCTAAAACTGATATTTGAGGTG
>ERZ836877.1830-NODE-1830-length-30688-cov-2.842294_pt1 | contig 30688 bp, 33 predicted proteins | sample MGYA00519469_ERZ836877 | MGnify/ENA primary metagenome ERZ836877 (study PRJEB31850, sample SAMEA3708809) | human gut metagenome | biome: human gut; feature: human-associated habitat; material: faeces | place: China | collected 2014 ... | reverse complement strand
TTTAATACCAGAACAGAAACCAGTTCGGGAAACCAGTTACCGGTTTCCGGATTCGTCTGTTCTTCCGGAAATTCAGCAATAATGTCTTGGATAATTTTAAGTGTCATTTCCCGATCCGGAAAATCATCAAACATCGGACTGCCTTCGTATTCCAGCCGGTCACAGGTATCGGCAACCTTTTCATAAACAGGAGTCAGAGTATTCGGGTACATGGTTTTCAGATATTCAGCATCGGGATACAACCGTTCGCAGGAACAAAGATTCATTCCATTTCCTCACAGGGCAGATAAATTTATCTTATATATATGTCAGGAAAGGAAAAATATTACAAAACAGGAGGAACAAAAAATTGAACCCAATGGCAATGATGAAAATAAAAGGTCTGTTAGACCGTTTCAGATCCAATCATCCGAAAGTACCGATGTTCTTTTCAGCAGCATCACAGAGCATCGGAGAGGGAAGCATCATAGAAATCAGCATTACCAATGCGGATGGAAAAAAATTATGCACGAATATGAAGGTAACCGCAGATGATTTGGAACTGTTCGAACAGCTAAAGAATACAGCCGGCTGAGTCAGTAATCTTCATTCATAAATGGTGTAGCCATGTATACTTCGGTGATATCATTTTCTTCATCGTAAGTAATGGCTACATTCAGATTTGTTTTCAGGCTTCCGTTCAGCACATAATCATCGATTTTATCCGTATAGGCATAGACGGTAAACAGGCTGTCGCTGCGGCGTTCCGTTACGATTCTGCCACCAGAACTTTCTATAATTTTATCTGAAATAATATTCTTCTGGGACATGGATAAAGAACCGTCCATTTCCCCTTTCAAATGAACCGAAATATCAGGATTTACCCCCAAGGATTCAAATGCTTTACGCAATAAATCTTTATAATAAAAAGTACTTTCAAGGGAATTATAAAATTCAATCTCAACCTGCAGGACATGCCGGAAAGAGATTTCATTCTCATTTTTTCTGGATTCTGTTGTAATTAATTTTAATACAGTGCATACATTATCCGAAGAGCGGATCAGAGAAGAGGTAGTAATCTGTGCCTCGGTCACGGTATCATAGACAAGAGAATTGCTGATCCCTAGTTTGTGGGCAAGATCAAGAAGCAGATCCTCACGGTCGGAATCCGCCAGGTAGATGTTTTGGTAATTACCGGATGCAGTAATGGTGCTGACCGTATTCAGAAAATCATTGTCCGCAAATGCGGTTACGATGGCTTCCTCTTCCGAAACCGGATTCAGTCCGGTATGAATCATTTGCAAGAAAGCAATCAGCCAGAGGGCAAGACCAATATATAAAATACGTTTTTTTGCTTTCATAAGAACTCCTTTCCGTCCATATGGCATTTTCATAAAATCTGTTTTGCAATATTATTTCCATAAGATGGATAAATATACATAATTAATGCCAAAGTAAGATTGCGAACGAAGGCAAAATCATGTATAATGAGGAAGAAATACAGAACAGGACAGGAAGGTGATAGTTTGAAATTTACACTTAAAGAAGATGGAAAAAAGCTGTTAGTGGTGTGTATTGCATCCTTTTTAATGGCAGTTAATATTAAATCATTTGTTCATACCGGCGGGTTATATCCGGGCGGTGTAACAGGGCTTACACTGCTGATACAGAGAGCGGCAGAGAATTTTCTGCATATAGGTATTCCATTTACCCTGATTAACGTTATTTTAAATATGATTCCTGTATACATAGGATTTCGTTTTATCGGAAAGAAATTTACACTGTATTCCTGCCTTGTGATTGTGTTAACCAGTGTGCTGACGGATATCATACCGGGGCATGCCATTACCTATGATGTCCTTCTGATTGCCATATTCGGCGGATTAATTAATGGATTTGTCATCAGCTTGTGTCTGATAATGGACACAACAACCGGAGGAACGGATTTTATCGCAATCTACCTATCGGAGAAAAAAGGGATCGATTCCTTTAATATTATATTAGGCATAAATGTAATCATTCTTGCGGCAGCAGGCATTATGTTCGGATGGGATAAAGCACTGTACTCCATCATCTTCCAGTATGCATCCACGCAGGTGCTGCACGTCCTGTACAAGAAATATCAGGAGCAGACATTATTTATTGTTACGGATCATGCAGAAGAAATTTACAAAGAAATATCAGAAATTACACATCACGGTGCTACAATTATGAAAGGGGAAGGTCCGTATGACCACAAACAGAGACAGATTGTATACTCGGTAATATCAAGTACGGACAGCAGGAAAGTCTTAAAAGTAGTGAGGGAAAAGGACCCTGCAGCATTTGTAAATGTAATGAATACAGAGCGGATATCGGGCAGATTCTATCATAAACCAAATGAATAGAGATTTACAGAAAGCAATGATGAGGTTATAAATGAAGGCTATAAAAATTGCAATTTTGAAATTAGTATTTTTACTTATTGTGCTGATTGGAACAATCGCGGCATATTTTGTCTTTACTTATGAAAAGACAGAAGACCCGGCGGAGAGCATCAGTACGGCCACACTTCCGGTTATTACCATGAAATACAGGGAACAGAATATCAATGTGCTGAATGGATACACCAATGAAATGCAGGGAAAATATATGAGGCAGGCACTCACACCATATGGGGAAGACGGGACGGTTACACTGGATATCGAGAGATATGCCAATGTTATTGCCGCCATTTCCTATCAGGTGCGAAGTGTCGATACGGAACGTCTGATCGACAGCGAAGAGATAAAAGAATGGACCACGGACGGGGAAGATATCTATGTGACTTTGAATATGTCAAATATTATGAAAGAGGACACAGAATATCTCCTGATAATAAACCTTGTCACGGAAACACACGGCAACGTGTATTATTATGTACATCTGAAAAATCCGTCCGGGCAGGATATTGAAAAGCAGCTGGAATTTGTTTATGATTTCAGCCGTCTGACCATCAGCAAAGAGGTTACGGAGAAGTATGGTGCTTATCTGGAATACGATCCGTCAACGGACAGCAGTAATCTGGCAAATGTAAATATCAAATCCAGTTATGACAATATCCAGTGGGGGGATCTGAAAGTGACAAGAGCGACCGATCCGGTCGTCACGATCAAGGAGATCCTCGGAAATATTGGCTGCTATGAATTACAATATAAGGTAAAGGCACAGGATGAATACGGCACAGAAGAATATTATAATGTAACAGAATATTTCAGGCTCAGAACCGTTTCTTCCGGAATGTATCTGGATGTGTATGAGCGAAAGGCAAACCAGATATTTAATCCGAATACGCAGAGTGTTTCTTCCACAAGAATTAATCTTGGATTGGATGACGATTTAAAGATTCACTATAAAACAAGCCCGACTGGTTCTTATGTCAGCTTTGTAAAAGAAGGCAGCCTGTTTATGCTGGATATGGAAGAAAATAAAGTAACGGAATTGTTCTCGTTTGAGAAGCTGACCGAAGAAGATGTGAGAATAGAAAATAAGAAATTCGATATTGAGATTCTGTCAACGGATACAAAGGGAAATACCATGTTTATGGTATACGGATATATGGCGAAGGGTGCGCATGAAGGTCAGGTCGGGGTGGCTTTATACCAGTATGATTATAAAGAAAATCAGGTAACGGAATTAATCTTTGTACCGTCGGATCGTCCGTTTGATATCTTCCGGGACAGTGTAGGAAAATTTGCCTATATGACGGAAGAAAATCTTTTGTACTTTATGGTTGGAAACAGTATCTACACAGTGACCATGGACAGCAATGAATATATGCAGCTTGTTACCGGGCTGACAAAGGGAAATTATGTCATCAATGAATACAATAATATTCTGGCATGGCATGAAAATGCAAGCGTGTATGACGCAGATACCATAAGGGTCATCGATGTGGATGCAAAGAAAGATTATACAATTCAGGCACCGGAAGGTGACAGAATTAAAGTCATCGGATTTATAGGAAATGATCTGGTCTACGGTACGGCACATACGTCGGATATTTATCAGAATGCATCCGGACAGACGGTATTTCCGATGTATAAAGTCAATGTCATGGTCTATGGAGATGGGGAAAACAGCAGTGACAGCCCGGAAGATGAGGAGACAAATATTATCGAAACATATCAGAAAGATAATATTTATGTAACAGATGTTTCCATAAAAGAAAATGTTATGACACTCCAGCGCAAGATGAAAAATGCAGATGGAAGTTTTACGGATACTGCGGAAGATAAATATGTAAACAAAAAAGGCGAAGATAAGGCTCTTGTCACTTTAAATACAATTTCGACTGAATTAAAGAAAACAGAAGTGGTGCTGACTCTGCCATATACCATTACTTCGGATAATAAATTTGAAGCCGTACAGACGGACAGTATACAGTTTGTCAGTGCAAATACATTAAATCTGGATCAATCCGAATATGTCATGAATAAATATTATGTTTATGCGTCACAGGGACTGCAGGGCATTTACAGTACGGCAAGCGAGGCAATAACATATGCAAATTCCGTATTCGGAGTTGTTGTAGAGGATAGCGGAAATCTGTTATGGGCAAGGATAAACAAGCCGGATCTGGCGAAATTAAGTGATACGACAAAAATTGTTTCCAGGGGATATGCATCTTTAGAACAGGTACAGGCAGATTCGGAATATCAGGTTACGGATATATCTGGAATCGATTTTGCGGCATTGCTGTATTATGGGGCAAATGATATACCTGTCATTACCTGGATCAATGAGTATGGATGTGTGATTCTGTCAGCGTATTCCGGCTATCAGGGAAATATTGATACTCTGGCATTTACCGTATGCCAGACGGGTGAGATTATCAAAATGCCGTATGCCAATGCAAAAGCAACATTAGAGGCTGCGGGCAGCAGATATCTGATTCTCAGATAAAAACAGATACAGAAAGACCGCTGCATTATGGATTGTAATTCATGATGCAGCGGTCTTTTCTATTTTTACAGATTAAGATTATTCAGCGTTCTGGGCTAAATAATCATTTAATGCAGCTTCTACTTCATCAGCATCAAGACCGTGAACGAAGCAGGCTTCTTCTAAGGATTCACCCTGGGCAGACGGGCATCCAACACAATGCATACCTGCTGACATAAGAACCGGGATTAAATTTGTATCTACAGCAATAATATCTGCAATAATCATATCCTTTGTTATCTGAGCCATTATCTAAGTCCTCCTGTATGGTTAATTTGTTGTAATTTTTGCAGAGCTTTTCTGGCAATTAATCTGTCAAAATGCTCTTTATAATAAGCTTCACGCAGAGGAGATCCATCTTCCACCTGTCCGTATTCGGCAAGGAGTGTGCAGAATTCTGCGAATTCATATGTGTCTTCTATTTTGCGCGAAGATTTATCCATAATAAGATAGTATCGGTTATCCTGCGGAGATTTATACAGACTGCTGTTCATTTTGAAATCATTCTGAAAACCGGTAAGATAAATAAGTGTGTTTAAGCTGTCAAAAGAAAATATCTGTGTTATGGAATTCGCCGGTGGTGCAGCAGTCATTCCGTTCCGGTCATATTTCTCAAGAATATCCTTCAGCGGAACGAAATCTCCTTCCGTCTGGGAAACACTCTGTCTGATACGGTCGCGGATCTGCTGGAATAAATCTGTAAGTGCAGAATCATCCTCCATCAGGGTGTCATCGGAAATATCGTCCATATCATCAAAAAATTCATCATAGTTATCCTGATAATCATCCGACTCATCCGGGGAGAAATTAGAAAATCGCGTGTCAAGTTCTTCCGGATCTTCGACTTTGGTAATAATAAGAACGATACTGCCTCCGGGAATAGGGATTGCTTCTATCATAAGAGGAAGATCCTCTGCATGAAATCCAAATTCGCTGGCAGCCTGCTGCATCATATCCTGAAACAGAAGTTTGGCTTTCTCAGTGCCGTATGCAAGTTCACTGACTTTGATCTGGCGTGATGCAAGATCGTTTTTATTTAAAGTACATTTTATCTGATTTTCATTAATCTTTTCAATCTTCATAGACACTCCAATCTGACTTATTACTGATTAGAAGATACTATCAGGTTTTATAATCTATGTTTGTTTGATTTTATTGTTACAAAAATTTTTGACACTTACACATTTATAGTATAACCTATAACAGCGCAATATGTAAAGCGGATTGTGATAAAATTTATATAAACATTAGCTGATAAAAATATTAAAAAGGACTTGCAAAGATTACAATAATATGTTATATTGATTTAAAGAAATTAACAAAACAGAAATAAAAGGAGGCGACATCGATTTTAAGAGAAAATGAGAACGAATTATATGGAACTTATAAGATTCAAAAAGTACTGAAAAATACGAAAAACAGTGAAGTAATTCTTGTTTGTGATAAAATTTCGAATTGTAAAAGAGTTGTTAAGAAAATTTTGAAAAGCGAGCAGGAGAAGGAAAGTATACAGGCGGAGATACTGATTCTGGAACGTCTGGACAGGGAAGGGATACCGAAGATTTACGACATAAAAGAAACAGGGGATTATTTTTATATTATTGAAGAATATATACAGGGAAGAACTCTGTGGGAGATCATACGGTCAGATGGTCCGTTTGACCTGCATGATGCTGTATTCTACAGCAGGCAGCTGACAGAGATTATAATATATCTTCATTCCATAAAGCCGGATGCGGTTCTGCATCTGGATATCCAGCCAAAAAACATTATCATACATAACCGCAGACTGCATCTGATTGATTTCGGCAATGCAGCATATGCAAATGAAGTAACAGAAAAGAGATATTTTAAGGGAACACCCGGATTTGCCGCACCGGAACAATATAACGGGGAAAATCTGGATCAACGGACGGATCTGTATGGGATTGGTGCATGCATGGCATACATGATTACCGGCAGACGGGGAAAGGAGGCATTTTGTAAAACCGACGGATATATATGGGAGGTTATACAGGGATGTATCATGTCTGATCCGGCACAGCGATATGCATCCGTCCGGTTTTTGCAGGACAAACTGGGGAATCCCTGGATTTTCTCGGAAGGAGAAAGTGAGGAAAAGGAAGAGGGAGAAGGAAAAAAGGAAAACTGGGAAGAAAACAGAAACAGGAGAGCAGAACATACAGCAACGGAAAGTCTGGTGCTGGCATTTGCAGGAACACAGCACAGAATGGGTACTTCAAGAATTGCACTGGAATTTACCGCATATCTGACACTGTGCAAAATGGATGCAGGATATCAGGAAGGCCATGACGGACAACTTATTTCCCGGATTTTAAAAGAGGACAGGACAGTTTCGTATAATGGAGGAGAATTCTGTTACCACGGTATAAAGCTCCGGCCGTCCTATCAGAATACTGGAATTGAACTGGACTGTGGGCATGATATTGTGGTCAGGGACGAGGGTGTGTTTTCGGAATCCATGACAGTCTGTGACATTCTTGTCATGGTTGCGGGAATCAGAAGCTGGGAGATGGAACAGACACGCCTGATGGTAAGAATGGCAGAAAAATACCGGATTATAAACAGAGGGATAAAAATTATCTGGCTGTGGAATCTGGCAGGTGGACAGGGAGAAGAGAAATATATCAAAGAACTCGGAATAAGCGGCTTTACCGTACCATTTTTTAAGGAATATATGAAACCGGAGAATCAACCGCTGTTCCGGAAACTGTCGGAAGAGGCAGGACTGTGGGCAGAGAAAGGAAAAAGTTAAAATGAGAAAGCATTTGGAAGAAAAAGAGTTATTGCATATCGGAATACTGGGAATCGACAAGGGCGAAGGAGTCACAAGCCTTGCCGTGGGCATGGCATCCTATCTTCAAGGAATGAGGTGCAAAAAGACAGCCATGCTCGAGATGAATACCGAAGGAGAATTTGCAGATATCAGGACAACATATTTTGGAAAAAACTATAAAGAAACGCCGTTTGAAATCTTTAAAACCAGTTATTATCCGGGAGTCACAAAGGGCGAATACGCAAAGATCTGCAACATGGGATATGACTGCATTGTAACGGATTTCGGATTCAGTTATCAGAAATCCATGGAAGACTTTCTGCGGTGCGATAAGAAAATTGTAATGGGTTCTATTAATTTATGGAAATATCGCAAATATCTCGAATTTTATGAATATACAAAAAATTTTCCCGGAGTAGGAAACTGGATCTTTGTACTCAGCGGGGACGATGAGGATATCCGCATGATTCGTGCCAGACACGATATCATCGCCGTGAATAAACAGTTCTTTATGAATCCTTATCGCATTACACAGCAGGAAGCAGATTACTATGAAAATATTTTGCAATAAGAAGGGAGAAAATTATGGCAATGATACGGCAAAAAAAGAAAAATCTGATACTGTCCATGATTCTTGGAATGATAGTTACCGCAATTCCGCTGGGAATCTATGGAGGTACAATGACATATAAAAAAACAGATGCCGAGAAAAAGGCACAGGCACTCGAAGCACAGATGGCAGGAGAAAAAGAATATACGGCATACTGCCTGAAGGAAAGCGGGCATAAGGGAGATCTTCTGGATGAAGATGCACTTGTGCCGGTTGTTGTAAAGACAGAGAGTGACTTCTTTGTACCGGACAAATCAGATTTATTGGGAAAGCATTTATCTGCGGAAACAAAAGCTGGCATAATGATAACAGATTCGATGGTTTACGAGGCCGGTGCTCAGACGGGCAGCATCCGCACTTATCTGTATGATTACATTGTTCTGCCGGAGGGAATCACGGCACAGGATCAGTTTGATATCAGGATTCGGTTCCCAGATGGTGAGGACTATATCGTGGCAACCGGAAAACGGGTGGAAAGCATGGTGGATACAGGTGCATTTATCCATGCAACGGAAGAGGAGAATATCATGCTGTCCAGTGCATGGGCGGATGCTGCTGTATATGAGGGAACAAAAATCTATGCTTCCCTATATACTTCGGACTATCAGACTGATTCCGTGGTGAATTATCCTGTAAACCTGTATACAACAGAGCAGATGAGCTGGAATCAGAATCTGACACAGAGCATGGACACGGAAACAAATCGGATTAACAGACAAATGCTGGAACAAAATTTATTTGACTTTATGGGAGTCATGATGGGAGGTGAGACATTACCGGAAGCATAACCGTTATCTTCAACCAGGAGCAAAAGACTTTGCCCTGACATTATTAATATACCACACAGAGCAGCCGCCCGGGTACTTTCCGGACGGTTACAACAGAATAATATGGGAAAAGATAAAAGAGAATTTTCACAAATACGACTGAGGACGTGTGTCAGTGATTTTCAGAAACAGCTTTTATCAGGGCGGCGGGATTTTTGAAACTTGATTTCTTGGGCTTCTTGAGATATCATATACTAGGATATTAACTTATAGAAAAAGGAAGGAACAGACAGAAATGAAGAAAAGTTTCATGAAGAAAGTATTATTAGTGGGATTTTGTATTGCCATGATACTATCCGTTACCGGATGTTCTTCTCTGAGAAAAGAGAATCCGACGGATTTAAAGAGCTTTTACGGGCTGGTATCAGGGGATGAATATGTAATTCTTTTAGAAGGGGAGAATGTCGGAACGGCATATAAGGACGGAGATAATATCTATCTTCCGTATGAACTGGTAAATCAGTCGATTAATGATAAATTTTATCTGGACAGTGATTTTAACAGAATTCTGTATACAACACCGGATGAGATAGAGATGTTTGATGTAGGAGGAGACACAAATACGAAATTGCTCAATAACCAGGTATATGTATCACTGGAATGTCTGAAAAGCAGAACAGATATGAAGAGTGAAGTGTATACAGATCCGAACCGGATTGCCATCACAGAGAATTTCGGTGAGGTGTCCGTATGTAAACCGAAGAGCGATACCGTAATCCGCCAGTTTGATAAGGATGGGGCAGATTATATGGCGAAGGTATCAAAGGGTGAGAGTCTGGTTATTAAGGATATAATGAATGATTCCTGGTATCGTGTTGTGAAGGATAACGGGATAACAGGATATATCAGAATAAATGAAACAAATGGGGCAGAAACAGAGCAGAGAGTATCTTCTTATCAGGGAAAGGAATACAGCCATATTACACTGGACAAGACGGTATGCATGGGCTGGCATCAGGTAAGCGGAACTGCAGGAAATGATTCACTGACAGAAGTCACAAAGAACGGAAAGGGAACTTTAAATGTAATCTCCCCGACATGGTTTAAACTGGCCGATACCAGCGGGGAAATCACATCCTATGCACAGGCATCCTATGTAAAAAAAGCACATGAAATGGGGATGAAAGTATGGGCACTGGCAGATGATTTTACGGCAGGCGAGGACGGCACTTATTATGTGGGTACGGTTCTGGCGGGATATGAGAGCCGTCAGAAGCTGATAAAGAATCTTGTCAATGCAGTAAAGGACTGCGGGGCGGATGGTTTAAATATTGATTATGAAAAAATATATGAGGATATGGCAAATGACTATATTGAGTTTATCCGTGAATTATCAATTGAATGTAGAAAGAACAATATCGTGCTGAGTGTGGACACCTATGTATCACAGACATATAACCAGTTTTATAACAGAAAAGGCATTTCAGAAGTTGCAGATTATCTCGTTATCATGGGATATGATGAGCATTGGGCAGGAGACAGTGAAGCAGGCTCCGTAGCTTCCCTGCCATATGTACAGAAGGGAATCAATGAGGTATTAGAGTATGCTCCGGCGGACCGTGTGATCAATGGCATTCCTTTTTATACCAGAATATGGACAGAAACAAAAGAAGGTGCAGGTTCAGAGGGAACTTATGTAGAAGATGCCGTAAATGGAAATTACTGGTTAAGCAGTACCGCAGTTGGCATGGAAAAGGCACAGACAGAGCTTTCTTCACATGGAATCACGCCGACATGGCTTGAGGATCTTTCACAGTATTATGGAGAATATGAAACAAATACAGGATCTGTAAGAATCTGGCTGGAAGAGGAGAAGTCCGTGCAGGCGAAATTAGACTTCATGAAAACTGCCGGCATAGGAGGGGTTGCCTGCTGGAAATTAGGTCTGGAAAAGGATTCTGTCTGGACAGAGATTGCAGATTATGTAGGCACTGCAAAACAGTAGTGATACCAAAACAGCTTCCGGAATATACTGTATTAATATTTATGAAGTTTCCCGTCTGGTCAGGGAATTGGTGCAATTATGAAAAACCGACGTAAATTATTGGAATTTATTATGGCATCCACAATGCTGCTGCTTGTATACATATGTGCAGGAAAACTGCCAGCAATGAGCAGCGGCAGCAGTAAAGTAACAAAGCAGGGTGAAAATGGGAAAATAATTTTACTGGACGCAGGACATGGAAAGATCGGGAAGAGACCGGAAAATTTGATGACAGATAGAATGGATTCGTGAACAAAGGAGAAAAGTATGTTAGGAAAAACTCATATGGCAGTCGGGATCGCTGCCACACTTGCAATAACACAGCCGTCAGGTGTTTCAGAACTGGTGCTTGCGGTTGGGGCAGGATCGCTTGGAGCATTAATCAGTGATATTGATGTAGGAACATCGAATTCACACCGCGATGCGGACAAGATTACCGCATTATCCGTAGTTGTTGTATTGGCGGTGTTTGCAATGGATTATTTCTGTAATACACAGATTATTGAGAGAATCATAGGAAGCAGCGGCTATCTGAGGATCATTGCAGGATTGCTACTGTTTATCGGGATATGTGCATTTGGAAAGGAACAGCCCCACAGGTCATTTATGCATTCTTTTCTTGCACTGATATTATTATCATTCGCCCTCGGACTGATTTGGGAGAAAGCGGTTATTTATTTTGCAGTGGGATTTTTATCCCATCTTGCAACAGATATATTTAACAAGAAGAAGGTTCGTTTACTTTACCCGCTGAAGGGCGGAGTATCACTGGGACTGTTCCACGCATACGGACTTGCAAATGATATTTTCTTTGCAGTTGGAAGCATTATTGCAGTGATCGAAGTAATCATATGTGTATTTTTCAGGTAGAAAGGTAAGGTGTTTTATGAAAAAGTGTACAGCATGTGCAGCAAAAATACCGGCAGGCGGTGTATATTGTCCTGCGTGTGGGAAAAAGGCAGGAAGTGACATAACATTTCAGTATCGGGAAGAAGATGAGAAAGACTTTGCATTTCATGCGGAGTATTACAGTGCAACCGGTAATGGAAGTGACAAAGTGCAGGAAAAGTCTGCCGGGAGCAGATATGCATGGTATGACGGCAGGTTATATTATTTATACAGAACACGGCAGAACAAGTGCTATATATTAACAATCGTGGATGAAAAAATTACGGACAGTTTTGAACTTCATGTGGAATTTGCGACAGGATTTGCCGGATATGATGCTGATATTCTGGCAAACCGGAATGGTATCTTTGTTGCAGACAAAAGTAATAATATTGCTTTGTATGACTTTAACGGCAAAAAGCAGTTTGAGATTCATGGTGAAGACATAACCGGGGAAAAATATAAGGAATGTATTTATTACATCTTTGGGGATAAAATTTATTTTATGCTCAATGCTCAGGAGAGATATGACGGATTTGATGATGTTAATATGTGTATCAGAGAATATAACTTCAAAATGGATAAATGGCAGGATATATGGAATCTTTCAGATCAGATGAAGGAGGAACAAATATTCTGTAAAGATCAGTTCAGGGCACAGCTTGAATACAATTACGACTGTCCGGTCGAGAATTTTTCTGTGGAACTGTATGAATGCAGTCTTAGAAATATGTATGTAAACAGCCAGTATATGATTATGGAATATGAATTAATCTGCTGGGCAGACGGCGGATCAGCGGAGGTAGTTTACTCCCCGGTTATTTTATTTGATTTTTCCACTAAGAAATATGAAATTATAACAAGGCAGGTGGGAGCGGCAGATGCAGGACTGTGTTTCGACATGAGAAGAAACAGAATGTGGTATGCATATAATAAAAATACACTGGCAGAAGTGCCTTTGAAGCGGATGTGTGATGTGCAGAGAAAAGAGGCAGAGAGGACATGGACATTTGCAGAGTCATCGTATATTCATGGAATTCCCTGTTTTTCCGAAGAGAACTGTTATTTTGACGGAGAACACTGCTATGTGGCGACAGGATCCTATTTTCTGTACGCATATCAGCAGGATGGGCAGGACGTAGGAGAATGGAACCGGTCCGGTCATGGCAATACCGCGGTAGCTGTACATGGACCATATGTATGGGCAAGACTTGACCTGGTAGAAGATGATATGTTCTGTCATGCCATTCATAGACCAGCACAGGGATTCCATGTGGAAGAAGATGCTGCAGAACAGGTAATCGAACAGAGCAGAAGCAGGCAGGAAGATAGAAATCTGTCAGAAAATATATCTGAAAGTGAAAATCCGCAGATATATGTGGAAGCAGAGGAGAATGACCTGGATGAAGCCGGTCAGCCGGAAGAAGTGCAGAAGATAGAAGAGATGCCGAAACCGGAAGAAATGTGGAAACCAGAAGAAGTGCAGAAACCGGAAGAAATACAGAAACGAGAAGAACCGGAAGAACAGAATCGTGGAATGACCATATCCGGACTGCGTGCAAAATTACAGGAGTGTTCAGATTATGCAGGAGAGTTTAAAGCATATAGAAACAGTCTGGAAAATAGGTGGGATTTTAATGCGGTTATGGGAATCCTGATTGGAAGTAACAAACGTTCCGGCGGCAAAAAGCATATTCTTGAACAGAATGCAGGAATCGGTCAGGGAGACAATTTTAACAGGGTTGTGGAAGCACTGGAGCGGCATGGACTTATGGATGTTTATAAAAAATATGAAAAAATGACGGATGCATCTGTAACACTCCTGCAGCTTGAAGATGAGATAATGGAAATAGCGCCGCAGCTTTCAGATATTTGCAAAAAGATTTCGGACATATTAGCATAGGAGGTGACAGACGTGAGAAAATGTGGAATTTGTAATCTATATGTGGAAAGTGAAGCTAAATTCTGCCCGTATTGTGGAAAACGGATTTATACTGCCGTTTCCACAGAATTTGAAGATGAAGAAGTAAAATTAAAGAGTGAAGAATATAAATACAATGGAGAAATAAGGGAACGTTATCAGGTTGTGGGGGAAAACGGGGAAAAGATATTTTCCTTTGTACCGGATTTTATGGTGTATGAGTTTACCGATGGATGGATATACCGGGACGAGCTGTGGATGAGTGTCAGGTATAGTGGAAAGTATAAAGTGTATAAAATCCCGGTAAATGGAAAAAAGTCTAAGTTAATCGCAGAATTTGGAGATGCTCCGGCTGAAATGTTCCGGGTGGATGAAGAAAATGGAGATGTATATCTTTTTGGTAAAAATAATCACTGTATCTGCCATGTCGGTAAGCAGGGAAAAGATGTAAAAGTGATGCGTTTGCTGCCGGAACAGGTAGAAGAACTTACAGGTGCAAGTGTAATAGAAATTTATTTAAATGATATATTTATATTAAAAAACCAGAATAATGTGTGGTATGAATATGCGGATGGAAAACTGGAAGAAATAAACAGCCGGTTTGATTTTGAAACTATCAGAAAAAAGATGATAGTACCTGTCTACGAGAAATCCTATTATGCGCAGCCATGGAAAATAAAGGACCTGAGAAATGAACAGCCATATATTTCTATGTATATTCCGGAACGGAACAGCATGGTAGTCTGCATGGATGATGTTGAGGAAAATATCAGGATTAGCACGGGGGAATTTGAGAACGAGTATGCCTATCAGAAAGAAGAACCTGAAAGAAAGCTGATGGAATGGGAAACGGTAAAGGAACATGTCCCACAGCTGGTACAGTTCTTTGAGGCAAAGGAACTGTATGACAGTATCCTGAAGAACAGAGGTTATTCAGGCAATACCATGAGAACAGAAATATATGGAGTGTATGAATATGATGAACATTCGGTAGTATTTGCTGTATGTATGGCTATAGGAGTAAGCGAAGCGATGCAGGTTACAGCCTGCTATGATATCGAGGAACAGACATTGTACTGGATTCTGAATTCGGAGTATAAGGGACAGGATATTAAAGAAACGGTAATAAAAAATAAGGGAAAACAGCATATTATGCCATATGCCAGATATACAGGAATGCAGAATCTTGCAGACAAAAAGGAAGAGCTGTTTTCACAGCACAAAGCTTATTTTGAAAAATTTGTCAATGTCATAAATAAGAATCTGGAAAAACAGGCATATACAAAACATACAAAAGTGGAAAAAAGGTATTCCCTGGAGCAGCTTTTCAAAGATATGTATCTTTTTCTCGGTGTTATTGTAGATGACAAAACAATAAGCTGGATATATCCGCTGGCGGAAAATCTGGCAGGGGGAAATATTACCGGATTTCTCTGGGTTATGAACCTTAGTATTCTCGGATGTGAAGGGGCAATGGCGGTTCAGTTTAATGCCGGCCGTAATAAGATAAGGTATTACGATTATCTGCCGAAAGCAACGAAAATAGAATGGTATCAGCAGGTTAAGGCATGGTTTGGGGAAGAGGATAAAATACACGTTCTTGGTATTCCGCATATTCCAAATCAGGAGGATGCATTGGCCATGATACCGATGCTTGGAAAAGAAAATCTGTTTGAAGTAAGAGGAACAGGCAGTAGATGTTCCGGGGGTATCTTACAGGTTGTGACAAGATATAATGATACATATTATTCCGGTGAACAGACAGACCCTATGAATTATATCTATGGAAATATGACGGTATATTGCAAGCTGGAAGGCGGTCTGGTTGCACATCCATATCTTACTTCTTTGCGTGCATGTGCATATTCCAGACAGGGAATCTTCTATGCAACAAAAGAAGGGGCATTTTACCTGCATCAGAACGGAAGAAGAGTAGGTATAAATAACATGACCAATATCATGGGAGTGCGTATAGAGGGAGAGTATGTGTGCTTTAAGTTATTCAAAGAACTGCAGCAGACACGCTGGAATGAACATTATGATACCTTTATGGGACTGGATGAAGAATGGCGAAACGAATATAAAGTAATCACGGAGGAGATTCAGTATTCAATTGCAGAGGTAGCATCCTATGCTTAAAAGTGGTTTGTCATATACAATAAAGATAAATTATGAGTTTTGCAATTAACTGTAAAAGCACTTTAGTGAAAGGGAAAATGAATTATTATTTTAGATAGTTGGAGTCAGGGAATATTATGCCGGATATTATTATAGTAGAGGACAATAAAGAAATAGGAACGCTTTTGTGTGAGTTCCTCAGAAAAGAGAATTATACGCTGAGTCTTGCAGACACCGGTGAAAAGGCATTGGATATTTTTGAACAGTATGGTGCAAATCTCGTGGTACTTGATATCGGACTGCCGGGAACAGACGGATTCTCCGTCTGTTCAAAAATACGGGAAACTTCTAATGCACATATTCTGATTGCCAGTGCAAGAACAGATAAAGAAAGTACTTTAAAGGGACTGCAGATTGGTGCGGATGACTATATCAGCAAGCCTTATGATATTGATATTCTGATTGCAAAGATTAATGGGATTTTTAAGCGGAAATATGCATTGGATGAAATTGTCTGCGATAACCTGAAGCTGAATAATGTTACACAGACACTTACGGTAAATGGAAATTCTGTCAATGTCACGGAAAAGGAATTTCAATTATTGAGACTGCTGGTAGAAAATAAGGGAACTACATTAAAGAAAGAATATCTGTTTAACCGTGTCTGGGGGATTGACAGTGAATCTGAATTGCAGACACTGACGGTTCATATCAAATGGCTGCGGGAAAAAATCGAACAGGATTCAAAGCATCCGGAACACATCATTACTGTCTGGGGAGTGGGCTACCGATATGAATAATTATAAAAAATTTACTATGTGGTTTTTCGGACTGGAATTATTTCTGATTGCGATTGCAAATGGGTTATATTATATGACAGCAAACAATCAGAAAACGGATATTGAGAGATTGCAGGATAAAACAGATACGATTTATAAAATCATTTATATGCAGACAGATTACAGAACATGGATTCTCATGAATATATCACTGGGGATTCTGTTTCTGCTGTCTGTTTTTTTAGTCCTTTCTATTGGAGCAAAAGTCATAAAGCCATTTCAGGAAATGCAGTATTTGACGGAAGAACTGGCAAAGGGAAATTTGTCCATGCCGATAAAGGCAGAGAAAAGTAAATATTTTGGCAGATTTCTCTGGAGCATGGATATGCTTAGAGATACTCTCGAAAGTAACAGAGAAAAGGAACTGGAACTGCAAAAAGAGAAAAAAACCCTGATTTTATCCCTAACACACGATATCAAAACTCCGCTATCCGCAATTCACCTGTATACAAAGGCATTGGCAGCGGGACTTTATTCCACAGAGGAGCGGAGATTAGAAGTATACCGGGGAATTGAAAAGAATGTAAAAGACATGGAAGACTATGTGAATGAGATTACCTCCGCATCAAGAGAAGATTTCCTGCATCTGACCGTAAACCAGACCGAAGTGTATCTGGCGGATGTGATGGAAGAAGTCAGAAAACTTTATGATGATAAATTGGGCAGATTACATACTCTATTTCAGATAGAACCATATACGGACCTGATGTTAAAAGGGGATGCAGACCGATTGACGGAAGTCATGCAGAACCTTTTGGAAAATGCAATAAAATACGGGGATGGACAAAAAATTACGATATCTTTTTCCGAAGAAGAGGATTGTCAGCTGATTACCGTAAAAAATTCCGGCTGCAGCTTAAAAAGGGAAGAACTTGTGAATCTATTCGATTCCTTTTACCGTGGAAGCAATGCCGGCGCAGCAAAAGGCTCCGGACTTGGACTGTATATCAGCAGGCAGTTAATGCGAAAAATGGACGGTGAAATATTTGTGGAAATCAAAGACAATGATTTCTGTGCGACAGTGGTTGTGCGAAAAGCATGATGAGTATTTTTTGTCTTGACAATTTGCAACAGGTTGCATATAATGTACTTAACAAGAGAGCCACCGGCTAGATGTTGCCTAGCCGCCGGTAAATATAAAATTATTAGAATAGCGCTTTACTTTACCAGAGTGGGGGCGCTATTTTTTATGTGTCAAATTATGAACAAGAGTGATAACGGCACATAACATAATTACAAAAGTAAACAATTCGCTATATGTAACCATTGACACCAGCTCCTTTCGTAGATATCCGGCGCTGGCATATCGCCCCGATGGCTCCCCTGGTAAGTATATTATATTGTCAAGATTCGGATCTGCAGGTATCCGGCAGTTTACAGTATACCCTTGTCATTCCAGATATTTCTTTAATTCTGAAAGTTCCTGAATGCGTTTAGCTGCCTCTGACTTCCCATCTGAATTTAGTTTTTTATAGCAATCATCAATAATCTTTTTGTTCGTATCATCAACATCTACTATCTGCTGAAGCGGAAAATCATTTTCCGATAGTACACAGATACCATCATCATCTGATTGTCTGGTATGAGATTCCACTTCTAATAAATCCACATAATTAACATCGAGTGCATCGGCAATTTTCTTTAATGTTGTAACTTTTGGATTTTGCTTATTGGATTCGTATTTTCTTATATTAGCCTCATTGATACCGCAAAGTTCGCCAAGACTTTTCTGAGTTAATCCTTTTTCTTTTCGCAAGTTCCTAATTTTTTCGCCTATTGTCATGTTTTCACCTGCCTTTATGTTTAAGTATAACATATTCTTATTCAAAAAGACAGGTTGAAAAAAATCTTTTTTGGGTATTGACAGATTGAAATATATCTGATATGCTGATTATAACAGGTTGAAAACAATCTGTCAACAAAATATTAGAAAGAGAAGGTATAAAAATGGCAAAAGTAATGACAAGTTTAAAAGTAAGCCAGGACAAGGTTCAGCTGGCAATGGCGAAAAAGTGTATGAATCCATATGATTTATGCAGCACAGCAGATATCAGCTATGCAACTTATCGAAGAATCATGACACAGGGAGGCTGTAAAATTGCAACATTGGGAAAAATCGCTGCTGCCCTTGATGTAAATGTAACAGATATTATTGAGGATTAGTTTTTGCGACGTCGCAAGAGATAGAAAATAAAAAAGCAATGAACTGATGGCCTCACCCAGAGGGGTAAGGTATCAATTCATTGCTGGTAAAAAAAACAACGTATTCATTATACACAAAATTATAACGAAAATCAATAGATTTGTGTGGAATCCTTGCGACATTTTGAGAAAGGAGAGTGAACGATATGCCGCCACAACCTGATTATAGTATGCTGAAGCTGGACAGCCGGGCCTTTAACATCGCACTGGCAAAGGCTGAAATGGATTTGAAAGAGTTAGCGGAAAAAGCTGGTGTATCTTATGCCGTTGTAAGAACGGCAAGACGCGGCTTTTATGTAAAGCCTCATTATATTGGCAAGATAGCCAGGGCTTTGAATGTGGAAGTTGAATCAATACTTGCAAAGGAGGAAACAACCTATGAAGAATATTATAAGAAAACTATGGGAAACACACCGCCAGGCATTTGAAAACTGGACCTATGGGGAGCCGTGTGATGACTGGAAGGATGCAGAAGGAAATATCTGCATCCGGTATAGCACCGGGAAATGGTTTCATTACAGAATCACCGGAAGCGGTGTAGAATGGTGGTAAATATGAGTATTTATGAGAAATTATTTGAAATACAGCAGGAGCTGAAAGCACCAAAAGGACAGTTTAATGAGTTCAGCAATTTTAAATACCGCAGCTGTGAGGACATACTGGAAGCAGTCAAGCCGATCCTGAAAAAGTACAAAGTGGTGATCATCTGCGAGGATATCCTGACCATGATAGGCGAAAGATATTATGTCAAAGCCATTGCCCGGCTGTGTGATGTGGAAACAGGGGAAAAGATTGACAGCAGCGCTTACGCAAGGGAAACAGACAGCAGGTCCAAAATGGATCCGGCACAGATAACAGGAGCAGCCAGCAGTTACGCAAGAAAGTACGCACTGAATGGGTTGCTGTGTATCGATGATGCAAAAGATGCGGACTCCATGGATAACAGAGACTGTGAAAAACAGAAGGAACCGCAGCAGAGGCAGAATATGCCAAAACAGATCCATAATCTTGTAGAAGCGTCTCATATAGCAACAATCCGGGCAGAAATTGAGCGGACAGGTGCGAAAGAAAAGGCGGTGTGTTATTCCTATGGCATCCGGTCCCTGAATGATATGACGATGGAGCAGTACCGGAATGCTATGGACACGTTCAAAGAGATGCCGACAAAGCAGCAGACAAGACAAATGTCTTTTGATGAAATGCCGCCATTTAGATAATATCAGACAGGAGAATGAAATGGGCGAAGATAAATCAGGAAATAAACGTTATTTCTGGCTGAAACTGAAAAAGACGTATTTCAATCAGCTGGAACAGAAAAAAATGAAACGGCAGGAACATGGCAAGGAAATGCAGGTCATTTATCTGCGGATGATGCTGCTGTGTCTTGATACGGATGGTGTTATATACTACCAGGGTGTCTATGATACCATAGAGGAGGAGCTGGCGGAGGAATTTGATGAGCCGTTGGAGCTTGTCAGAATGACGGTGGAGTTCCTGAAGGATAACCATATGATTTCAGCGTCAGAGGATGGGTTAAATGTTCCGGAAGCTGTGAAGTGTGTGGGAAGTGAAGGGACATCAGCCGAAAGAGTGAGAAAACATAGAGAAAGAAAAACGTCACAATGTGACAGCGATGTGACAGGATGTGACACAGAGAAAGAGAGAGAGAAAGAGAGAGAGAAAGAGGTAGAGACAGACTTAGAGAAAGAGAAGAGAAAAAAACGTTGCAATGCAACGCAAACGCAACAAGATGCAACAAGATGCAACACAGAGAAAGAGAGAGAGAAAGAGACAGATTTAGAGAAAGAGGGAGAAAGAAAAATGTTACATTGTAACGGCAATGTAACAGGAAGTAACAGTGAAGTAACTGAATGTAACACAGAGAAAGAGAGAGAGAAAGAGAGAGAGAAAGAGAAAGAGAAAGACTTAGAGAAAGAGAAGAGAGATAGCACTAATTATCCGGAGATAATTAGTATGTATAATGATACCTGCGTATCATTCCCCAGAGTAACCAAATTATCAGAGAACAGAAAGAAAGCGATTCGGGCAAGGTTAAGGGTTTATACAGCGGATGACTTCAAAAAAATGTTTGAAATGGCAGAGGCCAGCAGTTTCCTGAAAGGAGCAAACAGCAGGAACTGGTCAGCCACATTTGACTGGCTGATAAATGATTCCAACATGGCGAAGGTGCTGGATGGAAATTATCAGGACCGGCAGCAGAGTACACCGGAACATTCCGGACAGAGCAGCCAGGGGCAGCAGGGCAAGGCAAGAGATATTTATACAATGATAAAGGATGGTGTTTTTGATGAATAAAGTGGAAAGTGCAAAGATAACGGCAGTAATAGAAAAGGCATATCAGCGGTTTTATACGAATTATACCGAAAATGACAAGCTGCTGATGATTGAATTGTGGGCCAGCATTTTCCGTGAGGATGAATATGCAGAGGTCAGCACTGCCCTGGCATATATTGCGGGAGATACCAAAGGATTCCCGCCGGTTCCCGGACAAATCCGGGAGCTGATGGCAAAAACGACCTGCAGTGAGGGCATACTTCCGGAGATGGAGGCATGGACGGCTGTGAGAAAGGCAATCCGCAACGCAAACTATCACGCAGCGGAAGAGTTTGAACTGCTGCCAGAGTTAGTCAGGAAAGTGGTGGTAAGTCCGTCCAACCTGGCAGAATGGGCAAGACTGGACAGTGAGGAAGTCAGTACCGTGATACAAAGCAATTTTACAAGATCATACCGGGCAGCAGTGGAACGGCAGAAAGAGCTTGTCAGGATGCCGCAGGACATCCGCAGGCTGATGCAGGGCAAGAAGTTACAGATAACAGAGAATACACAGAAAGAAGGTTAAAATATGAGCATTACAGAAGAAATCAAAAAGGGAGAGGTCGAGGTTGAACAGTGGGAAAAGGAAGGCCTGACAGTATCAGAATTTCATGAATTGAAGGAGAGGGAATCGGATGCAGATAAGATTTATGAAAGCTTTTATATTGGATTTCACAGAGGCATGGAGAGTATGCGAAACATCCGGAAAGAAGAATCACTGGAACTGGATGCCCTGCTTTTCCGGCATGAATGTATCACCGCTATGATACATATCTTTCATAACAGTATAGTGGGAAGCGATAACATAGCATCTCCGGAAGTTCTGGATAATGCACTGTATGGGATTATCCAGAGCATGGAAGAGGTCAATCAGAGTCTGGATAAGTTTATAAATGCATACAGGATATGGAATGTGGACTCCGAAACAAACTGAAAGATAAGAAAAATGGACCATGTACAAGCAAGGCCCATTTTTCAATAACTAACGGAGAAAATCATAGCATAAAACCGGAAAGCTGTCAGGAGGCCATACGGCAATTAGAAGTATTTATAAATGCATACAGGGCATTAACAAATATTAACATTTTATCTGACAAATCTGACACCCTAAAAAAGGAGGCTGCATGATAAAGATACGGATATCGTATGATACGCAGACAGAGCTGAAAAAGGTCCTGAAACACCTTGAGCCTATCATTGCCAGGGTAAAAGTGAAAGAGGGGCAGAATGGCGGGCATAAGCGGGCATACATAGACACAAAAAATGATTGAATCGCAGGCAGGACTGTGGTATAATAATCCGGCAAGTAAATAATAAGAGTACCGCAGCGAAAGCTGTAAGCCGATAGGCGTGGGAAAACATGGAATCATCAGGATTCTTTGTTTCCTGCGCCTTTTTTATTTGCGATTGGTTAAATCTGGAGCATAGGAAAAAGCCGGTACGGGCGTAAAACGGAAGGAGAAAAGAAGCATGGAAGAAAAAGAAGTGAATCAGGCAGGAAATGCCACAGCCGAACAGGAACAGGCAGCAGAGCAGGCACAGGAGGCAAAACAGGAAAAGACCTTTACCCAGGAGGAACTGAATGCAATTATCCAGCAGAGGCTTGCCAGGGAAAAAGAAAAGTCAGAAAGTGAACTGACTGCTGCCTTCCGGACAAAAGAGGCAGAACTGAATCAGAGAGAGCTGCAGCTTACCCTCAGGGAGAGAATGGCAGCGAGAGGACTGCCGGGAGAGCTGGCGGGTATTTTAAAGGTTACGGATGAAGCGGAGATAGAAAATACCATCGGCATCCTGATGAAATACACCGGAAAAAAAGAGGAAAAAACGGAAGAGAGTATGAGAGGATTTACACAGATAGGAGCAAAACCAGGGCCGAAAGAAAACGGACCTGACCCATACCGGAAAGTGATGGGATTAAAATAAACAGGAGGTAGAAAATGGCGATTGATTTAATTACAAGCTATCAGGCACTTGTGGATGAAAAATTCACCCAGGAAAGCAAGTTAAGCCTGGTAACAAATCAGAATTATTCCTGGAGCGGTGCAAAGACAATCAAGCTGTACCGTGTGGGAACAACAGGAATGAATGATTATGCAAGAAACAGCGGAATGTCAAGATATGGCGTGGCGAATGATTTAAGTGCAGACACGCAGGAGCTTATCCTGAAAAAGGACCGGTCATTTACTTTTATCATTGATAAAATGGACGAAGAGGAAACCGGCGGAGCATTGGCAGCAGGGACAGCATTGGAGCGGCAGCTCCGGGAAGTGGCAATTCCGGAAGTAGATTCCTATACTTACGGGGTAATGTGTGACAATGCAGGAATCAAGCCCGAAGCGGTAGAGCTTACAGCTGATAATATTTATGAGCATATCATCACGGCAACCAAGTGCCTGGATGATGCACTGGCACCGGAGGAAGGCAGGGCATTGATTGTGACTCCGGATGTTTATTATCTGATGAAGAAAAACAAGGATATTATCATGCAGGTGGAAACAGGTGCAGAAATGAGAATGAAAGGGGTAATTGCCACACTTGACGGCTGTAACGTGATTAAGATGGCAGCGGCAAGACTCCCGAAGAATTTCGGCTTTATGATGTGTCACTCAGTGGCAACCACCGCACCGCTGAAACTGGCAGATTACGTCATGCATGACAATCCACCGGGAATCAGCGGGTATCTGGTGGAAGGCAGATTGTACTATGATGCGTTTGTACTGGAAAATAAGAAAAAGGCAATCTATTACCAGGCGGTAAAAGCAGCCGAAGAGGTAAAAGACAAATAAGCAAAGAGGCCCTTAACCGGGGCCTTTTTCCGTTAAGCAAGGAGGATGCCGGGAATGACAAATGAAGAGCTTGTATATGAGTTCCAGAACGGACTGGACAGCAGGGCAGCGATAGAAAAGCTGTACCTGCAGAATTTTGGCATGATTCACAGCATAGCGAGGAAATACCGGGGATATGCGGAAGTGGACGATTTGATGCAGGAGGCATTTTTTGGACTGCATACTGCTGCCACGAAGTACAGAGAAGAAGATGGAGCATTTATCACTTATGCCTATTACTGGATTCTTTCCTCTATGGAGCTGTACACCCTGAAGAATGGACTGATAAAAATAAGCACGAAAAAGAAGCAGCTGATACGCAGGTATCAACAGCTTGTATCTGAGAGGGCGAAATCTGGAGAAAACAGCCTTTCTGATGAAGAGGTGGCACAATCTATAGGGTGCAGTGTGGAAACGGCGAAAACCATAAAGAAAATCGCCCTGATGGTATGTGTGGCAAGTATTGACACCCCGCTGTCAGAGGATGAGGATATCACACTGGCGGACACCCTGCAGGGATGTGATGGGATTGAAGATGATATTGTGGACAGGATGCAGAAGGAGGAAATGAAAAGCGAACTGTGGCAGCAGGTGGATAATCTGAGCGAGAGAGAAGCAATTATCATCCATAAGATGTACCAGGAAGATAAGACACTCCGGGAACTGGCGGAGCAGATCGGGGTATCGTTTACAAGAGTCCGGACGATTGAAAGATTTGCCCTCAGGAAATTGAAGAAAAGGCTGAATAAGCGATTCAGGGATAAATATATGGCTGAATATATCTACACTTATGCAATACGGGGAAATGGTGCAGGAACTTTCAACCGGACCTGGAGCAGCAGCACAGAAAAAACAGCTATAAAATTGACAGAGGTTGAAAATTACTAGTGACAGGCTAGTGACAAATTCGCAGAAATCCCTTATAATATCAGCATAAAATAAATCCAATCTTAATCTGATTTTAATAAAACTCTCCTTATAGATTAATTTTTCGGATGTATCATATACTCAGCAAAACAAAAAGAGCATGACACAGAAAGGAAGTTATCATTATGGAACAATTTGAAAAGGTAGAAAAATTAAGGGAAAAAACAGGTGTATCATATGAAGATGCAAAAAAGGCACTGGAAGAGCATGACTGGGATATGTTAGAGGCGATTGTGGCACTGGAAAATGAAGGAAAGATAAAGAAACCGGAAGTATCCACCTATACTACGGGACATTCAGGGAATGGAGAGTTTGAGAATGCTTCCAGGACTTATGAAGAGAACAGCAGCCGGATGACATTTGGGCAGATGGCGGATAAATTCTTCCAGTGGTGTGGAAAAATTATCAAAAAAGGATGCGAAAATTTCTTTGAAGTAAAGAAGAATGGCAAAGAAATCATCAACATTCCGGTCATTATACTTGTGATATTTATATTGGTAGCCTTCTGGGTAACCGTTCCACTTCTTATTATAGGAATGTTCTGCGGATTCAAATATTCGTTCCGCGGGGACATGGCAGGAACGATCGACATTAATTCAGCATGTGACAAGGCAGCCCAGACCTGTGTAAATATCAGGAAAGAGTTTACAGATAAGCAGGAATAAAGAATAATACAGACAGCCGATGCGGGCAGAAACAGGAGAAAGAGCATGAAGACAAAGATTTTGGTAATTGAAGATGAAGAAAAGATAGCCAGGTTTATTGAACTGGAATTAAAACATGAAGGATATGAGGTCAGCAAGGCATTTGACGGAAGAGAAGGGCTTGAGATGGCACAGTCCGGAAGTTTTGATTTGATTCTTCTGGATATTATGCTCCCGCTTCTGAATGGGCTGGAGGTATTAAGGCGGATTCGTAAAATGTCAGAAGTTCCGGTGATTATGCTTACGGCAAGGGATGCAGTGATGGATAAAGTATCGGGACTTGATGCCGGTGCGGATGACTATATCACAAAACCGTTTGCTATAGAGGAACTTCTGGCACGAATCCGGGTTGCCTTAAAGAAATCAAAGGCGGCAGGGGGGAAAGAAGAACACAGAATCGAGGTAAACCAGGTCATTCTGGATGATGACCGGCATGAGGTCAGCTGTCATGGAGAGCGGATTGAACTGACGCACAGGGAATATGAACTGTTAAAAGTCCTTATGCAGAATAAAAATATTGTCATGGACAGGGAAAAACTGCTGAACCTTGTGTGCGGATACGACTATGCCGGAGAAACCAATATCATTGATGTATACATCCGGTATATCAGGGCAAAGGTAGATGATCGTTTTGGGATAAAACTGATTACAACAGTGCGCTCTGTGGGATATGTAATAAAAGAAGGGGAATGATATGACAGAAAGCAAATTTACTTCTTCCATTGCACGCCAGATCAATATGAATTTCTGGTTCCGGCAGTTTTTTATCTTTATTTTAATGGATATGTTAATGATACTCCTGACAGCAGGAGTATTTTTTCAGTGGGATATCAGGAAAATCTGTGACTGGGACAATCTAACCACATTAAAAGCTCTGTTTCTGGAAAATAAATATCTTCCTATTATAGTACTGGTATTTCAGGCGCTTGTTCTTTTCGATGGCATTTTTCAGACACGAAAGATACGAAGAGTGATGCGTCCTTTAAATGAGATGGCAAAAAAGGCACAGGAGCTTGGAAATATTGCATTTGATCCGGAAAAATTCTCCAGTCTGGAAGATGCGATTTCCCATATACAGCCGGACAGTCCGGATGCGATGCTGGCAACCGGAGATAAGGATCTGAAAAGTCTGGAAGTGGCAATCAACAATCTTCTGGAGCGGATGAGGAGAATTTACAGGCAGCAGAACCAGTTTGTATCCGATGCATCCCATGAATTAAGAACACCGATTGCCGTTATCCAGGGATACGTTAATATGCTTGACCGGTGGGGAAAGGATGATGAAGAAATCCTGAGCGAGTCCATAGAAGCATTAAAAAATGAATCGCAGCATATGAAAGAACTGGTGGAGCAGCTGTTGTTTCTGGCACGGGGAGACTGTGGAAGAAATACATTAAAAAAAGAAACACTGAACCTGACCGATATTATCCGGCAAGTATGTGAGGAATCTGAAATGATAGATGAACATCACAAATACCATTTTAAAGGATCGGAAGAACTTCTGATGGAAGGTGATTTGTCCATGCTGAAACAGTCCGTGAGAATATTTACGGATAATGCAGCCAAATATTCGGAAGAGGGGCATACGATTGTGCTTGCGGCGGGCAGGAATGAAAGTGGTATCTATTATTCTGTACAGGATGAGGGAACCGGAATCGAAGAAAAAGATGTCAGCCATGTATTTGACCGTTTTTACCGGTCAGATGAAGCAAGAAACAGTAGAACAGGCGGAACCGGACTGGGATTATCCATTGCGCATTGGATTGTGGAGGCCCATGACGGTGTGATAGAAATAATATCGCGCCCCGGTCTTGGGACGCGATTCACGGTAAGGTTTCCGAAACAGAAATAATTACATTTGATTAGACTCTCTCCCAGCGGCCGGAAGCACCGCATGGAAGAACAAGTCCGTTTGATGAAACCGGAAGTCCGATTTCCTGTGATTCCGCTTTTCCTCCAAACTGACTGCAGATTTCCGTTGAAATCATATAAGTAAGAACAGAAGGTGCAAGTCCGGTGGTATAGGAATTAATCAGGAAAAATACGGCATCATCGGAGAGAATCCTGGTGCAGAGGCGGATAAAATTATGTATGGAGTCTTCAATCTTCCAGATTTCCCCTTTCGGACCTCTTCCATAAGAAGGAGGATCCATGATAATTCCGTCGTATTTATTGCCTCTGCGGATTTCACGCTCCACGAATTTGACGCAGTCATCCACAAGCCAGCGGATAGGAGCGTCCGAAAGCCCGGAAGACTGTGCATTTTCTTTTGCCCAGTTTACCATGCCTTTTGATGCATCCACATGGGTTACCTGCGCACCTGCGGCAGCAGCAGCCAGTGTAGCACCACCCGTATAGGCAAAAAGATTTAAGACTTTCAGAGGTCTGCCAGCCTTTTTTATTTTTTCACTGAACCAGTCCCAGTTTACCGCCTGCTCCGGGAACAGTCCCGTATGTTTGAAACTAAACGGTTTCAGGTTAAAAGTCAGTGATTTATAACGAATACTCCACTGTTCCGGGAGATCGAAGAATTCCCATTCACCGCCGCCTTTTTTACTGCGGTGATAGTGTGCGTTCGGATGCTTCCAGCGTTTGTCTGTGCGAGGTGTATCCCAGATCACCTGCGGATCTGGACGAACCAGGATGTACTGCCCCCAGCGTTCCAACTTTTCTCCGTCTGAGGAGTCAATTACTTCATAATCTTTCCAACCATCTGCTAACCACATATATTATTAAATCCTTTCTGAAGTGCTTTTTGATAAATTTCCAGTTTTCTATAGTCTTGTTCAATGCATATTTATAGACATACTATCTTACTTTTCTATTTTATTATAGAAGAAAGGATACTGCAAGAAGCGAATGTAAAATATCGCAATAATATACAAAAAGCTATCGCGATAACAATTGGTTTTTGGTAAAAATAACGGGACTATCTGTTTACATAAGGGGCGAAGGGTGATAGAATGTATCTATAAGTGAAATGATTCACGTAAAAGAAAGGTGGAAATGAATATTATGGTAACAGTTAATGCAATGGGAGATAACTGCCCGATTCCGGTAATCAAAACAAAAAAAGCAATGCAGGCTCTTACAGGACCGGAGACAATTGAAGTACTAGTAGATAATGAGATTGCTGTACAGAATGTTACAAAGCTGGCAAAAGAACAGGGCGGAGAAGTAAGCTCTGAAAAGCTTGGAGAAAAAGAATACAAAGTAACGATCAAGATGCAGGGAGCACCGGCAGCAGATGCAGAAGTTGTATGTACACCGGATCAGAAGGGAGACCTCATCGTAGTTGTATCTTCTGACCGTATGGGAACAGGTAATGATGAACTTGGTAAAGTCCTGATCAAGGGATTTATTTATGCAGTTACACAGCTTGATACACTTCCGAAGAAGATGCTTTTCTACAATGGAGGAGCTACTCTTACAACAGAAGGATCAGATTCTATTGAAGATCTGAAGTCTCTGGAGGCACAGGGCGTAGAGATTCTTACATGTGGTACATGTCTTGACTACTATCACTTAAAAGACAAGCTTGTTGTTGGTGGTGTAACCAATATGTACAGTATTGTTGAATCTATGGCTGAAGCAGGAAAGATCATCAGACCATAGTTTGAGAACTATATAACAAAGAAGTCCGTATAACGGACAGAGAATATTTAAGAAAAGTTGAGAAATTAAGTATGAATAAAGATATCAGAGAGACACAGTGTACAAGGACATCATGTTGAGGCGTCAAAGCAGGTCGAAGGACCCTTGTTCAGGTTCTGGACAAGTTGTTAAAAACTGAAGATGGTAACCTCTTGGACAGAAAGAATTTGTCTGTTCGGGCAGATGCACTTTGCTCTCTGGTATTTGATATCGGATAGTAGAAGATGGATGTGGCTGCGCGATTTGATCAAAGGAAATAAAGGAATCCAGAGAGGTTGTATTTATACGAATTTGATCGAATAGAGAGAGGGAATAATTATGAACTTAAAGCAGCTGGAAGCATTTATTAAAGTATCCGATTCAAAGAGCTTTTCAAAAGCAGCACAGGAACTGTATCTGACACAGCCAACAGTAAGTGCGCATATACAGACACTTGAAAAAGAACTGAAAGTGAGATTGTTTGTGCGTAATACCAAGACTGTCAAATTATCTGAGGATGGAAAGACACTTTATCAGTATGCACGTCAGATGATCGAACTGGAACAGGAAATCCAGTCAATGTTTTCAAAAGCAGCAGAGCAGAAAGAAAGATGTATTACGATCGCAACATCTACGATACCGGCGCAGTATATTTTGCCGGATATTCTGGTGAAATTCCGGGAGAGATTTCCGGAAGAACAGTTCAGAATCGTAGAAAGTGACAGCAGTACTGTCATTGAACAGGTAGCATCGCATCTGGTTGACATTGGATTTTCCGGTACAGTAATCGAAAAAGCAAATTGTAAATACATACCGTTTTACCAGGATGATCTGGTTGTTATTATGCCGAATACGAAAGAATATCAGAAAATCGTAAAAGAGCAGAAGGATTTAAAATGGCTGGAAGGAGAACCTCTGATTATGCGTGAGGAGGGATCCGGTACCAGAAAAGAAGCAGAAAAGCAATTAAAAAAGATGGGAATCTCTTTGGATGATTTGAACATTGTTGCGACAATTGAGAATCCGGAAGCGGTCAAGAGATCTGTCAAAAGCGGTCTTGGCATTACGATCATTTCAAGACTTGCGGCTGCAGATGAGATCCAGTCAGGAGAAGTTCTGGAATTCCCGTTTTCACAGG
>ERZ836877.1829-NODE-1829-length-30699-cov-4.091078_pt1 | contig 30699 bp, 19 predicted proteins | sample MGYA00519469_ERZ836877 | MGnify/ENA primary metagenome ERZ836877 (study PRJEB31850, sample SAMEA3708809) | human gut metagenome | biome: human gut; feature: human-associated habitat; material: faeces | place: China | collected 2014 ... | reverse complement strand
TGCTATTACTCACCACCTGAAGAGGTGGGAGTCTTCTCGACTGAGATAAACCTCGATGCCGTCTCCCCCAGCTTCATACTGTTGGAGCCCTTGAACAGGACCGCATCTCCCTCGCCGATCTGTGCATCCAGCCAGTCAAGCATATCTTCTTTTTCGTCCTCTTCAAACGAAACGATATGCAGATCCGGTTTGACTCTCTTTGCTCCCTCGGCGATGGACTGCGCCAGTTCGCCATATACAACCAGGATATCGACCGGTTTTTCCGCCAGAAACGCACCAACTTCACGGTGGAACTGAATCGTATTCTCTCCCAGTTCCTTCATATCTGCCAGAACCGCAATTCTGCGTCCTGCCGGCAGGGAAGAAAGCACACCTATCGCCGCTTTCATCGAATCCGGGCTTGCATTGTAGGTATCGTCCACGATCGTATAACCATTTTTATGATAAATCTGCTGACGGTTCTTGAACCCGCCAAATTCAAGCAGCTTTTCCGCTGCATCGGCAAGCGGCACACCGTAGGCATCCGCAACCGCCAGGGCAGCCAGCGCATTCATGACATTGTGCTCGCCCATAACAGTCAGCTTCACCGGGACGCGCACCTCGCCGTGTACCATCGTAAAGGACGGAAATCCATCCGGATATGAAAGATCCTCGGCGCGGTAGTCGTTATCTGCTCCAAGTCCATAACGGACGGTATGGCAGCCTGCTTTTGCATGCACGGTGGAAAGCATATCATTATCTCCATTTACAAACAGGATTCCGCCTGCCTTCATACCGTCCTGGATATGCAGCTTTTCTTTTAAGATATTCTCGCGAGAGCCCAGATTCTCAATATGCGTCACACCGATATTCGTCATGACTGCCGAATCCACCGCCGCAATCTCCGCGATCACCGCCATCTCGCCCGGCTCACTCATTCCCAGTTCCAGCACGCCGATCTCATCATTCTCAGAAATCTCCGAGATCGTGAGCGGCACACCGATCTGGCTGTTGTGGTTTGCCGGTGTCTTGAATGTCTTATATTTCGCTGAAAGCGCCGCCGCCACCATTTCGCGCGTCGTCGTCTTTCCCACGCTGCCGGTGATACCAACTAACGGGATAGAAAGGCGTGCCCGCAGGCAGCGTCCGATCGTCTGCAATGCCAGTTTCGTATCTTTCACCTGGATCAGGGCGCCGTGAAAGCCCTCCGGTGCCGCCTCATGCTCCGAAGTCAGTGCGGCTGCCGCCCCATTGTCCATCGCCTGAACCAGGAAACGATGCGCGTCTGATTTCTCCCCGATCAGCGGAACAAACAGATCCGCCCCACGCATACTCCGGGAATCAATGCTGATGTGTTTTAACTCTGTATCTGCATCTCCGCAGAGCAGTGTTCCCGACACTGCTTCCACGATATGTCTGACTGTAATATGGTCCATATTTTGCCTCCAAATTGATTACATATGCAGCTTCTTCACCGTCTCCTGCACTACTTCCCGGTCAAGGAAATGATAGCGCACGCCCTCGATCTCCTGATAATCCTCATGCCCTTTTCCGATGATCGCGATGATATCGCCATCCTCCGCATGGGACAAGCTGTACTCAATCGCTTCGCGGCGATCCGGGATTTCAACGTATTTGCCGTCGGTTTTTGCAAGTCCGACCTTGATATCTGCCAGAATATCTCCCACTTTCTCAAAGCGGGAATTATCCGCCGTGATGATCGACAGATCTGCCAGCTTTCCGCCAATCTCTCCCATCGAGTACCGGCGATCCCGCGCCCGGTTGCCGCCGCATCCGAAGACGCAGACGAGACGCTTCGGCTTGTAGTCGCGCAGCGTCAGAAGAAGACTTTCCATGCTGACCGCATTGTGGGCGTAGTCAACGATCACGGTGCACTTTGCTGATTTATATACAATCTCCATCCGTCCATCGACCTGGATATGTTCCAGCGCATGGCAGACTTTCTCCTTCGGCAGGTCAAAGAAGCTGCACACGCCCGCTGCCGCCAGCGCATTGTCCACGTTAAATTTGCCCGGAATGCCAACGCGCAGATCGCTCTCATATCGTCCATGCGTCTGAAATTCGATGCCCACGAAATCATGTTCACGCACATAGCGAATGTCATCCGCTGTAAAATCAGCCGCCTGTTCCAATGAAAAGGTCAGGATCTTTGCTGTCGCCCCTTCTACGATCGCATCAAAGTGCGGATCATCGCGGTTGACGAGCGCAGTCCGGCAGTTTTTCAAAAGCTGCTTTTTATAGTAAAGATATTCTTCAAAACTTGCATGTTCATTCGGACCAATATGATCATTGGAAATATTCAGGAAAATTCCATAATCAAAGAAAAGTCCGTCTACCCGGTGCATCAGGTAGCTTTGGGAAGAAACCTCCATCACGACGTAACGGCAGCCCTCTTCCACCATTCTTGCAAAATATTCTTGCAAAATATAAGATTCCGGCGTCGTATTCTTGGTCGGATAATGATTCTCACCGATCACAGCGCCGTTCGTTCCGATGAGACCCGTCTTCTGTCCGGCTGCCTCCAGAATCGCCTTAATCATATAAGTAGTAGTCGTCTTTCCCTTCGTGCCGGTCACACCGATCGCCGTCATCTTCCGCGCCGGATAATCAAAACGTGCCGCCGAAAGAAGCGATAGCGCGTTCCGTCCATTCTCCACTTGAATGACCGTCACGTTCTCAGGCGCCTCAACCGGATGCTCGACCACCAGAACCGGCGCGCCCTTTTCAACCACATCCGGGATAAAGGTGTGCGAATCGACGTTTGTCCCGCGCATACACACAAACACCGTCCCCGGCGCCGCCTTTCTTGAATCGTAGACCACCTCGTCAACCTCCGTCTCCAGGCTGCCCTGCAATAATGTATACGGCAATTCTTTCAGCCAGCTTTTAAGCTTCATAGGATACCTCCTGATTTTGATATTTTATAATGATTCCGCTTTTTAATATCCTTCTTCCATCATGTTTTCAAACTGCTCCATGCTCATCAGCACCTTACGCGGCTTCGTGCCTTCTTCCTCACCGACCACGCCTGCATCTGCAAGCTGATCCATGATACGCGCGGCACGGTTGAAGCCAATCTTAAACATACGCTGCAGCATGCCGATGGATGCTTTGTCTTTCTCAATAATAAATTTACCTGCCTGTGCAAAATAGGCATCGCGCTCACCGCCGCCAAAGCCCGCATCCATCGCCGTCGAACGGATCTTGGACTCAACCTCGGCGCTGTACTCTGCGGTCAGCCCCTCCTGTTTCAAAAATCCGACCACATCCGAAACCTCATTGTCGGACACAAACGCGCCCTGTACACGCTGCGGTTTCTGATAGCCCGACGGATAGAACAGCATATCGCCCTTTCCGAGCAGTTTCTCCGCGCCGTTCATATCAATAATGGTACGGGAATCCACTCCGGAAGAGACGGAAAAAGCAATTCTCGACGGAATATTTGCCTTGATCACACCGGTGATGACATTGACCGATGGTCGCTGCGTCGCAATCACCAGATGAATGCCCGCTGCACGCGCCAGCTGGGCCAGACGACAGATCGAATCTTCTACTTCGCCCGGCGCTACCATCATCAGATCGGCAAGCTCATCCACGATAATGATGATCTGCGGCAGTTTCTCCGGTTTCTTCGGATCGTCGATATCCGCGATCGACTCAACCTTGGCATTGAAACCCTTAAGATCGCGCACGCCGTATTTTGCAAACTTCTGGTAACGGTCGGTCATCTCTGCCACCGCCCAGTTGAGGGCGCCGGACGCCTTTTTCGGGTCGGTCACAACCGGAATCAGAAGATGCGGAATACCGTTGTATACACTTAACTCAACCACCTTGGGGTCGATCATGATGAGCTTGACCTCGCTCGGCTTCGCTTTATAAATCACACTCATGATCAGCGTATTGATGCAGACTGATTTACCCGATCCGGTCGCACCCGCGATCAGAAGATGCGGCATCTTCGCAATGTCGCTGACAACCGTCTGACCTGCGATATCTTTTCCGACCGCGAATGCCAGCCGGGACGGATATTTCTTAAATGCCTCTGACTCCAGCAGATCGCGCAGCAGAACCACATGGTTCTCCTTGTTCGGAACCTCGATACCGACCGCCGCCTTGCCAGGAATCGGTGCCTCGATACGGATGTCCGCCGCTGCCAGATTTAACTTGATATCATCCGCCAGCGCTACAATCTTGCTGACCTTGACCCCCTGCTCCGGGTGAAGCTCATAGCGGGTAACCGTCGGTCCACAGCTGATGTTTGTAACCGTCACGCCCACGCCGAAGTTCTGGAGCGTCTGCTGCAGCTTGATCGCTGTCTCCCGGTACTCCTGATCCGAGAAATCGGTCTGTCCCGTACCGCGTTTTAAAAGTGTCAATGGCGGGAATATGTATTCTTTCTGGATCTTCTTTTCTTCCTCTTCCTTGCGCTCGATCTGCTCTGGAACCGTCAGTTCCTCAACTGGAAGTGCTTTTCGTTCTTCCCGTTTCTGCTCCAGTTTTTTCTGTATCGCCTCTGTATCTGTCTCGATCACCTTTCCGGATGCGGTCACGACCGTTTTGGAATCCTCCGGGACAAAGAAACTGCCCTTTGTCTCGCCCCGCTCTGATTCCAGCGTCTTATAATAGCCATCGATTGGTTCGGAATCCGTTTCCCCAGATATAGGTTCGTTCCATTCATCCTCATTTCCCATCGAAACGGTTTCCCACTCGTTTTCCGATGGCTCAAAGACATCCTGATGCCCTAAATCTGTATGAACCTCCTCTGCGGTCAAACCGGACGCCGCCTCCGCAGCCGGTTTCTCCCGTGTCTCTACCGGATAATAGCCTGGACCTTTCCGGCTCTCGCTGCCAGCAAATTCTTCCATCGTCCGGGTATCACGGCGTACATACAGGCGTTTCAGGAGCTGGTCGCTCGCACTGTCCTCTGCCTCTGCAGTCTCTACTGTCCGCGCCGTCTCGCGCTCCGATTCTTCCTGAAACTGGGATTCTGAACCATCGTATGCATATGTATCCTGCTCCGATTCCACTGGTTCTTCTTCGTACTCCACTAGATCTTCTTCATACTCCACCGGTTCCGGTTCTACCGCTCCGCCGCCGTGAAATATCTGACCGCGAAATACATCTGCCGGATTCTTCTTCTCTACTCCCTGTCCGGAATCCTGTGCCAGATTTTTTCCCTCTGCCGGAACATCGGTCCAATCATCATAAGCCGCTGTCTCATCCTGCAAGCTTTCCTGTCTTCCATGCATCTCACGGAATTCCTCCGGTGCGTCCTCCGGTCCCAGCACGGTTCCCTCCGGGACTCCTTCCGAGAAATTCCGCATCACTGGCAGCTCGGTCAGCTTGGCGCCCTCGAGATCAACGCCACGGACCCGCTGCTCCTCCCGCAGACGGCGTTTTTCTTCCTTTTTCTCCTCATGTATCTCACGGCGGCGGCTCATATCTTCTTTCGCATACTCATATGCCCTTCCGCTGCCCTGTTTAACGAAGTTTACCAGGGAACGCTCCGTAATGCACACAGCACCGAGTGCCAAAAGCACCAGCAGAATCAGAACTGCTCCGATCGTTCCCACTGTTCCGCACAACAGCAGCATCAGAATGCCACCGATAAAGCCGCCTCCACCTGCCTGCGCGTAATAATCGCCCAGATTCCAGTCCAGATGCTGACCGCCTCCCATGAGAAGCTGGGAAAGTCCGCAAAATGCCAGAAGCACCTCGCCAACCGCCACCAACTTGGCTACGGCTTTCTGGTTGCCTCGGTTTGAAAGATAAAAACAAGTTCCCATAAATAAAAGGAATGGCACCAGATACCCCATCACGCCGAATACGCCAAGCAGAGTCGATCGCAGAAAACTTCCGACAAAGCCGCAAAGCCCGAAATTGCTCAAAAACAAAAGTACCGATATTGCAAATGATACAATAATCGCCACTTCCGTTCCCATAAATGCCCCTGTACCACTTTTCTCCACCGGCTCCGGCGCCTGGCTGGCGCGGCTTCGGCTTCCTGTTCCTTTCGCGGTGCCTTTTCCAGACGAAGCTTTCTTCTTCCCCCTACTCTTTTTCTCGTTCAGCGTCTCCTCCGCTTTCTTCGCCGCAGGGGACTTTCTGGATCGCCCGGCTTTTTTCTCTGTCCCAGCTGTCTCCCCGGCACGCTCTGTACTCTGTCTTTTCCTGCTTGTATCTGCCACCTGTCTCATGCCTCCAACATTTCCCATGTATCTGCGGTTCCTCCTGTTTCACAAAATACAGCCTCCCGCAGACTGCTTTTCTCATTTTACATTCTTATTATCTCATTCAGTATACCCAAATTCAGGGAAAAAAGCAACGCTTTCCTAAAATTTTCGCACGTATGTTCTACTTTCTTTTCAGATTTTCACTAAAATCCGTCTTCGTCATCCGGTCGTGTGCATCTATTTCTTGTTTCTTCCCATCGATCGCCCGGTTCAGCCATGCAAGCGCTTCCCGGATCCCGCCGCATTCATCGATCAGTCCCTCCTGGACCGCCTCCCCGCCAACCAGGACCGTTCCCAGATCTTTTGTCATCATCTCCGTATTGAGCATCAGGCTCCGGAGGCGCTCATAGGAGATCTGACTGTGTCCGGACACAAAGCTTAAAATACGATCCTGAATCATTTCAAAATAATCATACGTCTGCACGGCACCGATCACCATCCCCGTCATCCGTACCGGATGTACCATCATCGTCCCGGTCGGGACAATAAAAGAGTGATCGACCGCCACTGCGAGCGGCACACCGATCGAATGGCTGTCCCCGATGACCAGTGAAACGGTCGGTTTGCTGAGCGAAGCAATCATCTCCGCCAGTGCCAGTCCACAGCTTACATCGCCGCCCACCGTGTTAATCAGGACTAAAACTCCCTCCGTCTCACCGCTCTCCTCGATCTCCGCCAGCTTAGGCAGAATATGCTCATATTTCGTCGTTTTCGTATTGCCGGACAAATTTTCATGTCCCTCTATCTCTCCGATGATCGAGATTAATTCAATGTGATTGCCATTCTTTCCCGTAATATCCGTCTGTCCATTTTCACGCTTCTGAATCGGATCCTCCTGCGCCTGTTCCCGACTTTCTCCCGCCTTATCTGCCTGCTTGTCCCACGCTTCATTTTCCCATTCCCTGTTTTCACGATTTGCCCGAATCATATTTTCCTCTTTTCTGCGCTCTTTTCATCTTACACGCGGATTCAATGTTTTTTCTCAACTGCCTAATTCATTCTTAGTATTCTGTCTTCCTATTATCTTTATTCACTGAAACCGCTTTTTATACAAACAAGGATGTACCTTGGCTCATTCGGGCGTCTCGCGCGGTCACTTGCGACATGTTTCTGCTTCGCGCGAGTGCGCATCCCCGCGGAGCGTTTTTTATTTCATAGGACACAATTTCCTATGAAACAGAAAAAGAGAGCTGGGAAAAGCTGCCTTTTCTCCCTGCTCTCTTTCAAATAATTTTTATTAACTTTTCATGAAATTAATCGCCCAATACGTTGACGATCTTCGCCGGGGTACGATAATTCCAGGTGGAAATCTTGATACCGGACCTTGCATTCGACGCATGGCACACGCGTCCGCCGCCAATATAGAGTGCTACATGATTGATTGTTCCGCCGCTGTTTGTATAGAAGATCAGATCGCCCGGACGCATCTGGGAGGAACTGATACTTCTTCCTGCTCCCGCCTGAGAACCCGAATGATGCGGCAGGCTGACACCAAAATGCGCCATAACCGACATCGTAAATCCAGAACAGTCCGCACCGTTTGTCAAGCTTGTACCGCCCCATACATATGGATTTCCAAGGAACTGGGTCGCGTAGTTTGCGATCTGCGCACGCTTGGAGGAGCCGCTTGAAGATGCTTTCTGGCTGCCAGAACCACCGTTACTGCTGCTCTTGCTTCCAGAGCCTCCCTGGCTGCTCGCCGCCTTGGTCTCAGGCTCCGGTGTCTCCTCAACCGGTGTAAACTCGATCGCCTCATTTAACGCATACCGCACATCGACAAATTCAGTCGCTACATAGGCACTCGTCTCATCCAGTGCAATCTGCACCCAGCCATCCTGCTGGCTCATAACCGTATACCGCTCGCTGTTGGAAATCTGCGTCCAGATCGGCGCGTCCGTGTTCGGTTCCGTACGGGCATTTAGACGGTCTGTCGATACAATCGCCATCAGCTGTGCAACCTGCAGTGCCTCCTGCTTCGCCGCATCTCCTGTCAGGATAAATTCAGATTTAACATAGCCGGTAACCGGACCGGACTTGATCTTGTACCAGCCGCCATCCTCTGTCGTTTCCAAAATCTCACCACCGGACTTGCTTGTCATCTTACCGATGATCTTCGCATCTTCCTTCGGCTCCACACGGATATTTAAGTAGTTATTGACATTGGAAATACCCAGATTGTCATACATGTTGAGAACCATCGTCCGCAGATCCAGCTTACGCGCCTCATTTAACGCATAGCGCACATCCGCATAATCCGCTGAAATATAGCCCCCGCTGATCTGAATCCAGCCGTCCTGCTCGCTGACAATGGAATAACGCTCATTTTTCAGCGCCTGTTCCAGCACCTGCGCGTCCTCACTCGGCTCACTCCGGATATTCAGCTTGTCAGTCGTGATGACCGCCATCTTCTTGACCAGCTCAAATGCCTCTGTTTTTGCCGCCTCGCCGGTCTGTACAAATTCTGAACTGATGTAGCCCTCCAGACCGCCGGAAGATATCTGATACCAGCCTTCCTGGGAATCGTCCAGAATCTCGCACGCACTGCCGCCCATCAGTTTGCCAATGACATCGGAGGTTGTACTGGCGCTCTCACGCATATTAAGATAACCAGATACATCCACAATACCCAGATTCTGGTAGGACTCGACTACATTTTTCTTTTCTTCGTCCTCTTTTGCCTGTTCCTCATCCTCCGGCAGCGTCTCTCCGATCACGGTTTCCTGCACCTCTGCCTCGGATGCCGATGCCACCCGGGCGTTTCCAGAACCTCCGAACGTGCCGCCCTGTGCCAGCTTCACGATGATAACCAGAGCCAGCACCACAATGACAGCACAGCCTCCGATCATGAACCAGTGCATCGGATCTTTGCCATTTCGTCTCTGACGTACTTTCTGCAGGCGTTCTTTATAATCTTCTGTCTTTTGCTCTTCCATCTTATCCTCTCCCTATCAGTCTCCCAGCATATTGACAATCCGGTACGGATTCCGGTAATTCCAGGTAGAAATCTTGATGCCGCTTCTCCGGCTCGCCGCATGGACGATCTGACCATTGCCAATGTACATCGCCACATGGTTGACCGTTCCCTTGCGATTCGTATAGAAAATCAGATCGCCCGGACGCATCTTCGAAGAATCAATCTTCGTACCCGTCCGCGCCTGTTCCCGGGACACCCGCGGCAGGGACACGCCCGCCACATGGCTGTATACATACTTTGTAAAACCAGAACAGTCCACACCCGAATGCGGGTCATTACCGCCCCAGACATAACGGTTTCCGACAAACTGAAGCGCATAGTTGACAATCTGGGTCCGCAAAGATTCCTTTTCTTTTAATGGGGTAAATGGGATCGCCTCCGGCAATGCATAACGCACATCTACGAAATCAGTCGCCACATACGCACTCGTCGTATCGAGCGCAATCTCGACCCAGCCATCCTGCTGGCTTATAACATCGTAACGCTCATTGTTAGAGATCTGCGTCCAGATCGGCGCATCCGTGCTCGGCTCCGTGCGGGCATTCAGGCGGTCGGTTGAAACGATCGCCATCAGTTCTGCAACCTCCATCGCCTCCTGCTTCGCCGCATCTCCTGTCAGGATATACTCCGCCTTCACATATCCAGTGACGGGACCCGACTGGATCTTATACCAGCCGCCGTCCTCGCTCGTCTCCAGAATCTCTCCGGCAGACTTGCTCGTCATCTTACCGATGATATTGCCATCCTCACTTGGCTGATCGCGCACATTCAAGTAATTATCCACACTGGAAATACCCAGATTTTTGTATAAATTCAGCACCATCGCACGCATATCCAGCTTCCGCGCCTCATTGAGTGCGTATTTGATCTCTGCATAATCCGTGAAAATATAACCGCTCGAAATCTGAATCCAGCCATTCTCCGGCTCACCCTCGACCACATAGCGCTCATTTTTCAATGCCTGACCGACAACCTCAGACTCCGTGTTCGGCTCTTTTCGGATGTTCAGGGAATCTGCCGTGATGAGCGCCCGCTTTTCAACCAGTTCCAAGGCTTTTTTCTTCGCCTCATCCCCGGTCAGAACAAACTCTGAACTGATATAACCGGAAATACCGCCAGATTCGACCTGATACCAGCCTTCGGTTGAATCATCCACGATCTCACACGCACTGTCGCCCATCAGCTTGCCGATGATGTTGCCATCCGTGCTCGCCGTCTCACGCATATTCAGATAACCAGACACCTGCACGATACCCAGATTTTTATAAGAAGCTACCACTGCTTCTTTCTCTTTGATCTCCTCCGCTCTGGACTCTTCGGATGCCTCGTCCTTCGAAAGCTCTGATGCTGTCGCCGCCCCATTCTTTGCAATTCCGGCTCCCGCCTGACGGCTGAGCAGGGACTTGCCTGCAAATGCTGCAACTGCAAGAGCAATCACCACCCCTGCTGCTATCACTCCGAAGCGCAGATTCTGACTCTTATCTTCGCCCTGGCGCCTGCGCGAATGTCCCGCGGATTCCCGGACCGGATTTGGTGTCTGATCCTGAGCTGGCTCTGATTCCTGACTCTGAACTGCTTCCGGCTCTTGAATCCGCTCCGTCGCTGGCACCTGTTCTGACTCCTGCGTTTCTTTTTTGTTTTCTTCTTCTAACATATGGATCGCTCCTGATTTTTCTTGAAATTATGACTTAATATCTTAAACGTAATTTTTATTTTATCATATTCGTAGGGAATTGCCAAGGAAGGATATGGAGGAAAAAATGAATTTTCTATAAATGAATTATTACAGAAGTGTTAAGTTGTAGATAAATGGTTAAGTCGTGAAAGGTGGAATTAGTTGGAAATATGGGAGAGGAGAATGCACGACTATAAGTGAGAAAGAATGCCCTCCGACCGCTCGCGCCGCCGGAGGGCATTCTTTCTCACTTATAGTCGTGGTTTTTAATTTGTTGACCCACTTTTCATTCCGTATACTTTTTGTCTGTTATCGGTTAATGATTTTGATAAAAGCCTTCAAATCTTATAACCCCTGCTTATTTGGCAAGCATCATACGATCATTCGCAAATTCTTCTCCGCTTACCTTTTCAAATCTCTCTAACAGGTCTTCTACCTGCAGATTCTTCTTCTCTTCCCCTGCTACATCGTAGATAATCCGACCTTCGTGCATCATAATCAGACGGTTGCCGATCTGAATCGCATCTTTCATGTTATGGGTAACCATAAGCGCGGTCAGATTTTGTTCATCTACGATCTTTTCGGTGAGATCGAGGACTTTGCGGGCTGTTTTAGGATCGAGGGCGGCGGTGTGTTCGTCTAAGAGAAGGAGCTTTGGCTTCTGGAGAGTTGCCATCAGAAGGGTGAGCGCCTGGCGCTGTCCGCCAGAGAGTAAACCCACTTTGCTGGTCATACGGGTCTGAAGCCCCAGATCGAGCTGTGCCAATGCCTCACGGTAGAAGTCCTTTTCATTCTTTTTGATGCCCCAGCCGAGTCCTCTGGATTTGCCGCGGCGCAGTGCCATGGCAAGGTTTTCCTGTATCTCCATATTGGCGGCGGTGCCGCGCATCGGATCCTGGAAGACTCTGCCGATATATTTAGCGCGTTTGTATTCTGGCTCCCTGGATATGTTTACACCGTCGATCTCGATTTTACCAGAATCGATCGGATATACGCCTGCGATCATATTTAACATGGTGGATTTTCCAGCACCGTTTCCGCCGATGATCGTCACGAAATCGCCCGGTGCCAGGTGTAAGTTGATACCGTTTAAGGCTTTTTTCTCATTAACAGTTCCTTTATTAAAAGTTTTCTTTACATTTGTTATCGTCAGCATTACTCCTCGCCCCCTTCTGAATAATCTTTTCTCAGCCGATATTTAGCGAGTGCTACCGGAATACAGAGTGCCAGTGCTACAATGACAGCAGAGAGCAGCTTCATGTCGTTTGCATCCATACCCATGCGGAGTACAACCGCACGGATCACAAAGTAAATGACCGAACCGACAACCACGGAGGTCAGTTTCCAATAAAAAGAGGTCAATCGTCCCATCAGGACTTCGCCGATGACGATCGCCGCCAGACCAATGACGATCGCACCCGTACCACTTCCAACATCACCATATTTCTGGCTCTGGCAGACGAGTGCGCCGGAGAGAGCGACCAGGCCGTTGCTAACCATCAGGGATAAAAGCTTCGCCATACGAGTGTCCACGCCCAGCGCACGCACCATATCCTCGTTGTTACCGGTTGCACGCATCGCACTTCCGATCTCGGTTCCGAAGAACCAATAAAGAAACAGAATAGCCGCCACCGCCAGCACAATTCCAACGATCATCGATGCCTGTGCCTGAGTCATCCCGAAGGAAGTAGCCAGACCACTGATAAGTGTCTTGACTTTCAGAAGCGGCAGATTGCTCTTTCCTCCCATGATCCGGAGGTTGATCGACCAGAGGGAAATCTGGGTCAGAATTCCTGCCAGAATCGCTGGTATCTCAAATACAGTATGAAGAATCCCCGTTACCGCACCAGCCACGACACCGGCTGCCACTGCAACTAAAAGTGCCAGCACCGGATTTACTCCTTTGTTGACTACCAGGACTGCACAAACGCAGGCACCCAGCGCGAAACTTCCGTCTACCGTCATATCCGCGATATTCATCAGGCGGAATGTAATGTAAACTCCCAATACCATGATTCCCCAAAGAACGCCCTGTGCGACCGCGCCCTGCAGGGATACTAATAAACCGCTCAAACTTTTACCTCCCCGTGTTTCGTATTTTCTTCACCTGATTAACTGTAAAGACTGCCAGATCGGCATATTTATTATATGCTTCTGATCTGACAGTCCATCTCATTTGAAGTTTAGATCTTTCTGGTACTCTTTATTTCTCGAGTCCAGATACATCGATTCCCAGCGTCTGCGCTGTCTCTTCATTGACACTCAGCTCGCACTTGGAAGCGTCCAGATAGCCGATCGGCATCTTAGAAATATCGGCGCCCTCAGTCAGAATTTTAACGGCCTGCTCACCGGTCATGTAGCCTAACTGGTAGTAATCAATACCGTAAGTAGCAAGACCGCCTGCATCTACCATGCCCTTCTCGCCGCAGATAACCGGAAGTTTATTCTCATTTGTTACCATCGTTACGGTCGCCATACCAGCTGCGATCATGTTGTCGGTCGGTGTGTATACGCAGTCTACATTGCCAACCATAGATTCTACAACGGTAGGAATCTCATTGGAATTGGAAACGGTGTAATCTTCATACTCAATACCGGCTGTGTCGAGTGCTTCTTTCGCCATATCAATCTGAAGAACGGAGTTTGCCTCCGCGCTGCAATACAGAAGTCCGACCTTCTTTACATCTGGAATAATCTGCTGCATCAGGTCAATCTGCTCTTTAACCGGAGTCAGATCAGAAGTACCCGATACGTTGCCGCCCGGAACCTCGTTGCTCTCTACCAGACCGGAAGCCGCCGGATCGGTAACAGCGCTGACAAGAATCGGAATCGAATCCGTCACACCTGCAACTGCCTGTGCTGCCGGGGTTGCGATTGCAAAAATCAAATCATCTTTATCGTTGACCAGTTTCTCTGCGATCGTCTGGCATGCAGACTGCTCGCCAGCTGCATTCTGCTGGTCGATCTCGTATTTGATGCCTGCATCGTCCAGCGCTGCCACGAAGCCCTCATTGGTCTTATCCAGTGCCACATGCTGGGTCAGCTGTAATACGCCAATCTTATAAGTCTCGCCGTCTGCTGTCTGCTCTGCCTCTTTGCTTTCTTCTCCGTCTGCGGACTCCGCTGCTGTCGTGTCCGTACTTGCTGTCTGTCCTCCGCAGGCTGCTAGGGATGCCGCCATCGCGCCAGCCAGCATCAGGGCTGCTAATTTCTTTGTCTTTCTCATAATATCATCCTCCTGAACCTTTTCAACGTATGTAACAGATTTTCCTCTTATGCATCAAACCATGATTTATTTTTCACTTTAAAGAGCTGAACTGTTACGCTTTAAAGCAATCATACTACAAACTCCAAAAAGAGTCAACCTAAAATTCCGCTGTTTTTTAGGGAATTCAGGTTGACTCTTTTTTATTTTGCTTCCGCAATCTGCAGTTTCACCGTAAACGTTGAACCTTTTCCGACTTCCGACTCTACCTTCACGCTTCCATGATAAAAATTCACGATATGCTTGACGATCGAAAGACCAAGCCCGGTGCCGCCCTGTTTGCGGCTGCGCCCTTTATCCACCCGGTAAAACCGCTCAAAAATACGGCTCTGGCTCTCCGCCGGGATGCCGACGCCGGTGTCGCGGACCGTCAGTATCATATCCGCGCCCCAGTGCTTGACCTGCACCCAGATTTCGCCGCCCTCGTTGTTATACTTGACCGCGTTTGTCAACAGATTGTTAAACAGCTCCTGCACCTGGCGCAGATCGGCACGAATTGTGAAATTCTCGCACTCTTTATGGACTGTGATGCCGCGGGACGCCGCCTGCGCGGCAATCGAAGACAGGCTGTCCTCCAGCAGTTCCACCGTGCGGATTGTCACAATATCTGCTTTCGCACCGCGCGATTCCAGACGGGAGATCATCAAAATATCATCCACCAGGTTCGTCATCCGCATTGCCTCTTTTTTTATGCGTCCCAGAAAATCATGTGCCGTGTCCGGATCCTGTGCCATGCCGCTTTCCAAAAGCTCGACATAACCGCGGATCGAAGTGATCGGTGTTTTCAGCTCATGCGATGCATTGCTGAAAAACTCCTGCCGGATCTGTTTTTCTTTCTCAATGCGCTCCAGATATTTCTTCATATTCCGGGACATCCGCGTCGTCGTGTCCGCGATGACATTGATCTCCTCATACGGGCATTTTTCAAACTGAAAACGCGTGTAGTCGTCATCCATCCGCACCATTTCGCTGGAAATTTCCTGCAAAGGACGCGTGATTGACTGGGAAAACCGTTCCGCCTCCATTGCCGATGCAAAAAAAGCTATTCCAAAGCTCAAAAAAGCGGCCGGAATCAACATCAGGATATATTCACCCAAACCGGTTGAACAGGCAGAAAGGCGCAGTATGTATTTGCCGTCCGATGAACGGATCGCCGCGTACGCCATCTGCATTCCTAACGTTCCGGAACGGCGCACCGAATATCCATAGCCCGTCGCCAGCGCATCCTTCACTTCCTTGCGCTCCAGATGATTTTCCATCTGATTCACCTGCGCTACTTCCGTATCAGCCACCACCGTGCCATCCATCCGGATCAGCGTATAACGGCTATTATTGTCGTTCGTAAGGTCGCTCAAATCCATCAGCTGTTCTTCCACATTTCCCGTATAATCCAACATACGGTCAACGGATTCCAATGCAAAATGCATGTCCTCCCTTGACCGTTTGAGCAATACACTGCTGGTAACCACCAGAGCGATAAATGTATTCAGAACCAGCGCCAGGAATAACAGATGAATAAATTTCGTCAAAATCGCTTTTCGCATCGTTTCATCACTTTCCCGCTTCTTTTTCCTTTAAAAACCGATAGCCCACGCCGCGCACTGTCTTGATCTGGGCTCCGGCATCATGCAGCTTCTGCCGGAGTGTCTTGATGTGCATGTCCAGCGTTCTCGTCTCCCCATCATAGTCATAGCCCCAGATATGATCGAGAAGCTCGTCGCGCGTCACCACCCGGTTGATATGTTCCATGAGATATGTTAAAAGTTCAAATTCTTTGAGCGTCAGCTCCGTCCGGTCGCCGCAGGCAATCACCTCTCGCGTCTCCCGGTTGATGCTGACTTCACCGATCGTCAGGCTGGAAACCTCCTCTTTTGCAGGTTCCACCCGCTTTAAAAGGTTTCTGACGCGCGCCGAAAGCTCCAGAATACCAAACGGTTTCGTCATGTAGTCGTCAGCACCGTTGTCAAGTCCCTGTACAATATCCATCTCACGATCCTTTGCCGTCAGCATCAGGACCGGGGCTGCGGAAAAGTCCGGCATCTCCCGGATCTTGCGGATCGCCGCCATGCCGTCCATCCCCGGCAGCATCCAGTCGAATACAAACATCGCCGGATACTCCCGCTGCGCCTCCCTGCCTCTCCGGAGCAGGGCCGAGAGGTTGTCAAGCGCTTCCTCTGCCGTCTCAAATCCGCTGGCGCAGTAACCAAAGTTTTCCAGTGCCACGCAGATCAGATTCCGGATATTTTCATCATCCTCAATCACATATATCCGATATTTCATTACTGCATCTCTTCCTTTACGTAGCCAGCTACATTCTTGGCATGATCCGCGATTCTCTCATAATTTGCCAGTGCATCCAGGAAGATAACACCGCCCTCAATCTTGCATTCTCCATTGGAAAGACGGTTCATATGGCTCTCGCGCATCTCCTCCTCCATATTGTCAACCTCTTCCTCCCAGCGGGCAGTCTGACGTACTTTCTGCATGTCATGCGCCTGACGCGCCTCCACGGACGCCTCGACCGATTTAAGCGTTGCATCTGCAATCGTCCGCAGCTCTTTCAGCGCCAGATCCGAGAAATCAATATTCACATTCTCAATCCGTTTCTTGGCAAGCTCTGCTAAGTTTTCACAGTGGTCACCGACACGTTCAAGATCACCGATTGTATAATACATATTCTTAACGAGAAGATGCTGTTCATCATTCAAGGAGAGGTTGTTGATCTTTAAGAGATACTCGGTCAGCATTTTCTCCATGCGGTCGATCGTCTCTTCATTTTCAAATACCTGTTCACAGAAATTATCATCTGCATCTACTAAGGCTGCTGTCGCTATTTTCAGGTTGGCAACCGCTACCTTGCCCATGTTGACAACCTCGTTGCACGCCGTCTCAATCGCAAAGGACGGAGTTTCGAGGATACGGTCGTCTAAGTGACGGATCATCTCGGTCTCGACACTGTTTGCCGACCACTCTTTCTCTGTCTCCTTCGGTTTCGGAACAATCACATCCGATGCCTTTACCAGGAAACCGGCAAACGGGAACATAATACAGGTGTTGACAACGTTAAATACCGTATGGAAAATCGAGATTCCCACACTGTCCGCACGCGTCATCGCAAGTTCCGGATTCATCATAAACACGATGTATAAAGCAACACCAAATACAACTGCACCTGTCACGTTGAACAGAAGATGAATGACCGCCGCACGCTTTGCCGTACGGGTCGTACCGATACAGGATAACAGCGCAGTCGCACAGGTACCAATATTCTGTCCCAATGTGATAAAAACTGCCGACTGCCAGTTTACCATGCCGTTGATCGCCAGCATCTGTAAAATACCGACGGACGCGGAACTACTCTGGATGATTGCGGTAACTGCCAGACCGACTAAAACACCTAAAAGCGGATTCTGTCCCAGTACCCGGAAGGACTCGGAGAAGATCGGCGCATCCCGGTACGGCTCAATCGAACCGGACATGAAAGAAAGACCGATAAACAGGAGTGCAAAACCGATCAGGACTTCGGCACCCTCTTTTTTCTTGTGGCTCTTAGCAAACATCGTGATGAATGCGCCGATACCGAAGAGAACCGGTGCAAAGAACTCTGGCTTTAACACCTCGCCCCACTCACTCATCGACACAATCCAGCTCGTCACAGTCGTACCAATGTTGGCACCCATGATGATGCCGGTCGCCTGCAGAAGATTGATAATTCCGGCATTTACGAAACCAACGACCATAACCGTCGTCGCGGAACTACTCTGAATGATCGCGGTAACGCCCGCGCCCACCAGCACGCCCAGCAAGCGGTTCGAAGTCAGGATCTCAAGCACACGTTGTAAACGGTTGCCCGCAAACTTCTGCAGACCATCCGCCATCGACTCCATTCCATACAGGAACATTCCCAGTCCTCCAATGAACTGAAAGAGTGTTCCCAAAGTACTAATAGACATACATATTCTCCCATCATCTTTTGATCTTTACACATAGTATGTCTTCACTATATCAAATAAATGTAAAAATAACCAGCAGGAAATGTAAAATCTGTGTAAAATCTGATATTCGCAACACTGTACTGCCTGAATGAGAGGATGGTTACAGGACAGCCCGGTATCACTCCTATGGTGCCGGGTTGCGAAAACCATCTTCCACAAACCGCCCGCTCGCAAACATCGCCTGAACAGCAGCCCGGTAGTCAGACAGCTTCTGTGCCTTCTTAATCCTCTTCAATTCTTTTTCACATCCCGGAAAATGGCACTGGAAATAGTACCAGAGTTCCTTCATTTTAAACAAAGTATTCCGGTCGCCGGACATGATTTCTGCATAACCGGTCAGGAGGCGATCGTGGAATTGCTGGAAGGATTGGAGATGAGTCGAGGATGGCAGATTCCACACCTCTCCAAAAATCCACGGACTTGCAACCGCCCCTCGCCCAAACATCAACGCGGCTAATTTCGTTTTTTTCTGCATTTCGCCTTTGTCAGACGGTTCATCTTGTCCTACAATTTCTTCCATGAGCGCAGACGCATCCGCCGCCGAAAGAAGATTTCCATTATAGCTGACCGAGCAGCGGCTCTGCTCCAGCGCATACGCAAATGACTCCATCCGTATTTTCCCCTTATAATAGTCCTCGCGCACTCTCGGGTGTACAATCAGTTCTTCCAGCGGATAGTGATTATAGATTGCGAGCAGGCGTGGAAATTCAGACGCTTCTTTCATGCCGATCCGGGTTTTGATCGACAAACGCACCGGCTTTCCATCCGCAGCGTGGATTTTTTCCAATCCGTTGCAGACTTCCTCCAGAAACAAGCTCAAATCTTCCGGCTCGGCTAAAAATCCCGCGCCCTTTTTCTTCGTAACCACCGTCCCCGACGGACAGCCCAGGTTCAGATTAACCGTCCTATATCCATACTCCGCCAGTTCCTCGCAAACCCACAGAAAATCTTCCGCCGAATGCGTCAGAATCTGCGGGATCAGGCATAATCCCTGATTATGCTCTGGAAGAATATCGTTCCTCTCCCTGGATGTCAGCTTATGGCTGGAACCTGGTGCAATGAACGGACTGTAATACCGCCCCCATAAATGACTGCATGCGCCTGCCGGAATACGTATCCCGTGATTCCCTCCATTGGTGCAAAATCTAATTTTACACTCCTTGCATCGTTCGCGCTTATACGATTCGCGCCCACTTTTAATGCCTCTGGCTGAATCATTTTCTTCACGCTTCATTTCCTCCCAGTGATATGATATAGATCGGATTCTGCCCTTTCATCAAATGACTGGAACCAATCTTCTCCGCTTTTGCAATCTGCATGGACAGAATCTCCGCCTCTATCCCGCGCTCTTTCAGGTAACTCATAAGCACTGTCAGAGACTCCAGCGCAATCAGGTTGATCACAATCCGGATATTTGGATTCAATCGGAACAATTCATCCAGAATCTCGCGCATCTGTCCGGTTGTTCCCCCGATAAATGCCCGATCCGGTCGGTGAACACTTACCTGTGCAAATGTCTCCGGCGCCTTTCCCGGCACGATCGTGACCGCTTCTGTTCTGGCTTTCTCACAATTTGCCCGGATCAGTTCAACCGCCTCTTCCTTATATTCAAACGCACACACATGAATCCCCGGACAGCTTACCGCCGCTTCCACACTGACAGAACCCGTTCCCGCGCCAATGTCCCAGAACTCACAGTCCTCATACAATTCCAGCTTGGACAATGACACGGTCCGCACCTCACTCTTCGTCATCGGGACCTTGCCCCGGATAAACCATTCATCTCGCATTTGCTACTCCCCATTTTCTAGATTCTCATATAAATTCACTCAATTGATATATTTTTTCTGACTCCCTTTGGCACATACATCCAGCCATTTTCGCAAAAAATCTGGACAGGATGCATAATAGAGATGCGGAAATCCGCCAATCTGTCCTCCCTTTTCATGGATGCAGCGCCAGCTTCGGTTTCCGGTCGGTTTGACTGCCTCCCAGTCGGTGCCCGGATCTTCGCTCTCCCAGTAATGGAACTCATGCCCGTGAATTTCCTGACCGGATGAGGTCAGCAGACGCACATAGCCAAACCGGCGCAGGCGGTTCGTCCGGTAAGCGTCAAATGGATAAACGCCAGCCATTTCCCAGTGTTTTCCATCGCTTCCTTCAAGAGTACGGTGTAAATATAAAAATCCACCGCATTCCGCCAGAAACGGCATTCCCGCCGCAATCGACCGCCGGATACTCTCACGCATCGCCGCGTTCTTTGCCAGCTCCCGTGCATAATTCTCCGGATAACCGCCGCCAAATAAAAGCCCATCCACTCTGTCCGGGATTTTTTTATCCCTCAGTGGACTGAAATAAACCAGCTCCGCCCCCATCTGTTCCAGAAGGCGGAAATTTTCCTGATAGTAGAAGCAGAATGCCTCGTCACGGGCAACACCGATGCGGACGCGCGAGATGACTTTTTGCTCTTGACATGCTGGAAATTTCGCTATACTTTCCGCCTCCATTGATTCGTTTTCTGCTTTTTCTTTCTCTTTGTTTTCTATCCTCAATGGCAGCATCCCTGCCACTTCCAGCACCCGCTCCACCGCGATCGACTTTTCCATCTGATCTGCCAATCGCCCGATCCGCTCGCGCAGCCGATCGATCTCACCCGGCAGAAAAAGTCCCAGATGGCGGCTTTCCATGCGGTATTCCTCGGATTCCGGCAGATAACCAAGCACCGGAAGCCCCGACGCCTCCTCCACGGCTGCTGCCAGCCGCTCATAATACATCGAAGAAACCCGGTTCAAAATCACTCCGGCAATATGGCTTTTTTTCCGGAAATGTAAAAATCCAGATGCCATTGCTGCCGCCGACAACGATGCGCCCTTACAGTCCAGCACCAGAATCGCCGGCGTGTCTGTGATCTCTGCAATCTCCCAGCTGCTGGCGGACGTTTCTGTTCCGCCCAAGCCGTCATAATAGCCCATGACACCCTCTAAAACTGCGATTCCCGCCTGTTCTTCCCGCACTGCATCCGCCAGGACCTCCCGCACGCCTTCCGGTGGCAGAAAAAAGCTATCGAGATTTCGCCCGGGAATGCCGAGCACATAGCGGTGAAACATTGGATCGATATAGTCCGGTCCACATTTGCACGCGATCGGATTCAGACCGCGGCGGCGAAGGATTTCAAGCAGTCCGCAGGTCAAAAGAGTTTTTCCACTGCCGCTTTTTGGGGCGGCAAGCATGATTCGTGGACATGCTCTGACAGAAGCCTCATGTGGCAAAAGTTTATCTGCATCATTTTTATATGATTCTGTTACTCGAACATCGGATGGCATTTTTTCTGACACCATTTTCTGTTCATATATCAACTTCTCTACATTTTTTGTTTCTGTATTGTTACCATCTGTAATCTTTTCCTCTTCGTTCTGCCCACGCTTTATTTCATCCGTGACTTCCAGCAGCATCAAGCTCAAATCCGCAAACTCCAATTTTTTCATTTCTTCCGCGGTTCCCCTCCGGATCTGCTCTTCCGGGTACGATAAGCTTTCACCAACCGTCACCTGTACATTTCCATATCCCGCCTGTGTCAGACGTTCACAAAACTGTCCAGCTCCATTTTTGCCGCCCATGAGGATAAACGCACGCTTAGCCGGTTCTTCTGGATCACACAGACGTTTCATCACCCGATCGACAGACAATTCTCTTCCATGTGCGGAATAAATCGCCGCATCTTCCCAGTGCGTCCCCAGGCGTGCCGCCAGATAACTGACACAGGATGTACCCGGATAGACGGTAAATGGATAACCAGCTTCCCGCAACCGCTCTGCCATCCTGGATGCCCCGCTGAAAAAGCCGGTATCACCCGAATACAGGATGACCGCCTGCTTCCATTCCGGGTGCTTCGATACAATCTGTATCACATCGTCAGGAAGATATGCTTTATAGCACTTCCTTTCTTTTTCCACCGCAGCCGCTGATTCCTGTCTGTTTTCAGTTTTTCCTTCCTTGCTAATCAGCAAATCATTCTGCAGCGCTCTCTCCGCGGATTCCAGCATACGCCCCGCGCCAATCAAGGCGTCACTCTCTCGAATTGCCCGAAGGACTTCCCCTGTCATCTGGGACGGCTGTCCCATGCCAATTCCCGCCAGAATCAAATGTGTTTTTAACTCTCCAACCTTCCCCTCATCCGCCTTCTTCAGCACCTCCATCGCCTCTTCCAGCGAAATACCATCCTCCTCCGGTCTGCGGATCACAACCACTCTGGTTCCATTTTCACGCGCCGCTTCCACCTTTTCCTGAAATCCACCCGCACGCCCGGAATCTTTCGTCAATAGCCACTCCGCTTTTGTCTGTCGGAGAAATAGCGTATTCATTTCGGTGGAAAAAGGTCCCTGCATCGCGATCAGATGGCTGCCAGTTATCCCCAATTTTTCACATTTCTTCAAAACATTCGAAGTTGGAAGCACTCTCGCATACACCCGTTTTTGATAATCTGGTATCTGGCACAGGACTTCCAGTTCTTTACTGCCGGTTGTGGCAAAAATCACGCCGGAAACAGAAGAAAGAAATGACACTGCCTCCTGAATGGAATCAACCTCGACCCAATCTCGTGCTTTGTTTTGTTCGCCCTCTGCGCGCAGGCACCGTTCCAGGCGGACACCGGTCCGTCCGCACGCTTCCTGGATTTCTTCTGAAACAAGTCTGGCATGCGGATGTGTTGCATCGATCACAAGATGAATCCCCTGGTTTCGGATAAATTCTTCCATCTGGTAACGATCCATCCGTCCACGTAAGACTTTTATCACTGAGGATGCCTGAACCGTTTTCAAGTTTTTCTTTGCAAGGCAAGTATTATGGTTCAAATCTGGATTCCCTGCATTCCCAGACTCCATCAGTTCCTCCTGCAAAAGCTCCTCTCCATACTCCGAAGCCACGCTGACCCACGCCTCAATCTTTTCCCGGCTGCAATATTCCGCCAGCAGGCGCCCTTCTGTCGTTCCTCCAAATATCCATATTTTACACATCGCGGTATCCCCTCGGTGTCACCAGACATCCATTTAACATCTGCGTTTCCTTATTTCCAATAAATACGGTCGTAAACATATCCACCTGCGTCTTTTCCAGTTCTGCCAGTGTCAGAAGGTGCACCGCCTCGCCCTCGCGGCCAATATTCTGTACATATCCGCAGGCAGTCTCACCACTTTTATACTCTAAAAGAATCCGGCAGGCACGCTCCAGATAATCGTGGCGTTTCCGGCTGGATGGATTGTAGAGGCAGATAATAAAATCTGCTTCCGCCGCTGCACGCAGCCTTTTTTCGATCACTTCCATCGGCGTCAGAAGGTCACTCAGGCTGATCACCGCAAAATCATGTCCCAACGGTGCACCGAGAATGGCTCCGCCTCCCAGCGCTGCCGTCACTCCTGGAATTACTTCCACGTTCACATCCGGGTACGCCTCTGCCATCTGCAGCACCAGCCCCGCCATGCCATAGACGCCGCTGTCCCCACTGCAGATCATTGCTGTTTTCCGACCATCCTGCGCCGCTTTTAATGCCATCTCACAGCGTTCCTTTTCCTGGCGCATCGGCGTTGTCAGAAATTCCGCCTGTGGATAAAATTCTTTTACCAGGTCCACGTATACCGTATAACCGATGATCACCTGGCTTTCCCGTAAAATGCGGTCTGCCCGGACCGTCATCTGTTCTCTCGCCCCCGGTCCAATTCCGATCACGTATAATTTTTTTTCTTCCACTGCTGCCTCCTTACTTGCTCCGATGCCGGAACCGCTACTGCTGCCGTCACACCGTTAAACGCCATTTTCTGTACTCTCAGATCGATCGCAGGCAGATTTTTCTCATCCATCTCCCGTTCCCGGTAAATCCGGCGCACCCCCATGACGGCTGCACGCTCACAAACATTTCCTACCCCTACTGTCTTCCGCACAAACGGCGATTCTGCAAACTTCGTACCGACACTTTCCAGCTCTTCCGGGGTAAAACTCCACAGTTCCACATCCCACTCCTTCGCAAGCGCCAGAAATGCCATCTCATTTTTCTTCCGATCCACCGTTGCAATCGCCCGCACCGCACTTTTATCAATCATCGCCCGAGAAAGTGCCACTCTTGCCATCTCCCGGACAGCATTCAGGGACGAATCCCGGCGGCATCCCATTCCAAGAACAACCGTTCGCGGATACAGGCGCAGAAGTTCCGGCGTACCTGATTCATTTTCCGACTCATAACTTTGCTCTTTCTTCTGCTCACTTTTCTGCCCAGGCGATCCTATATCGGATTTTCCGACAGACATATCTATCTCAGCCGCCTTCGCCGAATCGCCGGTTTCCACTGCCACTACCGCCGCTGCTTTGACTGCATCCCGCTGTTCCTTCTTCTCCTGCAGCCCAATCACCATATCCCGGCGCACCAGAGACGCTGGGGCATTTTTCGGGCATCCGCCCTGTTTCAGCGTCACATAGATGTTTTCCTTCTGCCATACGCCCGGAGTAATCTCTGCCGGAACGATTCCATCTACTGGATAATCACTGAAAAAGCCAATTTTTTCACCGCGCAGCTCCGCCGCGGAGATTTGTTTCGCTAGTTCCCGATCACTAATCACCAGCTCATTTTCCGCTGCAAATACATCAACTGCAAATGCCTGCCGCAGATCCGTTGCCGTCGTAATTACCGGTTCTGCCCCCAGAATCTGCGCCGCTGCCTCTGCCAGTTCATTGCATCCGCCCACATGTCCAGACAAAATCGGGATCGCATAACGTCCCTGCTCATCGATCACCAGCACCGCCGGATCTTTCAGCTTATCCTGCACCCACGGCGCAATCAAACGGACTGCAATCCCCGCCGCCCCGACAAACAAAATTGCTTCCTTCTCCTGAAATGCTTCCTTGACCACCTGTTTCAGCGGTTTCGAATGTTCGGATCCTGTATAATCTAAAAAGTCAAACGCCTCTTCCATCTGCTGGCTTAATTTCTCCAGCAGGCGCGTCGCCGTCTCTTTTCCCTGTGCAGTAAAGCAAATGCAGATACCGTTCCTGACCCGAAGTTTCAACTGCTCCATTTATAACAATCCCTTTCTATTACTCATATACAAAACCATCCGTCCCCTGACGGAATTCAGTTGTGAATTCTGGCGCATATAAACGTGAACGCTCGTATCCCGCCTGGGCAGTCACATCCCCGACGATAATCAGAGCTGTTTTTTTGATATTTTCCCGCTCTGCCGCCTCTGCAAGCGTGGCAACCGTGCAGACAACCCGCTTTTCATCCGGCCAGGTCGCTTTGTACACGATCGCCGCCGGCGTGTCCGCCTCATATCCGCCCTTTATCAGCTCTTCCGAAAGCTTCTTCAGCATTCCCGTGCTTAAAAATATAACCATAGTCGCATGATGCGCTGCAAACGACGCGATGCTCTCCCTCTCCGGCACCGGCGTCCGCCCCGCCATCCGGGTGATAATCACGCTCTGCGAAACGCCCGGCAAGGTATATTCCAGATTCAATGCAGATGCCGCGCCGCAGAAAGAGCTGACGCCCGGGCATACCTTATAAGAGATATTTAACTTGTCCAGCTCGTCCATCTGTTCCCGGATCGCACCATACACGCAGGGGTCGCCCGTGTGAAGCCGCACCGTCATCTTACCCGTCGATTCCGCTTCTTGGATCTTTTCGACCACTTCTTCCAGCGTCATTTTCGCACTGTCATAGACAACGGCTGATTCTTTTTTATAATCCAAAAGCTCTGGATTGACCAGAGAACCTGCGTAAATAATCTGGTCTGCCTGATTCAAAAGGCGTGCTCCCCGCACTGTGATTAAATCTGGCGCTCCCGAACCTGCTCCGACGAAATATACCATATATGTGATTTCTCCTTTTTTATTTAATATTCGAATCTCAACTTTTCGTAATTTATGATTCTTCTATCTATCATTACTTCCATGCCTCTCTCCATCTCCAGCAGCTCCCGCACATACGCATCCGCCCCAGCTGTCCGCGCCATCAGTCCATAATTGCTTGAAAATAGCATTACCTCCGTCTGAACGCCGCTCTCTTCTTCCAATACCGCTTTGACCTGATTCGCCACCTGCTCCATGACCTGTTTCAGATATCCATGTTCATATAGGAAATCTGCCGCTTCCTCAGTCGTATTCATCGGCAGCAGGGCATCTGCCTCCGGAAATCCAACGGTTCGCGCGCATGCAGACAAAATCTCCATCCGTCTGTCACCATACCGGGAATGTGTATTCATCACACCACCTGCCACTTTGACCAGTTTTCCAACATGCCCTGCCAAAAGCGCCTGGTGAATTCCTTCCTGTGAAAGCATTTTAAAGCTGGTCCCGATAAAATTACTGCACTTGATGAAATTTTCCATCGAAAGCCCGGTTTCTTCTTTTAAAAATCGTTCTCCATAATTGCCTGGCGCCACTGCCAGCAGCGAAACATCCTCCTGGGCGTGCACCCGGATATCCAGCCGGATCGTCTCAACCAATGCTGCCTCACTCATCGGGTTCACAATCCCAGTTGTTCCAAGCACCGAGATACCACCGATGATCCCCAGATGCGGGTTAAACGTTTTCTCCGCCAGCTCCCGCCCGGAAGGGATAGAAATCTCAATCCGCAAAGGTAACTCCGGCATGCCCGCCTCCCGGCGTGCCAGAGCCGCCTCCCGGAAAATAGCCGTCCGCGGTACCGGGTTGATCGCGTAATGCCCCACTGGACACGAAAGACCGTCCCGCGTCACCATGCCGATGCCCTCGCCGCCGGTTACCTCAATTCCCGGATACGCCGGGTCTGTGTAACCGCTTTCAGTTATGCTATCATGACAAGCCAGAACGGCCCGTGCACAAACCAATGTCCCATTCGTCACATCCGGATCGTCACCGGAGTCCTTCTGTACACCGCATACTGCGCTATCTTCCTCCCGCTCTGCCCGGACAATCGGCAGAATCGCCCGGACGCCGGAAGGTGTCACTGTCTCTGCCGCCGCAGGTGCTTCCCCTGTGCAGAGAAACAACACCGCCGCCCGCGTACACGCCGCCGCGCAGGTTCCGGTCGTAAATCCGGTTCGAAGTTCCTTTTTTTCATCTGTCTGTTTCTTTTCCGTCTCCATCTGCCTCCCTGTATGCCATTTTCTGCCTGAAGATTCTTCTGTCCATTATAGGAGATTTACACCCGACTTTCAACTTATTACTATTTATCTTTATTTAAAATTCCAGTAACAATCCCTCATTTTCCCCTTGCACTTTCCTCAACTGTGCGGTACAATACGGAATATAAATAAGTAGATTTAATTACATATTCAAGAAATAGTTATTATAAACGTGCAAGGACAGCTAACATGTAAATATAAAAAACCGGAAAGATCTTCTCTTTCCGGCATTTTAAGTCTCACACACTTTAAAACAATACAGTTTTAAACAACAACGTGAAACATTATTTGGTACGGACAACCAGATGGGCATTGACATACTCCCAGGAGTATGTGCCCGCTTTGCCGCCATCCTCAATGAAAAATGGAGTTACCATCTTGTAGCCTTCATCCATCATCATGGTTGCAGCTTCCAGACATGATTCCTCTTCGTTTTCAAAATCAACATTAATGCATGGATTCTCTTCCATGGAAGGATTGTCCTCATTCGGATCTAAATGTGCAATTGCGTACTGCATATGAATTCTCCTTTTCCTTATGATACTGAGAGTCTGAAAACTCCCTGCCACTCATTATAACTATCTTTCAATCAATCGTCAAGCACCTGCGGGCGCACCTTTACTATATAAAATTTTGGGGTGAAAACATGAATACAATTATCAATTTAATCGAAAAAACCTACTATTTCCTCTGGGGTGACTGGATTCATCTGCCGCTTCCTGGCGGAACAACCATCAACCTGCCGCTTCTGGTTCTTCTGCTCGTCCCGACCGGTATCTTCTGTACTATCCGGACGCGGTTCCTGCAGATCCGAATGCTTCCGGATATGCTGCGCGCGCTGCTGGAAAAGGCCGAAACCGGACACAAAGGTGGCTCTCTCTCCGCACTCCAGGCACTGATCGTGTCAACTGCGACCCGCGTCGGTATGGGAAATCTTGTCGGTATCGTTGCCGCTCTCTCCGCCGGAGGCGCCGGTGCGTTGTTCTGGATGTGGGTAACCGCGCTGCTCGGTTCGGCAACCGCTTTCATCGAGGCGACCTTAGCCCAGCTTCACAAACAGCCGGATCCGCTCTACGGCGGTTACCGCGGCGGTCCTGCTTACTACATTCACGACTGGATCAACAGCAAACGCCAGAAACAGGGCACGCCGGTTTCGAAGAAAAATCTTCTCTCCGTACTGTTTGCGCTCTCCGGTCTGATCTGCTGGTGCGGTATCAGTCAGGTCATCAGTAATTCCGTGACCTCTTCTTTTAAGAATGCATTCGGCATCCCGCCGATCTACTCATGCTTGTTTTTAGTTCTCCTTGCGGCAGTCATCGTTCTTCGGAAAAATGCCTCCGTCAGGGTTCTGGATCTGCTGGTTCCGATCATGGCAGGCATTTACATTATCCTGACCCTGTTTTTAATTATCGTGAACTTCCGCCAGCTTCCAGGCGTTTTTGCCCGCGTTTTTGAGGAAGCACTCGGTCTGCGCCAGGCAATCGCAGGCGGCTTCGGCGCCGTATTGATGAACGGTGTCAAACGGGGACTTTTCTCCAATGAAGCAGGAAGCGGTTCCGCCCCGTGTGCGGCAGCGACGGCAGAAACCTCCCATCCTGCCAAAGTCGGACTGATGCAGGCGATGGGCGTTTTCATCGACACGCTTCTCTGCACCTGTACAGCCATGATCATGCTGCTGGTCCCGGCTGATAAAATCTCCGGTCTGGAGGGCATGGATCTGCTGCAGGCGGCAATGAGCTGGCATTTCGGGGAATTAGGCGTCATTTTCATAGCCGTAATCCTGTGGCTGTTCAGTTTCACTACCTTCATCGGCATCCTCTTCTACGCCCGCTCCAATGTGAGCTACCTCTTCGGAGACACCTGGGCCGCCCAGACGGCGTACAAGATTCTCGCCCTGATCATGATGTTTGTCGGCGGACTGACCGCCTACACCTTTGTCTGGGATCTCGGTGATGTCGGTGTCGGTCTGATGACCGTCTTCAACCTGATCGCGCTGATTCCGATGTCGAAAGAAGCGCTTGTAAGCCTGCGGGATTATGAGGCAAAATATAAGAAATCATAGCCACTTTATTTCGAAATAAAAAGGGCGTGTGAAAAAACTCTCGTTTTTTCACACGCCCTTTTTCATTAATGATGGAACAGACGGATTCCCGTAAATGCCATTACAATGCCATATTTATTGCAAACCTCGATTACATTGTCATCACGAACCGATCCGCCCGGCTGTGCGATGTACTGAACGCCGCTCTTGTGCGCGCGCTCAATGTTGTCGCCAAATGGGAAGAATGCATCAGAACCAATGGTTACACCCTTCATGCCGTCCAGCCATGCGCGTTTTTCCTCACGGGTAAATACCGGCGGTTTTACCTTGAAAATTTTCTGCCATGCGCCCTCTTCCAGCACATCCATATATTCTTCTCCGATATAAACATCGATCGCATTGTCGCGGTCTGCACGCTTGATTCCATCCACAAACTGAAGATTTAACACCTGCGGAGATTGGCGCAGATACCAGTTGTCGGCTTTCTGACCTGCCAGACGGGTACAATGTACACGGGACTGCTGACCTGCGCCGATACCGATCGCCTGTCCATCCTTCACGTAGCAGACAGAGTTGGACTGTGTATATTTCAGGGTAATCAAAGATACGATCATGTCGATCTTCGCGTTATCCGGCAGCTCTTTATTCTCAGTCACGATATTCTCCAGTAGCTCACGGTTGATTGCCAGATTATTTCTACCCTGCTCAAAGGTCACGCCAAATACCTGTTTGCGCTCCACCGGAGCTGGTACATAATCCGGATCGATTTCAATGACATTGTACTTGCCATTTTTCTTTGATTCCAGAATCTCCAGAGCCTCCTTGGTATATCCCGGAGCAATCACGCCATCCGATACTTCTCTCTTGATGATGCGCGCCGTATCTGCATCGCAGACATCCGACAGAGAAATAAAATCGCCGAAGGAAGACATGCGGTCTGCACCTCGTGCTCTGGCATATGCACACGCAAGCGGAGATAAGTCTCCCATATCATCGACCCAGTAAATCTTACGCATCGTCTCGTCTAACGGAAGTCCTACCGCTGCACCTGCCGGCGAAACATGTTTAAAAGAAGTTGCCGCCGGAAGCCCAGTTGCCTCTTTCAGTTCTCTTACCAGCTGCCAGCCATTGAACGCATCCAGGAAATTGATATATCCCGGTTTGCCGCAAAGTACCTTGATCGGAAGCTCACTGCCGTCCGCCATAAAAATGCGGGACGGTTTCTGGTTCGGGTTGCATCCATATTTTAACTCAAGTTCGTTCATCTTCATTCCTCCTGTATACCCATTTAAACGCATGATTCAAATGCTGTTTCAAGTCGAACGTCCGTGAGACTTGGCGCGTGATTCTGGTCAGCGAAGCTGACA